>Ga0315539_1000850_pt1 | contig 22870 bp, 22 predicted proteins | sample SalMarSW160150MG_FD_203097 | JGI IMG/M metagenome (GOLD analysis project Ga0315539, IMG submission 203097) | Salt marsh sediment microbial communities from the Plum Island Ecosystem LTER, Massachusetts, United States - Salt Marsh Sediment SW1601-150 ... | reverse complement strand
GCGGTTCTTCTTCCAGGATAAATACGAATTCGGTCCGTTCAAACACCGCTATGATTATCTTTGGCCCATCGAGCAGCACGATAGTGCTGCTGCTTGCCGCTTCACTTACGTCACCCAGCCAGTACATAAATTGATAACCCGGATTGGGTATCGCCGTGAGCGTAACAACTTCATCAATGCTGAACCTGTGAACACCGGCCGACGGGTTTACATCACCACCTTGTACCGGGTTCTGCTCTATCATAAGGGCGTAATCCTCGACTTGGCAATACGCCGGTGCCGCCGTCACGATTGACAGTATTACAATTGACCACCTTACTATTACTGACCTGTCTAACGTCATTTTTTCACTTCTGTACGTAATTCACGTCCTGCAAAACAGCCTAAGAGGACTTTCTCTTCACCAACAAGCCCATGCCGGCCCCCATACCAAGTATCAATATCGTTGCCGGCTCCGGAGTATCTGTTGGAACAAAATCAGTTTCTCGGTTAGTAAGGCCACCGCCTCTTATTTCGTATTCGCCCGGTTTCCAGTCATTGTCACTAGTGAAAATCAGAACGTAAGAATGCCCGCCCGGCTGCAAAATATCCTCCCCCAATAACAAACCTGTATTCGGGTCGGTAGATTTGAAATGAAAGACCGCATCTCCCAATGAGTCGATGCCAAAGTTGGTTGGTTCCACCGCCAGCGTGTCGCCCTCCCACGCATCTGCACCGATACCATCGGTAGGGGCTCCTTCCAAAAGGATGGCGAAATATCCAACCGCTTCCTGAATATCACCCTGGTCGTTAAATATCTGATATGCGTAAATGTATCGGCCTTCTCCAGGCGGCGTAAAGGCGAAGTCGTCGACCTGTCTATCGAAAACGCCGAAGTCTATGGTTCCACTAAGGGTCCTGCCCGTCTCTGGGTCAACGACGGAATAATCCGTACTGCCGGTGTAAGGTATTCCGCTGGCACTCTGCGCAGCACACAGACAGGCCAACAGCACACTCAGGGTTACTATTTTCTTCCTCATCATCACTCCCCTCTTGTCTGGAAAAAAGCTTAGTGATTCATTATGTCTTTTTTAAACGCCTTTATTTATGCCGTTTTGACGAGGCTGCCTTGCCGACAAATGCGCTCACCACCCAGGCACCAAGCAGCAGGATACTGCCCGGCTCAGGCACTGGAGCGGGCAAACTGCCAACCTGACTGATGCCGCCACCACACAGCGTCCCGTACCCCATCTCCGGCACATCGTCACTCCAAAAGGTTAAAAGTGTTGAGTATTCACCAACATCGAGCGGCTCAAATAGAAACAGATATGTCACACTCTGAGCAGGTTCGCCAACAACGTATTGCATAGTCGGGGCCACCTCATCAACGCCCAGCCCATACTCAAAGCCCGGACTGTAAGCATCTGCCCCCTCAAATACACCGACAGAAAACAACTCCAGCCTTACCGATGAATTATCCTGATTGAGTATGCGGTATGTGTAGAGATATTCACTGCTACTGTTATCATACCTGAGGACTTCATACCAGATACAGGCATCGATACGTTTCGGTTCGTATGTGCTGCCCGTATCAAAATATTCTTTGCCTGACATTATCACCTCTCCGCCTATTGGTATGGCGTAGCTGTTATGCGTCAGAAAACTCAGAACAGACAAGAGTATCAAAAGCCGATAGCTATGCTTTGTCCCCCTCGCCCCCGTCGAACTTATCAATGAATGCAACCCCTCAGACAACGATAGTTTGTTCACAAACACTCTTGCCCTTTGAGACCCTTTCCCCTCTCTTCTCCCTGATGAGACGCGCGAACAAACTGACGGCGCAAACGCCTTTTAAAGTGAGTTTTCTTCCCCCTACATTACATGTGCTTTAGTATCAGGCCCCTAACCTGTACAAACACACACCTCATATGAAGAGTTCACTCCACCCATAATCGGCTTGTCAAAAGCTGCACATATTAGAACGCATTTGCCTTAAAAAGTCAAGCTTTTTCCCCGGCCCTTTTATCCCGCTCTCTGCTCGAAAAGACATTGTCCGGTAACATCATTATTCCTGAACTAATGATGATGATTTTACCGGCGCTTTCTCTAAAAAATTTCTTTAAAAAAATGGCGTCCCGACAAAGATTATGATTGTAGCCGAAAGAACCTCGGTGGTTTTCCTCACCTCTTACAGTTTCCCCGCACACTAACTTCTTTTGCTCGCCCGTGTTCTTTTCAATGGCTTTTGCCGGATGAACCGCGAGATGTTGCGAATCGCCTGGCGAAGGCGCTGTTCGTTTTCCACTAAAGCGATACGCATATGCCCCTCCCCGTTTTCACCAAACGCCCTGCCGGGCGCAATAGCAACGTTCGCGTACTCCATAAGGTCCATCGCGTAATCGATGCTACCCTTGCCTGCCAGATGTTCCTCCGGAACCCTTGCCCACACAAACATCGAAGCCCGGGGCCTGGCTACCTGCCAGCCGAGTCTCGTAAGTCCTTCGCAAACAACGTCGCGGCGCGACTGGTATCTCTTATTCTGTTCGATAATCTCCTCGTCACAATCACGCAGTGCGATTATTCCCGCGATTTGGACTGCCTGAAATATCCCGTAATCGTAATATCCCTTTATCGTTGCCAGCGCCTCTAACATCACTTTATTGCCTGCCGCGAAGCCGATCCGAAAACCAGCCATATTGTAAGGCTTACTTAGAGTGGTAAACTCAACTCCTATTTCCTTTGCCCCGCGTGCAGCAAGGAAGCTCGGGGCTTTGTAACCATCAAAACACGTCTCGCCGTACGCAAAGTCATGGATTACTGCTATATTAAACCTCTTGGCCAAATCCACAAGCGGCTCAAAAAAACCTTCATCGACCGTCATCGCCGTCGGGTTGTGGGGATAGTTTAGAATCAACAGCTTCGGCCGTGGATACAGGTGTTCACATACCATCCCAACTGTTTTCAGAAACTGCTCGTCATTACCTAAGGGCACGGTAATTACATTTGCCCCGGCCAGCGCGACCGCGTAGTTATGTATTGGAAAGGCCGGGTCCGCCACAATTGCCGTATCGCCCGGCCCTAACATTGAAAGGCAAAGATGACTGAAACCCTCTTTTGAGCCGATGCACGCCAGAACCTCCGTCTCCGGGTCAAGTTCCACACCCCATTTAGCTACATATCGCCTGGCCATCTCACGTCGCAGATTGAAAATACCCTTGCTGGCGCTGTAGCGATGATTGCGCGGGTCCCTTACAGCCTCGCAAAGCTTATCTATGACTATCTGCGGTGCCGGGTCAGCGGGATTACCCATCCCTAAATCGATAATATCTATATTTTGCTGCCGCTTGGCCAGCTTGAGTGCGTTAAGCCTGCCGAACAGATACGGCGGCAGCCGTTTAATCCGCTGTGCGGGTTCAATTCTGACCTCGCTCATAGTACCTCTCACACATAAAGTCATCTTTACTCAGCATCGGATAGTTTAAGATAAACTGATAAATTTTCAAACCTATTTTCAATTGTATCCCGACAGCCCTCAAGGCAGGTATGTTTGTTCGGTTTGCTGCGCAGGTAGCTGATGTCATGTTTGACATTAATCAATATGCCCTGTTGAAGTACAATTCTGGGGCGGAAAGTGAAAAAATTATCCTTCTGACCTGCCAATTAGCGGCAGCTGTAAATTATCCATGTTGGAAGTCCCAGGTACCCCTTACGGGGAGTCGTCAGGCCACAACCATTGATTGACAAGTGCTAACAGGTCTTGCCAATCAACATTACAATCACCGTTTATATCACCGGAGAGTATATCTTTGCAGGATTGGACGATAGCAAGACTGTGTTCATGGCCGGCGGAAATAGCGACAAACTTGTGTCCGGCAGGCGGCTTGGTCTGACCACGAATGTTTTCGCCCCAGCCGACAATAGAACCATTCTTCGTTAAGGCCAAGCCGTAATGTGTGCCTGCTGCAATGGCGACGAAGTTGTTTCCTGCAGGAGGGCTGGACTCATCATGGTAATCGTCACCCCAGGCAGCGATAGAGCCGTCCCGTTTTAGGGCCAGGCTGTGATTACTGCCGGCGGCGATGGCGACGAAGGCGTTTCCATCAGGATGGCCGCACCGATCGTCAAGTTCGCTTCCCCAAGCAACGATGGAGCCGTCTTTCTTCAAGGCTACGCTGTGTTCCCTGCCGGCACTAATGGCTATAAAATCGTTTCCGGAAGGAGCAAGAGCCTGACCATAATCATTGCAGCCCCATCCGACAATGGAGCCGTCTTTCTTCAACGCCAGACTATGTCCTCCTCCGGAGTTAATAGCGATAAAGTTGTTTCCGGAAGGTGGATTGGACCGACCATCAACGTTACTTCCCCAGGCAATAATAGAGCCGTCTCGCCTTAACGCCAGATTGTGATAATCGCCCGCCTCGATGGCGACAAAATCGTTTCCGGCAGGCTCATCGGCCTGACCATCAACATTACCTCCCCAGGCAACGATAGAACCGTCTTTCTTTAACGCCAGACTGTGAAGCCTGCCGTCGCTAATGGCAACAAAGTCGGCTCCCTTAGGAGCTCTGGCCTGAGCAAAGTGGTCATAGCCCCAGCCAACGAAGGACTTATCCCGCTTTAAGGCCAGACTGTGTCGGCCACCGGCAACTATGGCGACAAAGTCGTTTCCAGTAGGTGGAGTAGCCTGACCGGAGTCATTCCCGCCCCAGCCGACAATGGAACCATCAGACTTTAAAGCCAGACTATGCACGTCTCCTGCGGCAATGGCTATGAAGTCATTGCCATTTGGCACAGTCGCCTGGCCATCATTGTTAAGGCCCCAGGCAACGATAGAACCATCTCGCTTCAAGGCCAGACTATGGTCCCTGCCTGCTGCTATGGCAGTAAAGTTATCTTCGGCAGGTGGGGTAGACTGACCATCATTGTCCAGACCCCAGGCAATGATAGAACCATCTCGCTTCAAGGCCAGGTTGTGCTGGCTACCCGCTGCAATGGCGACAAAGTTGTTTCCTTTAGGATTTTTGGCCTGACCATAATTGTTTCGGCCCCAGGCAACGATAGAGCCGTCCTTCTTTAAGGCAAGACTGTGCTGCATTCCGACGGCTATGGCGATAAAGTTTTTTCCGGCGGGAGAGTTGGCCTGGCCATGGTAATTATGGCCCCAGCCGATGATAGAGCCATCCTTCTTTAAGCCAAGACTGTGCTGCACTCCGGCGGCCATAGCAACAAAGTTATTCCCTTTAGGAGGGCTGGCCTGGCCCCAGGAATTGTTGCCCCAGCCAATGATGGAGCCATCCTGCCTTAAGGCCAGACTGTGTCCCCCACCGGCGGAGATGGCCTGGAGGTTGGTAAGGCTGGAGTTTGTAGTCCTGATACCCCAGCCGATAACCGGGCCGGCGACTCCGGTAAGCTTATTTCGAGATTGCCTTTCGGCAGTAAGCCCGGGACTGAACTGCCCAGCCGAGGCGCGAACGCCGGATACGGTTAAGGTAGCCAAAATTACAAATACGACGGCAAATAAACGTCTCACCGTAATACCTCCTTATTCTGTATAGATATTTGGACATAAAATATAAAACTTCAGGACGTAAGACAAGAAAATTGCCGGGCCTTTCCACCATAGAATATGCTTATAATGAAAACGATGAAGTGCGAAATGTCACGGTATAGAATCTCTGGCCGGCCGGAAATTTATGATGGTGGTATAACATCGGGGATTCGGCGGGGCTTGCCTTCACCGTCAATGCACGCGAGCACACTTGAGCCCTCAGCCAGCAGCAGGCCGTTCGAGGCCCGTATGAGTCTGTAACTGTGCTCCACCCTGGCGTTGCTTATCGAACTGCAGGCTGTGGTCAATTGCAGTTCTTCGTCATATCTTGCAGGGCGTCTATAATGAACATTCAAACGTAAGACTACGAAGAAAATGCCTGCTTCTTCGAGGTTCTTATAGGCAATGTTGTTGGCACGCAGAAGCTCCGTTCGGCCCATCTCGAACCAGAGAGGATAAACGCTGTGATGTACCGCCCCGCTCTGGTCGGTCTCGCTATAGCAAGGCCTGATGGTTATAGTATGGGTTTGTATGCTTGCCTGTTTCAGTAAATTCATATCGGCTTATTACTCTATTGAGCGGACCTCGGCCAATCGAAGCTCGGTATCTATTTCCACATAGGCATAGAATCCCTGACTGGCCGGCCCGGGATTCAGCACTATTGTTTGGCCCGCTGTATCTTCGCTGCGTGCCTCGTGGATATGCCCGCAGATACACACAGCCGGTTTAATATGTTCCAGAAATCTGCGAATAGAAGTGCTCCCAACGTGTCGGCCCGCCCCCACCAAATCTGCCTTAGTCCCGTATGGCGGCTGATGCGTCAGGAGAACGACAGGCTTATCCGCCTTAATGTTATGGCCGCACAGTTGCAGCAGTTTTTCGAATTCATCCTCGGCAAACTCATTCGGAGTCCTGCCGGGGCAAGGCAGCGAGCCGCCAATACCCAGAAATGTAACGTTGTCCACATTCACGTAGTTGCCGTGAAGACTTACGCCTTCGTCTTCCAGATATTGACCGACATCCGGCCGGTCGCAATTGCCCGGAACAGCAAAGATTCGCTCATTGTACTGCCGCAGCACCTCCAGCACTTCAGCCGCGTCGTCCTTATCACCGAAGTGCGTCAGGTCACCGGCCAGAAGTAAAACGTCTGCCTTTGGAAGTTTGGGCAATAGTTCCGAAAGAGCTTTAGTATGGCCGTGAATATCCGTCAGTCCTACAATAATCATTTGAATTACCTTTACCGCCCAAATAAATATGGCAGTGTTGTTATTGGATACCTCGTAAGTGATGTTATTTGGGATGGTCAAAAGGCAGTTTCACACCACCTTCAGGAGTTGTTTTTATATTGCTTTTAAGGCCTTCCTCAATAGTTTTTGCCTCTTCCTTTTTGTATCGACAAATTAAGCCTTCGGAAATTCTTGACAAATCACCCTTGAGAAGTTTTGCGTACGATATTTTCGGCATTACTTTATCAACCTTTATTGTTGCGATGAGAATTTCTGTTTTGGCTAAAGATTCTTTTGTATCCACATCAATCATCTCTTTGCCCTCGGTGAAAACTTCCAGGACCAATCCCTTTGAAATTCTTTTACCTCCCTGATTGATAATAATTTGTCCGTTTTTGTCTATGCTCGCAATGCGTATTGGGTACAGCCTGTCGATAATTGTTTCAACTGCCTGGTTGGCGACCTTCGAAACGAGGTTATCTGTCAGTTCCCTGTAATCTAAATCCTCAGGCTTCCATTTCTTAACGAGTGTTTTGACTTCGTCGGTCTCAAGTGATATCTCAACGGTTTCGGCTAATTTTAGCTGTCTTGTCGGGCCGATTATCAAGCGATATTCAAAGTTAAAGTCGGCCTCATACTCAGTTATTGGATAGCCGATGGCCGGTGATATTTTTTCTTTTTTCTCAAGCCTTGCCTCGGTGATTGTTCCTACAAGCATATAGTCGACGCCAAGGACCTGCCCTAACCTGGCTTTTTCCTCGAGAGAGGTATCGTCGGAAAGCAGAATGTTTCTTTCACGAGCAAATTCCTGAATGTATTCTCTGTCTAAAACGGCAAACTTGTTTGTTCCCGTCAGGGCCATAGCTAATTTCTGTGAGAGCTGCCGCGAAATATCCCAGGATGACGCTCTGAGGTCGCCAAACTGGTAGAATCCTTTAAGCGTTCTTATCGGCATGACGGCAAGTTTGACTCTGATGGTTTTATCAAGAGACTCGTAGTCAAATACCCACACTTTCAGTGTTACTTCGTATGTGTTCTCGTCGATTTTTTTCTCATCCAAAACCTTGTAGGTTTTGACCAGCCCTTCGATATCGGTTCTAAGGGCGGTGCCTTCGGTTTGGACCGATACCGCGTCAAATTCGACCGTTTTTCCGGTTTCTTTTTTTTCAATGTCCGCGGTGGCGGAATGAAAACCAAATTCGTATCGGCCTGAACCCACTTTCACCCCTTTGGCCTGGGCGACGGCCTGATACAGGGCTTTTTTGATTGCCTCGTCTCTGTTGATACCTCGGCCCTTGGTTTCGCGAACTATCGTTTCGGTTGCGGAAAACGCCTGTGGGCAAACCAACACCACCACGAAGAAAAATGTATAAACTTTTTTCATTATCTACTCCGCTTTACACTGAGTGATAGAACCGATTTTATTACCAGGCTACAGACTTATTACTGCCCCGTTTACCGATAAGTGTTTCTTCCTGCCAGAATCTGAGTCCCGTTGTGAGGTCTGTAATCTTAAGCTGGAAGTAATACTCGACCTGCTGGCGGTTCTTACTGTAACGGAGATTTCGCTGGAGAATCTTGCCGGAGATGCTTAGTTCGGGCGCAATCAACTGGCCTTTAGCGGCAATAGTATCTTTCTTGAATTCATCTGACTGGGCCGAATCTCTAATATCTCTCATCTCATAGATCATTTTGTCGGGCGAGCCCTTTCCGCCAACAGCAGAGGTCATTACAACCTGACCGCTGTTCAAAAGCTCCTGCTCAATTTTTGCCATTAGCTGGTCGGTGTCGATTCTTTGCATGGTATCATTTACAATACGAGCCGTTGTCATAACATATCTGCTTCCATCTTTTTTCTTCAGGGCACCGGAACCAAGCATAGATTGAACCATTTGGCTTGCAGCCTGGTCAAAATCTCTGTAATCCAGACCCATAACAGGCTTGCCCTCATCGTGCATAGTGTCGATGTATGCGGTTTCCTGTGCACAGCCCGCGGTTAGAACAGCGAAAAACGTGACGATTACTAATATTCTTGTTTCCATAACTTACTCCCACTTTTTAGTGTCCATTCTGAAATTCACAGCTTTTTGTGTTGGCGCAACAACTTTGAAGCTGAAAGAGGATTTGCCCATCGCTGATGTTCGCAGCCAGACACTTGTTTTGGTCTGAATCAACAATTCGTTTTCATCAAGCCATTCTACCCTGTAATAAAATTTCTTTGTTTGGTATGAGCGGTTGAATCCGTTAACATGAAGTTCAAGAAGGCCGGCTTCGTTTCTCCTCGTAACTGCCTGGGTGATTTCAATACCTTCCCCAATCAATGCGCTAAAGGCATGGGCTACCGGCCGAGTTACGATGTTATCGACGACATTGTCACTTCTTACTTCTTCCCTCAAGTGAATTCTGGGGTCCTGCTGCTTTTCCTGGCAGCTTATCATCAGTAGTGCAATACCGATAAGCAATATGTTTGTAATCGTTTTCATTTTTTCCCTCTGTTAAACAGCAAATGTTGACTCAATAAGCCATGACCTCATATACAGGGTCGGCCTGATTAGTTGTTATTCTAACATATACTACAGCATTATTACAGCGAGGAATGTCAATGTCAAGGGGGATAGAGCCCGGGTAAGTAATTCTTAATTTGCCGTTTTTGGGCTTTTTGAACCTCGCAACCTGAAAGTCTTTCGGCAAACTTGTCCATATCCTGACGTCCGCAGCGGTTGATGCAAAGCTGTATGCCGCCACGAAGATGGATGCAATCGAGGCGGCACTGGAATCTTGCTCTGTGAGAGCGTACTGCGCAACGGCTTTTGCCGTTGCTGATATAATAGCTCTTGTCAAAATGCCCTCGTAGTCTTTACTGAACTCCGTTTGGATAACTCTGTCCATATCTGAGACCGGGCATGTTGTATAATTTCTGCCGTCAGCTTCTGCGACCAGATATGAACAAGCTTTGTTCCTGAATTCTAATTTTGGCAGGGCAATCCCGACATATTTAATTCTATTTGTCGCGATGAATAACGGGATATCCAGCCTGAATTCTTTTTTAACCGGGCCCAGTCCGTTTTCAAATATCAACCAAACCGTATCTTCGAGCCTGCCTTGTCCGTCAAGTATCTCCTCGGTAATTCTCAGGTCTTCAGCCAGATAGGCATTATCTTTCACCATGCCATAGGATTCTTTAAGTAAGTACACTGCTTTGGGATGGTCACCAGCCAGATTGAAGTATATACCTGCCAGGTAGGTTGCAAAGGGATTCACGAAATCAGGATAGGCTTCAAAATTGCGGAGATTAGGATATTTCTGGGTTAATAGTTGACGTGTTTGGGGACTTTCAACATTGTCTCTTGAAAATTTGTTCTGTTGCTGTTTCTCTCCTAACTCAGACTCAAGCTTTTGTATTTCTTTACTGAATTTTTCTTTTGCTCGTCTCTGTCTGTCCAGTGCCCGATTAAACTCTACTCTGGCCAAATCCATCTTTCCTTCAGACATAAAATTCAGGGCTTTGTATGTATTAATCATTACACCATCGTACTCTTCGCCCCTGTAAGGAACTACGTTATCACTCGCGACCGTCGAGCCGACGACATCCCCGATTTTGGATTGCTCATCGTAAAACTTAAGCATCTGTTCGGCTTTGTCGAAATATTCGGTGCTTTCCAAGTAGTTCTTGCGGATTCTTTCCACCGTGCCAAGCTGCAGGGCCCAGAGTAAATCCTCGCCCTTAGGTTTTTCGCTTTTATGTATTTTTTTCCGGGCAAAAAGGGCGGATTTCTCATAGTCCATGCATTCAAAATGCCCGTTAAAAGTGGCTAAGTGGTCCCTTGGAGCATTACAGCCCGCAAAAAAGGCCAGATTGAAAAGGATAAAAACTGCAAATGTAAGGAGGTTTCCAAACTCGGTTCTGCTAATCATCACTATGCCAATCGAACTTACACGCCTTAATTCATACGTTCCGGATAATTGACCGTAATTATAATAACATTGCAATGAAAGCTCTACACAAAACACAAAATGATTTTTAGAATTAAGCGACATTTTTCAGTCTGTTGTTTTATCAGGGCCGGAGAACGTTGCCCCCACCTGCATTGCGAAAAATTGCTCTGAATTTACTTGAATATCAGAGCAAGGCCCGTATAATCATAGCAATTCATGTTGGGGGTGATTTTGAAAGGAATTGAGAATGAGAAAAGTAATTAGTTTGGTACTTGCCTTTTGTATCTTTCTTGCTGGTTGTGCCGGTCGCGAGGCCAATCCTATTCCCGTCTATTTGCCGGGAGATGAGAACCGTAGTTGTACTGCATTGAAAGCGGAAATAGCCCAGCTTCAGATTGATATGCAGCGGATACTTCCCAAAACCGACAAAGGGCTTTCAAACGCATTATGGGCAGCCGGTGGTGTTTTTCTTATTGTTCCGTTTTTCTTTATGGATTTCAAGGACGCAGAAAAAATCGAGTTTGACGCTATGCGGCAAAGACATAATCGTTTGCTTGTCTATGCCGCGGAGAAGAAATGCGATATGGCCGGCGTAAGAACTGAGGAAATACCCAGCCTTCAGGAACAAAAAAAAGAGGCCGAAAGAGTCCTTAAGGAACAAAAGGAATCAGCTAAATAGAGCGGCGCCCAATTACTTTCGTGCTTTTCGATAAAGGAGGCCAAGATGCAACCCTTAAAAAAGTGTTGGTCATCAGGTTTTTTGATTATTCTTGCGGTTACTTCCGGATGTATGACCTGGGAAGCGAATATCGAGGATATGAGCAGTGTGTATATGGAGCCGGCGAGGCCCGGTGCTGCGACAATTATTATAAGCGACCTGTCCGACAATAGAACTGATCAGGAGTTGGTGGGCAGAATATGTGCGCTTAATCTGGCAACGAAAACGCCGATTAACGTGATTATTGCCAATAGAATTGCGTCACGGTTGAGGCAGGAAGGCTTCAACGTGCAAAAAGTCGCACTTGTCAATCCGAGGAATAAACGAGAAGCAACTGAGGCACTGAAACGCACCAAAGGCAAAGTTATACTTACCGGTAGTCTGGACCATTTTTTTATTGAGTCAAGTGACGCTATCCTTGAAACAGCCAAAGGACGGGTTACCTTCCGTGTAGACATATTAGATAAGCTCGGAAAATCAGTTTTCTATAAAGCATACAGTGCATATACTGAAAAGCACATTGGCTTAGGTGGCGGCAAGGGGTCCGAAGAATTTATAGAAAAAACCGTCCAGGAGACTGTAAATCAGCTTTTCTATGACGCCAAATTTCGGGCATTTTTATCACAAATGAAGAGATGAAAATCAGGTAGCTGCTTACTCTTGCAGCTTTCAGCTTAGCTGTGGTAATATTTGCTAAGAAAGCAGCGGGATTTATGATTAGGAGGCAGACTATGGGTACGGTTCTGGTTGTTTATCATTCTCAGGGCGGTAATACCAAAACCGCGGCCGAGGCCGTTGCCGCGGGTGCAAAAGAAGCCGGCGGGACCACGGTCATCATCAAAGAGGCGCTGAAAGCTGTGACCGAAGACCTTCTTTCCTGTGATGCCATCGCTGTAGGGACGCCGGATTATTTCAGCTATATGGCAGGAGGATTGAAGGATTTCTTCGACCGGACGTTTTATCCGACAAAAGAGCAGGTGATAGACAAGCCCTGCGGAATTTTCGTAACACACGGAGGAGGCGGAGGCAAAGCGGTTGAAAGCGTAAAAAGTATCTGTAAAAGCTTCAAGTTTAAGATTATCGGTGAGCCGGTTCTCGTCAAGCATAAACCAGACGAAAGGGCAATAGCAGCACTGAAGAACCTCGGCAAAAGCCTTGCGGCAGCGGCCGGCTGACAAAAAGTATTCAGTCGTTAAGTTTCCACGACACTTTTCTTGAGAGAAGATGTGCCAGCGATTTCTTCCGGCTGCTTGCATTTCTCCGTGTAATCTCTATACTAATATACGTTGTTGCTCTGTTGAAAAGCTCCGTGTCATTTTGAGTCCCGGCGCGCCGGGAAAGAATCTTGTTTTTTCTGTGTGATAAAGAGATTCTTCACCCCGATAAATCGGGGTTCAGAATGACATTTAACTCTGCCGCAAGCATCATAAGTTTTCAACAAAGCAATGTGGTGTTAAAAAATATACGGACGGTTTATATGGACTATTTTGATTACAAAAAGGGCAGATTGTTTGCTGAGGGAGTTGATATTCAAAAAATCGTCGAGCAGGTCGGGACACCGGTCTATGTTTACAGCAAGGCAACGTTCCTGGAGCATCTGCGGCGAATTCGCGAGGCATACTCTTCACTTGATACGACTGTTTGCTACTCTATCAAGGCCTGTGGGAATATCAGCATCCTTAAATTTATGGCCGAGGCCGGCAGCGGCTTCGACATCGTAAGCGGCGGCGAGCTTTACCGGGCGATGCAGGCGGGTGCAGACCCGGCAAAAATCGTTTATGCCGGCGTCGGCAAAACCGACGCCGAAATCGTCGAGGCGCTCAACGCAGGCATTGCTTATTTCAACATCGAATCCGAGGCGGAGCTCGAGAACCTTATTCGGCTGGCTAAAGAGAATAATAAGATTCCCAGATGTGCTCTTCGGGTCAATCCAGATGTTGACCCCAAGACGCATACGTACACCACCACAGGACTAAAGGAGACGAAATTCGGCGTTGATATTGAACGAGCGGCAAATGTCTTCTTCAATTATGGGAAAAATAAAGCGGTGCGACTTTGCGCTATCCACGTTCACCTTGGTTCTGCCGGCAAGGCCGTCGCCCCTTACGTTGAAGCTGTTAAAAAAGCCGTACAGCTGATAGAACAATTACGGCAGGAAGGCTTCGCTATTGAAGCCCTGGACCTCGGCGGCGGTTACGGAGCCGACTATGTAACGGGCACAGCACCTAGCGCTGCCGATTATGCCGCCGAGATTGTCCCTTTGCTGCAGAATCAAGACTTGAAGCTTATCCTTGAGCCGGGAGCAAGCATAGCCGCGAATTCGGCGGTGCTGCTGACGCGCGTTTTGTACCTGAAAAAAGGCGGCGAAAAGAATTTTGTCATTGTTGACGCCGGTATGAATGATTTGATTCGTCCGCCGTTATACAATGCTTTTCACTTTATTTGGCCTGCCGACGTTGACGAGCAGTTTAGTCCCTGGCTTCGCGCTTTGGACCTGCATTTTGACGGCGCTGGGCCTCTGGAGACAGTCGATGTGGTAGGGCCAATTTGTGAACCGGCGGATTTCTTCGGCAAGGATAGAAACCTGCCGCCTGTCAAACGCGGCGATCTGCTCTCTATTTTCACTGCCGGCGCTTACGGCTTCAGTATGGCCAGCAACTATAACGCCCGCTGCCGGGCAGCCGAAGTGCTTGTCGATGGTGACAAATTCAGCATCATCAGAAGACGCGAAAGCTATGGGGATTTGGTGGCCCTGGAACAGCCATAGTGCGCCTGCCCCGCATTAAATGGGCTATTGCCGTTATTTGGGCCGGAGTCATTGCGAAGTCTTGAGGTCGAATAAAGTTACACCTCTTGCATCAAAGACAAACAAGGATTTTCCCCGCCCGAGTCATCTTTTAACAACCTCCTAATTACGTTCCTGTGATTCCAAAAGAGGTGTTTATTTTATCGGAAGTTGGTTTGGGTTGAGTAACAAACTTTTTACTCTATTTAGGCCTGTTTTTTGCCGATACACAAAGCAGTGTGGATATTTGCAGGGCGAGTAAGCCGTCCAAGTGTTTTAGATACACACTTTGTAATAAGGAGAAACAAATTATGCACGAACTCTCACAAGAAAGTAGAAAACGTATTTTAGTTGGGGCATGGATTCTTATCGGATTACATTTTATGGCGCTAATTGGCCTTGTAACCGATGGGCAGCAGTACGACCCGGCAATTGAGTCTTTCTTGTCACAATCTGCCATAGCGGCAATGGAAGGGCCGTTTGATTATCTCATTAAGAATAACGTTCTTCCGGTTGTTGCAGTAGCGGCCGGCCTGATTTTATGGAAACGCTTTCAAAGCCCTGAAGGCAGAACAATCATCGGCACCGGTGCAATGGCGGTTATTTTAGGTTCAATATCAGTCATCTTTTAAAGATTTCGGGCGTAGAAACACGACATAGCGAAAAATTTGTATATCCTACATATGCTTGGGGGTTGGTCTTTAGATTTTCGATACCAATCTCCGCAGGTACAAGTTTCAATTTATGATGGTTCGATTCTTTCAACTACCCTCAAGACAGGTTCACTCGCGAGGAGGAAATGCCACAACGCCAGAATTGCAAATCACTGATGTTGTGTAAAACGCCCTGGAAAAAAACGATGGAAGTATGCCGGCAATGATTTTTTTGCGGTCTTAAGTGACTGTTTGGCCGAGGCAACTGAAGATTTTGTCATTTTTCCTTTCGGTTTCCATATAACGAAGTTCAGCTAATCTCCCCGAAAAACAAAAACCTTTTCAATAGAGCATTGCAAATAATCAATAATCAATATACAATAATCAATCGTGATGGTGGGAGTAGCTCAGTTGGATAGAGCACCAGATTGTGGTTCTGGGGGTCGCGGGTTCGAATCCCGTCTCTCACCCTTTTTTATTTTTGCCGGCCGGTAAGGGGGATTTGCCGGCGGGCTACCGGAAGACTAATCATTTATTAACAGCACCGGAAAAAGTGTATGGCTGACCATCAACTCATACGGCTATTTTTAGTCCGATACATCTTAGCAATCAATTCCTCGGCCGGATAGCTTAACTCTAACAAAATTATTGCAAGTCCTCAATCGATAATCACTTATGTCGAAACTCATCGCGAACCGCTTAGATTTTCCTCCAATTCGGCGCGTAAACAGCCAAAAAACCACAACTTACTTATTCAAAAGCCGATTTAAGAAATAAAGGTTGAGACGATCTCAGCGGGGGGATTAAGAACCGTGTTGGTTATAGCGGATAAATGTAGAAAGACATAGATTAGGAGAACGAGCAAATGGCAAAAAAGAGTAAAACAACTAAACGGACAGGCAGGAAACACTCCTCCCCAAAGGCCAAGGCCTCAAGTAAGAGTAGGCCTAAGGCCAAAGCAAAGGCCAGTCACCCAAAGCGCAAGACAAGAAAGAGAACGGCTACACCGAAGGTCAAGGCCGTACGGAAGAGCCGGCCTAAAGCCAAAGCAAAGGCCAGTCACCCGAAGCGCAAGACAAGAAAGAGAACGGCTACACCGAAGGTCAAGGCTGCACGGAAGAGCCGGCCTAAAGCCAAAGCGAAGGTCAGTCCCCCGAAGCGTAAGACAAGAAAGAAAACAACAACGCCGAAGGTCAAGGCCGTACGGAAGAGCCGGCCTAAAGCCAAAGCGAAGGTCAGTCCCCCGAAGCGCAAGACAAGAAAGAAAAGCGTCAGCCCGAAGGCCAAAGTAAGTATGAGACGCACGCGTGTAAAAGCCACAGCCAAAAGAAAAACCGTCTCGAGACGCAAGGTAAGAAGCCGCACGATCGCTGCGAAACCCAAGGCAATAAAACATCGCAAGCCGAGACGCAAACCGGCCAAACACGTTGTAAGTCAAAAAACCAAGGCTTCCAAACCTAAGGCCACTCACAGCAGGAAAAGACATATTGCCAAGAGAACCAAGTCGACGAGGCAACATGTTAAGCATTCACAACCACGCAGCCAGAAAAGCGATTTCGATTTTAATAAATGGCTGCTTCCGCAGCTCGACCTGGAAAAGTATGAGCTCAATATTCAAATTGAAGAGGGCGTCCAGGACAACGTCATGGGCTCAACCCGCTACGGATGGATAGGCTCAGGGCAGTGCGGCGGTAGATTAGTCAAGTCATTCTATGACCTCGGCTATAGAAAGGCACTGGCCATTAATACCACTCATCATGATTTGGATTTGCTCGAGATTCCTGTTAATCAAAAGTTCCTGATGGATATTGGTGAGAAAGGCGCCGGCAAATCTATGGAAAGAGGTTTGAAGGCGGCACAAGAATATAAGTCGGAGATTCTCCATCAAACCAGCAAGATTTTTGGTTCACAGGTCGACCATATTATGGTCTGCTTCGGAGCCGGCGGAGGAACCGGCAGCGGCAGTGCTATGGAACTAATCGACATTGCCAAAAGATATGCCCGATATATCGGACTGGACGATGCAGATAAGCGTGTGGGCGTGCTTATGACTCTGCCGACAGTAGGCGAGGCCAGCTCGCCTCTTGTTGCCAAGAACGCACACACCGTTGCCACACAGCTCGGAAAATTGGCAGCTGAGGGAAAGATTTCACCGTTTATTATCATCGACAACGAGAAGGTCCAGAAGATGTATCCGGGACTTACGGTCAAATCTTTCTGGCCCAGCGTGAACCAGACTGTCGGGGCCCTGTTCGATATATTCAACAGACTCAGCGCCCTTAGCAGCAGATACACCTCCTTCGACCCGAGCGATTACCGCAGCATTATGAAGGCCGGCGGCTGTGCGATTATGGGCCTGACAAAGGTTAGCAAGTTCCATGACAAGTTCGCAATATCCCAGGCCGTCAAAAAGAACCTCGAGAAGACATTGCTCGCCAGCGGATTCGACCTCGGAACCGCGAAGCTGGCCGGCTGTATCGTCGTCGGCAGTAAGAAGGTAATGGCAAGTGTCTCGGGTCTGCAGGATAACATCAACTATGCGTTCGATGTACTCTCGGAGATAACCGTTAACGCGAGCGTGCATCGGGGAATCTATGAAGACCAGAGAGACTGCCTGCGTGTTTACACGATAATCGGCGGTCTTGATGCTCCGACCAGCAGGTTGGAAGAGCTTGTCAAAAAGCCGTCTCTGACAGCCAGATAGGCAAACAGGCATAACGCCTCAGGTAGATTTGTAATCGCCGGAGGTACCGTCAGGCATCTCAATGCTTGAAGGTATCTCCGGCGAATTGTTTTTGGTGAATGGTAATTGGTGATTGGTAATTGAAGATTGCCGCGTCTCCCGACAAGTCGGGATCCTCGCAATGACAAAACAATAGCTGCCGGAGGCCGCGATGACCCCGATAGACAGCCCCGATAAACATCATCGGGATCTTCGCTGCACTTCGAAATCGGGACTTCGGCCTACGGCCTCAGGAAAATTGAAATCCGAATCCGCCTACGTCAAGACTACGGCAGGACAAGCCGCAGGCAGCAAATCCATATTCAATTTATGATTTACTATTGTTTCTTTGAAGAAAGGGTAGGTTTATGCTAAATTGTCACCATAAATGGGTGAAGAGGTCAATATATTAGGTATAGAGACGAGCTGTGACGAGACGGCGGCGGCGGTGGTGGCGGACGGGCGGGTTATCAAATCCTCCGTAATTGCGTCACAGGCGCAGCTTCACGAGAAATACGGCGGAGTCGTTCCTGAAATCGCCTCGCGCGCGCATATTGAAAAACTATACCCGGTCCTTTCAGAAGCAATCGAACGGGCGGGAATCGACAAAGATAATATCGACGCGGTCGCGGTTGCTAACCGGCCTGGGCTGGTGGTGGCGCTCATCATCGGCGTAACGGCGGCAAAAACACTGGCAATGGCGTGGAAAAAACCTTTAATCTCAATCAATCACGTGCACGCGCATCTGCAGTCGGCAATGATGGATGAAGAACAATTAGACCTGCCCGCGGTAGCGCTTATTGTTTCGGGCGGGCATACGAATATTTATGAATGCGATACGCCGCTCGACCTGAAGCTGCTCGGTTCGACGATTGACGACGCGGCGGGTGAGGCGTTCGATAAGGTGGCGACGATTCTGCACCTGCCTTATCCGGGCGGGCCGAGCATTGAAAAGGCGGCGAAGAACGGGAACCCGAAGGCCATAAACTTTCCACGCTCGATGTTAGAGGCGGGGTCGCTGGATTTTTCGTTCAGCGGGATAAAGACGGCGGTGCTTTACTACTGTCACGGGCAGGATATGAAGGGCCAAGATAAAGTCCCTTCAATGAACGAGCAGGAAATTGCAGACATAGCCGCATCGTTTCAGACGGCGGTTGTTGATGTGCTGGTTGCCAAGACAAAATCGGCTGCGGACAAGCTTGACGCGAAAACGGTGCTTTTAGGCGGCGGAGTGGCGGCCAATTCATTGCTGCGAAAGGCACTTGAGCAGATGTGCGAGCAGGCCGGCAGGAAGCTGCTCGTGGCACCGAAACCTTATTGCACTGACAACGCGGTTATGGTAGCCTCATTGGCATATTACAAATACAAGGCAGGGCAGTTCGCGGATTTGACACTGGAACCTAAAGCAAGAGGTTCATAGTTTGTAGTTCGTAGTGTGGAGTTCATAGTGCGGGGTTTGCGGTTTGCTGTCTATGAACTATGAACTCACAACTATTAACTGAAAAAGGCAGGTGAAATATTCAGGCCGAACAATTAAAAGAACTGTTAGAGCAGGTCAAGAACGGCGACATCAGTATTGATGAGGCGATTGAGAAATTGCGGCATCTGCCTTTCGAGAAGATTGGGTTCGCAACGATTGACCATCACCGTGAAATACGGTGCGGGTTTCCGGAGGTGATATACTGCCCGGGCAAGACGACCGAACAGATAGTCCAAATCATCGAAAGGCTCGCGGCCAAAGGGAACAATATTCTCGCTACGCGGGCAGAGCAGGGCGTGTTCGAGGAGCTTGAAAAGACGGGCAAATATCCGAAGGCGCGGTATGAGAAGGCAGCGAGGGCGATAATAGTCGAGCAAAAGCCGATAGAGTTATCGGCCAACTGCATTGCGATTGTGACGGCGGGTACGGCGGATATCCCGGTCGCGAGTGAGGCGAAGGTTACGGCTGAGATTATGGGGCAGCGTACGGAGCTTATATGCGACGTTGGGGTCGCGGGGCTGCATCGGCTGCTCGAGCATACCGAACGGCTGCAGCATGCAAACGTTATAATTGTGGTCGCGGGTATGGAAGGCGCCCTTGCAAGTGTCGTCGGCGGATTAGTAAGCTGCCCGGTGATTGCGGTGCCGACGAGTGTGGGGTACGGGGCGAGTTTCGAGGGGCTCTCGGCGCTGTTGACGATGCTGAACAGCTGCGCGGCGGGTGTGGCGGTGGTGAATATCGACAACGGCTTCTCGGCGGGCTTCATCGCGGCGCTTATAAACGGGAGAATAGAACACTCTCGTAAATAGGCAGGTAACTACGCGGACAATAAAAGAAATCCCCCGGCTAAAAAGCAAATCCAAGAATGACTTTTAATACTTCATACTCAACCAAAACTCAAGGGGCAGTGGCCGTTGGTTCCAGCGCGGTATTAGGCATCATGCTTCGTATAACCTGGGCTTCTGCCTGCAATAACTGGCCAAGCCGATAGTAGTAAATGTCAGACAAACAATGTATAATGGAAACCAATCCGACCACCATTTGTCTGAAAAATACTCCGCTGATGTCTTCTTCAATATAAGCAGCGCGACTAAATTTAAGACTATCGTAATCGCCAGCCCAATCAATCCGACGAATCCGACCGACCTGATTTTTTTGCATTGTTTCATGTTTTTTGTGTGCCCTCGCGCCTAATAATCAAACTCACCGCTGCCGCCAAACGAATTCTTCACTCTATATCCTTATTATAAACCTTTTTGTCTGTCTGTCAAATTTTTTATGCACAGCATGCCCTACGGCATTGACTATATCCTGCATTATTTGTAATATTATGCACAGTATGGCACTGCAAGAAATGGGTTTATATGCAAATAACAGAAAACATCCCGAAACTAAAACCAAGAGCGGCGGAGGCGCATAAGGGCGATTTCGGCAGGGTTTGCATAATTGCCGGCAGCGTCGGTATGAGCGGGGCGGCGGCGCTGGTGGGTACGGCGGCGCTACGGGCGGGCGCTGGGCTGGTGAGGGTCGCGGTCCCGGAGGCGGTGCTGCAAATTGTCGCGTCGATTGAGCCTTCATTTACGACGATACCGCTGCCGAGTGATAACAAGGGGCGGATTGCGACGAAGGCGGTTCGAGCGGTACTTGCGGCGGCTGAGGACAATGACGTGGTGGCGTTCGGGCCGGGGGTGGGTGTCGCGGCGGGGCCGAGGGCGGTGCTGGAAGAATTGCTCAGACGCGACGGGCTGCGATTGATAATTGACGCGGACGGGCTGAACAATCTTGCGAAAATCAAGGACTGGGTGAAAGAACTAAAGGCCTCATTAATATTGACGCCGCACCCGGGTGAATTGAGGCGGCTCTGGCAGGGGCTCTTTAGAGAGGATATACCGACCGAGCGGGTCGTGCAGGCGGGGCGACTGGCGGCTGAGTGCAGTTCGGTTGTGGTTTTGAAGGGCGCGGGAACAGTCGTTAGCGACGGTGATAAAGTTTACGTTAATACGACCGGAAATCCCGGTATGGCGACGGCGGGTTCGGGCGACGTTCTGACGGGTGTTATCGCGGCATTGTGCGGGCAGGGCCTAAACAATTTCGACGCGTCGGTCCTGGGGGCATATGTCCACGGGCTTGCCGGCGATATCGCCGCGAAAGAGTTAGGGCAAATTAGTTTAATCGCACGCGACCTACTCGATTCACTACCAAAGGCATTTATGAGTATCGATTATTAAAAAAACAGAACATGATTTGCGAAGATTTGAAGGGCAAAAAAGTTTTGGTGACCGGCTCGAGCAGCGGTATTGGTGCAGCGACGGCAAAGATATTCGCACAACAGGGCTGTTACGTCGGAGTGCATTACTTTCAAACCGAACAGGGGGCCGAGAAGACGCTAACCGAGGTCAAAAAGCACAGCGATGGCTGCCTTCTGTGTGCGGATATGCGCGACGAGAAGCAGGTAGAGGAAATAATCAGCCGGTTTGCCAAGACAGCCGGTGGGATTGATGTGCTGGTGAATAATGCGGGAACGTTAATAGGCAGGATGCCGATTGAGAGCGCAACGCTGGAATTCTACGAGGACGTTTTCGCGACGAATACCCGAAGTGTATTCTTAGCTACGCGGTCCGCTATCAGTTATCTTAAAGAGAGTAAGGGCAATATCGTCAACGTCGGCTCTGTCGCAGGTCATCATGGAGGCAGCATCGGCTCGGGTATTTACGGCGCAGCTAAGGCCGCGGTTGCGACTATGACTATTGCTATGGCCAAAGAGTTCGGCAAATACGGCATCCGGGTTAATAGCGTTCTGCCGGGCCTGATTGAAACCCGGTTTCACGAGCGGTTCAGTACGCCGGAGAGAAAAAAAAGAGTGGCGCAGCAAACGCCTCTGGGCAGAAACGGGACGGCCGAGGACGTCGCGAAGGTGATATTATTTTTGGCTAGCGAGGCGGCAGGATTTGTGACGGGTGAGTACTTAGCGGTAAACGGCGGCCTGTATATGAGAGCCTGACGGGTTTGCCGGCGGCGATTTTAGGTTGACGGCGGGCTGCTGTTTACGTAGTATCGGCCAGAAGCTGATGAGGATGTTAACGGAGGATTCAGGGACAAGTGCGGATTCCTGCACGGAGGCAAAGAATGGACTGGCTAATACGGCCTGCTAACGGTTACGTGGAGGAGCTGGCGCAGAAACTAAGGCTCTCGCCGCTGTGCGCGCAGGTTTTAATAAATCGGGGGATACAGACAACTGAGCAAGGCACATCATTTCTGCGGCCCAATCTGAGCGGCCTTATTGAGCCTGAGCGAATGCCCGGACTAAAAGAGGCTGTCGGGCAAGTCGAACAGGCAATTCACAAGGGCAAGAAACTGACAATCTACGGGGATTATGACGTTGACGGCATCACGGGCGTTGCCATTTTGTGGTTCATTTTGAGGCTGCTGGGAGCGAAAGTAGATTACTATATCCCACACCGAATTGAGGAAGGCTACGGGCTTAATTGCGAGGCCGTTGAACAGTTGGCGCAAAACGGCACCGAGGTCATAATTACGGTCGATTGTGGAATCGGCTCGCTGGAAGCCGCCAAGCGGGCCGGCGAGTTAGGGCTTGATTTAATAATAACCGACCACCACCGACCGGGGGCCAAGCTGCCTCAGGCAGCCGCTATAGTCCATCCAATGCTGGAGGAGACTTACGAGAATCCTCATTCTGCCGGTGTGATGGTGGCATTCAAGCTTGCCTGGGGCCTGGCCAACAAGTCAAGAACGAACGGCGAACTTGCACCCGACCTGCGACAGTTCCTGATCGATGCGACGGTACTTACTGCAATAGGTACAA
>Ga0315539_1000849_pt1 | contig 22883 bp, 22 predicted proteins | sample SalMarSW160150MG_FD_203097 | JGI IMG/M metagenome (GOLD analysis project Ga0315539, IMG submission 203097) | Salt marsh sediment microbial communities from the Plum Island Ecosystem LTER, Massachusetts, United States - Salt Marsh Sediment SW1601-150 ... | reverse complement strand
TACTGATTGAGGATAACCCGGCGGATACCCGACTGATTCGGGAGATACTTGCTGAAACTAAGGGCACTCCTTTTGAGTTGGAGTGCGCCGACCGGCTGGCGACAGGGCTGGCGTGCCTTGCCCGGGGAGGGATAGATGTGGTTCTGCTTGACCTCGGGTTGCCGGATAGTCAGGGGCTTAGCACGCTAGTTAAGGTGCAGGCTAAGGCGTTAACCGTGCCGATTGTGGTGCTGACCTGTCTGGACGATGAGACGCTGGCAGTTGAGGCGGTACAGGAAGGGGCGCAGGACTATCTGGTCAAGGGGCAGGTGGCTCGCAGCCCGCTCAGGCACTCTATACGCTATGCCATTGAGCGCAAGCGGGCGGAGGAGGCATTGCTAGAGTCTGAGGAGCGGTTCCGTTCTATCGTGGAAAATTCTCACGATGGGATAATGATTCTAGATGACTCCTATCGGTTCATCTACGGGAACGACGAGCTGTGTAGAATCTCAGGATATCCTCGCCAGGAGCTCATTGGGCAGGATTTCCGCCAATTTCTCGACGAGGAGAGCCGACAACTCGTTGTCGATAGATACATCCAAAGGCAGAGGGGGGAGGTAGCCCCCCCCCGGTACGAGTTCAACATCGTCCGCAAAGACGGCGAGAAAAGGCGTGTGGAAATCAACTCTAGTGTAATCAAGGATTCAGCGGGGAAAGTAAAGACAGTGGCTCAGATTTTGGACATCACTGAGCGCAAGCATCTCGAGAGAAGGGTGGTTGAATACGAGGAGCTAAACAAACTGAAGAGCAACCTTCTTTCCACAGTCTCACATGAGCTACGCACTCCCCTGACCACGATAAAGGGGTATTCCACCATGCTTCTGGACTACGATAGGAGACTAGGGCGTGATGAGAAACAAGAATACCTGAGTGCCATAGATAAAGCTACCGACCGGATGACTGAGCTCGTAGAACATCTACTGGATATGTCCCGCATGGAAGCAGGTCTGCTCAAGCTTGATAAGGTGCCGACCAATATTACAGCGTTGCTCCAGAACACTATTGCCGAAGCCAGGCTTAGAACGCCTGGACACAAGATAATGTTGAAACTGCCAAAGACGGCGCTGAGGTTGAACAGCGATGGCAGACGCATCAGGCAGGTAGTGGATAATCTTATTGACAATGCCACCAAGTACTCCAAACCAGCCAGTACGGTGACAATAGAGGCTCGAAGTCAAGATTCTGAACTGGCAATTAGCATTGCAGACCAGGGAATAGGTATTTCTCGTGAGAACCTGGGGAAGGTGTTTGACCGGATGTTCAACCTAGAACATAGGCTGACGCAGGAACCGGGTGGGTTGGGGTTAGGGCTGGCCCTGTGTAAGGCGCTGGTAGAAGCACATGGTGGCCGCATCTGGGTGGAGAGCGAACTCGGAAAGGGAAGCGTTTTTAACTTTGTCCTTCCTCAAGAGGCTATAGCAGAAGGAGAGGCTTATGGCGAAAAAGGGCAACAGAGCCACAATTCTCATCATAGAGGATGAGGATGACATCAGAACTTTTGCCTCTCGAGTGCTTGAGCTTGAAGGTTATCGCGTGCTTCAGGCTGGTGATGGTGACGAGGGTCTGAGACTGGCAAGGGGTAACCAAGTCGCTCTGGTGCTACTGGATTTAAGGCTACCCGGGCGTGATGGCTGGGCGGTACTCAGTCAGATGAAAAACGACCCGGAACTCTCGCCAATACCGGTAGTTGTGTTCACTGCTTCAGCTGGTGTGCCACAGCAAAGCCGGGCACTGGCGGGGGGTGCCGCTGACTACCTGGTCAAGCCCCTTAGTGCTACCAGCCTGAGGAAGTCTATTGCCCGTGTCTTGCGATAGGGAAGGGGGTCATCAGAATGCTATCAAGAAAAGCATCAGTGCCAGTGGTTGATGACGAGAGGGTCATCGGCGAGCCGTCAAGAAAAGCATCAGTGCTAGTGGTTGATGACGATTTTCGCATATTGCGTATGATACGGCGTATCCTGGAGCTGGAGGGTTACCAGGTACTCAAAGCCAGCAACGGGGAAGCAGCCCTGCAGGTTTTTGATGAGGAAACTCCAGAACTGGTGTTGCTGGACATCATGATGCCTGGTATGGACGGATACACTGTGTGTCAGCGTCTTCGCGAATTTTCGCCAGTGCCGATAATTATGGTCACTGCCAAGGGCAATGACGAAGAGAAGATTAAGGGGCTGGATGCCGGTGCTGATGACTACGTGACCAAGCCCTTTTCCGCCCAGGAGCTGGTAGCGCGAGTAAGAGCCGTGTTGCGCCGGACTACGCTCTGGGAAGAGTACCCCGAATTCACGGCTCATCCCCACGACTTTAAAATAGATGACCTTATAATAGACTTTACCCGGCACCGAGTCACCGTGCGCGACCGGGAAGTAAAGCTGAACGCTACTGAGTACAGGCTGCTATCTTATTTGGTGCGCAATGCTGGACGGGTAGTCACCCTAGACCAGGTACTCCAGGCAGTCTGGGGAAAGGAGTACGCCGGTGAGCACCATCTCCTCAAGGTGAACGTCACCAGGCTACAGAAGAAACTGCTAATTATAGGCGGGTCCCAGATAGGGGTCACGCTTATCGGACTTGCCGCCAAGGGAAGCCTGCAAGCTCTCTTTAGGTAGCTGGCCGTTCTTATCCGTGGGAGAGGATGGTGGAGCTGGGGTGACAATTGTGAGTTGCTATAACTACGAGTACCAGCATGCAGGTAGATGAACTTCTTAAGCTAATGGTAGATAAGGGTGCTTCAGATTTGCACCTTATGGTATCAAGCCCACCGGTGCTGCGTATTAATGGCAAGCTCATGCTGCTAGAAGACTTGGCGGCATTTTCAAGCAAAGACATGGAGTTTGTTTTTGAGCAAGTCTCCAATCAAGAGCAGAGGACCACATTTGGCAAGGAACGGGAGATCGATTTTCCTTATAGCACTCCGGGATTGGCGCGATTTCGGGTTAACGCACTACAACAGAGAAGTACGATAAGTCTTGTTTTCCATATTGTGCCGTCTAAAGCCCCGTCCATTGATGAATTGGGACTGCCCGAGATTTGCAAACAGCTTATTCTGAAGCCGAGGGGGCTCATCCTGGTAACCGGCGCCGCTGGCAGCGGCAAGTCAACTACCCTGGCAGCCATGATTAATCATCTTAACGAGACTGAGAGACGAAACGTAATCACCATTGAAGATCCAATTGAATTCTTATTCCGTAACAACAAATGTCTCATCAGGCAACGAGACCTCGGGGATGACACCAAATCCTTCTCCTCCGCCCTGATACACGCGCTGCGCCATGACCCTGATGTAATTGTTATTGGTGAGATGCGTGACCTGCCCACAATAAGCACCGCTATGAGGGCTGCTGAGACCGGGCATCTGGTGATTGGTACCCTGCATTCGAACGATGCCGCCCAGTCTATTGACCGTATAATTAATATGTTCCCGAATGGCCAGCAGCAGCAAATGAGACTACAACTGTCGCAGGTGATAGAAGCGGTACTGTCACAGGTGCTGTTAACCCGCATTGGGGGCGGGCGAATAGCTGCCTTTGAAATCATGCTCGGTACCAGTATTATCAGAAGACAGATTCGCGAAGAGAAAGGCCATGAAATACTTTCCAACATTGAGCAGGGCAAACCAGAGGGGATGCAGAGCTTGGATCAGGCATTAGCCGGCCTAGTGAGAAGAAACGTAATTACTGAGGAAGAAGCCTTGAAAAAAAGTAGTCACCTGGCAAGTTTGCAGCAGTATCTTCAATCTCAGTGCTGAGACAATGGATTTTAATTGGTAGCTGACAATATGCATCTCTAAACACGTATCATTGCCCCAAACGAGTTGAGTTAAAAGATGAAAAGCCCATTTCTAGATGTTATGAATGTGATTAATATCACTAAGAGAAGTCGCCTTCTCTGGGGGAGGAGGTCATTATGGCGAAGCTTACTGAGGAAGCGAAGCAGGCCATCGGAAACCTCCGGCCGTCACTAGTGGCCACGGCGAGTAAGACAGGCAAGCCCAATATTTCGAAAAAGGGCTTACTGCATGTTCTTGATGATGAGCACGTTGTACTCGCTGACGCCGCTTCGCCACGCGTGGTGGCCGATATTCATAATAATGGCCAAGTCGCTATTATCTGTCTCGCCGTGCCAGGACGGAAGGGTTGCCTCGTCTACGGCAAGGGCGAGCTACTGGAGTTAGGTTATGAGTTCGATAGGGTAGCAGCCGAATTTGACAAAAGCAACATAAAGGTGAGAAATGTGGTGAAAGTGACGGTGGAGGAGGTAGAGACGTTTTATTAGTGTCTGACAACCTACAGCCCACCAAAGGGGACTCGAACCTTGTCTTACCATTGTCTTCACTGATATAATAGCTCTGCTGGGGTTTAAGTATGTGACTTCTTGATTAGCTCGCGTAATCTTGGAACTAGGTCTGGACGCAAAAAGTTCGATATGGTTCCTGAGTCCCCAGCCAATTTTCGGTGGCGCATTCGTCTAGGGGTTTAGGACACCTCCCTCTCAAGGAGGAGATCACCGGTTCGAATCCGGTATGCGCTACCATTTTTTTTATTATGGTAAACCTCGCTTATTTCCCGCTGTTGAACGTTATAGACCTTTAGAAGGCTTGACTGTGACCAGGGTTGCGCTAAAAAGGGTGGGGTGGAATAATGGTGGTGGGGGCTTGAGTCTGAATGAGCTTGTTGTATGATTGCTAACTCCGGACTTTTCTAATAAACTATCATTGTATTAATTGTATTATTTTTTGGGGGAGTAATATCATGTACAAAGGCGGTTATGCGGGAAAGATACTGAGAATAGACCTAACCAAGCAGTCTTCCAAAGAAGAGGCGGTCTCCGAGGAATTAATCAGGAATTATATGGGCGGCGTTGGTTTTGCTTTTAAATACTTATATGATGAGCTGAGACCGGGGACTCCTCCCCTGGATAAAGAAAATAAGCTAATCTTTGCCGTAGGTCCGCTGACCGCTACCGGCGCTCCCTGTACCAGCCGAATGGCCGTCGCTGCCAAGTCCCCGCTTACCAACACCATCGCCTGTTCTTTGAGCGGGGGGTATTTCCCGGCTGAGATGAAGAAGGCGGGCTATGACATGATAATTGTGGAGGGCAGGGCCGAAAAGCCAACCTATGTAGCCATTAAGGGGGAAAAAGTCAGCTTCAGGAATGCGGAAAAACTTAAGGGTGTGGAGACCACTGATACCCAGCTCTTTATAAAAGATGAACTCCGGGATCAGAATTTCCGGGTTGTCTGCGTCGGTCCGGCGGGCGAAAATCTCGTGCCTATAGCCAGTATCATTAATGAGCGGCGTGCGGCGGGCAGAAAGGGGTTGGGGGCGGTGATGGGCTCCAAGAACCTGAAAGCTATCGCTGTGCTCGGAGGGCACAGACCGTCAATAGCTGACCCGGCCAAGTTCAGAGAGGCACGGCGGCTAATGAATAAGTCTATGAAAGACAACCCGGTGCTCTATCCGGGGCACGCCAATACCGGCACCCCTTCGGTGGTTGACACAACAACTACCCTGGGCATTTTGGCTATCAAGAACTGGTCGGCGACGGGGGAAATCAATATGGTGCCGGGAATCGGTCTTGATGCTCAACAGGCGATGAAAATTAGGAAAGTTGCCTGCGCTGACTGCCCGGTGGGCTGTTCCCAGGTCAAAATGGTTACCGATGGTCCCTATGCCGGTTCCCTTTCCGAGGGGCCTGAATTTGAGACGACCTATTCGCTGGGTAGCACCGTGGGGGTGGATTACCTGCCGGCTATTATTGCCGGGGACCGGCTCTGTGATGAATACGGCATGGATACGATATCAGCCGGTGTTACCATAGGTTTTGCTATGGAGCTCTACGAAAAAGGAATACTGACCAAGAAAGATACCGGAGGATTAGAGCTTAAGTTCGGTAATCACCAGGCGATGATTGAAATGCTGCGGCAGATGGCTTACCGGGAAGGCCTGGGAGCCGTACTGTGCCAGGGCACCAAGAAAGCGGCGGAGAAAATAGGTAAAGGCTCGGAGAAATATGCCATTAATATTAAAGGTCTGGAGTTACCGGCTTATGATGTGAGAGGAGCCAAGGCGCACGGTCTGAATTATGCCACCGCTTATAATGGGGCTGACCACAACCGGGGCTATGCCTTCCAGGAAATTTTCGGTATTCCAATCCCCGAAAAGGTGGACAGGTTTGCCATAAAAGGGAAAGGAAAGCTGACCAAGTGGAACCAGGATGTCCGCTGTGTAACCTGTGATTGCTCCACGCTGTGCGCTTTTCTTCTGGATATGGCTATAGCCGGCGACGCCTGCCAGACAATTGCCGACCTGGTAACCGCGGCTAGCGGAATTTCTTTTACCGCCGAGCAGGTTGAGCAGATTGGGGAGAGGGTGAATAATATTGCCCGCCTGTTTAATGGCCGGGAGGGTTTTAGCCGTAAGGATGACACCTTTCCCATCCGCCTTATGACTGAGCCGATTAAAGAGGGGGCTTCTGCCGGTCAGCTTATCAGCCAAGCAGACCTCGATACCATGCTCGATGAATATTATGAGGCGCGCGGCTGGGATAAGAATGGAAACCCGACGGCGGCTAAACTAAAAGAACTGGGGCTGGGTTGAAAAAGGAGCTTATGAAAATGGAGAAGTACTGGAACCCGGTTTTGGAAACACTGCCCCGTGAGCAACTTCAGCAGTTGCAGCTAAAGAAGTTTCAGAAAATATTGAAGTGGTCTTATGAAAATTCGCCGTTCTACCGTAGCCTGTATAAAGACGCCGGGCTTGAACCGGGCGATATTAGAACACTTGATGATATACGCAAAGTCCCCAAGACAGAAAAGTCAATGCTCAGAGAGGCGCAGGGCAAAGAGCCGTTCCCCTACGGCAGTATCCTCTCGGTGCCTATAGAGCAGGTGACCGAGTATCGCCAGACCAGCGGCACCACCGGTCAGCCGGTCTATCACCCGGAGACCTGGCAGGACTGGGAGTGGTCGGCCGAGTCATGGGCTTACGCCCTGTATGCTCAGGGCTATCGCGACTACGACAGGGTGTTTTTGCCCTTTGGTTATAGCGTTAACATAGCTTTCTGGGCGGGCCATTATGCCGCTGAGAAAATAGGTTGCGAGGTTGTTCCCGGCGGCGTGCTTAATACCGAAGCCAGGATACTAAAGATGAAGGAGATAAAAGCCACCGCTCTTATGGCAACCCCGACTTATATTCTGGGTATGGCTGACGTAGCTAAAAAAAAGCTGGGGCTAGACCTGCCCAAGGATTTAAATATAAGGAAAATAACCTCTGCTGGCGAACCGGGGGCTTGTATCCCGGCAACCAAAAAACGTATGGAGGAGATGTGGGGGGCTAAGGTGTATGACCAGGTTGGTGCCACCGAGATAGGGCACTGGGGCTATGAGTGCCAAGCCCAAGCTGGACTACATGTTCTTGAAGCCTTCCATCTGGTTGAGATAGAGGATGTCGAGACCGGCGCCAGTATAACCGAGCCGGGCAAGAGGGGTAGTATGGTTATTACTACCTTTGACCGTTTTGCCCACCCTTGCGTCAGGTTCGATTCTAAAGATATTGTTGAGTGGAGCCCTATTGAGCGGTGTGAGTGCGGGCGGACCTTCAGGTTGCTTAAAGGTGGCGTTGTTGGTCGCGCTGATGACATTACCAAAGTAAAAGGAGTATTATTAGCACCGACGGCTATTGAGGAGGTGGTGAGGGATATTCCGGAACTAGGAGACGAATATGAGGTGGTTGTAATTAAGAAGGGCGATATCGACGATATAACCCTGAAGGTGGAGATAGCCCCTGATTTTAAACGTGATGCCAGCGCTATCGAGCAGAAGCTGGCTCAGCAGCTAAGGCTGAAGACCGGTTTGCGCTACAGCCTGGAGTTTCATGACTATGGCACCTTACCCAGGTACGATGTCAAAGCAAAGAGATTCAAGGACCTTAGAGCCAAGGAGTAGCCAAATGGTTAAAGATTATAAAGTAGGTGATATGGCGGAAAAGATAAAGGTATTGAAAGAGACGGCGACCGAGCTAAAGCGTGTTTCCGGGGGAATTCAGGCCGTAGACCGGAATGTTGACCGTATCCTGGCTAGTATCAAGATGCTGGAAATCAACATCAGTGACCTGGTAGATATCGGTATCGAGCACAGGGAGGGTTAAATGGCAGCTGTATACGGGGTAACACGGTTTGAGTTTGATGAAAAGGATGACCTTGAAAACTACACCGTGTTTCTGGCCGACGTTGTCCACGGCAGGCCACCATGGCGTCCCCTTTTCTTAATAGATAGTTGGGGAAGGTGGGTTTATCGCGCGGTACAGCGGGCGGCGGAGCAACTCTCGCTGCCGACAACCAAGGGTTGGGATGCGAGATATATTAAGGGCTATCCTTACCTGGCTGTGATTGAGACCACGGAGCAGGAGGCGAGGAAGCGTGAGCCGCTATTCCGGAAGAGGATAAGGCCCTATATCGAGGACTTCAATGCCATCTGGGAAGAGCGCAAGGCTGATATTATGAATACCTATAAGGAGCTTAAGCAAAGATACGGGCTGAAAAAATACGAGGGTATTAAGAAGCTGAGCAATGTTGAACTCCTGGACCTTTTTGACGATTATATGCAGGTGAACCGGAAGCAGTGGGATATCCACATGGAGTTTATGGTTCCGGCCTATTACCTCTTCGGCTTGTTTGAGCAGATGTGCAGTGAGCTGCTCGGGTTCGGTTATACCGACCCGTTGTTCGCCAGATTAATGGCTGGTTTTGATAGTATGGTGTTCCAGTTCAATAAAGAAATATGGCGGCTGGGCAACCGGGCGGTGGAACTGGGGTTTGATAAGCTTTTCCGCACTACCGAGGATGCTGAAGTGCTGCTTGCTAAGCTGGAGGAAAGCAAAGCCGGCAGGGAATGGCTTGAGGAATACCATGATTTCCTTGAGGTTCATGGCTGGCGCAATGAGCGTATGCTTGACTGGGCGACTCCGAGTTGGATTGAAAAGCCGAGCCTGGGTATACCGCTGATAAAGGTAGCCATATCCAGTGGTGGAACCTATACTATAGAAGAGCGGAGGGAGGAAGCCGTCAGGGAGAGGAAGGAGGCGGAAAAGGAGGTCTTGGACAGGGTACCGGCAGAGCAGAGGGGGTGGTTTGAAGCCTTAATGAAGGCTGCCCAGAAGGCTGGTTACTGGAGTGAAGACCATAACTACTACCTCGACCTTTACTGCAATGGGTTGGGGCGGTGGATAACCAGAGAAATCGGGCGGCGCTTTGCTGAGGCCGGGGTTATTGATGACCCTGAGGATGTCTATTTCCTCATCGCCGATGAGATAGAAAAGGCGTTAATACCTATGGGGAAGAATAAACTGCACCACCGGGTAGACGTGCGGAAGAAGGAATGGCAGGGCTATCTTAAGGTTGCCCCCAAGTCCTACTATGGAAACATAGACCTGGTGCAGGAAGTACTGAGAAAAGACCCGGTAATCAGCGTTGCCACTTCAGTTCCTGTCGTCAGGGAGGATGTAAAGGCTGACCTATATGGTGCTGCCTCATCCCCGGGGGTGGTGGAGGGGATTGCCCGTGTCATAATGACCGAAGACAAATTGGCTGAGCTCAAGCCGGGGGAGATTATGGTTGCCCCCGGAACCAGCGCGCCGTGGACTCCGGCTTTCGAGATAGTTAAGGGTGTTGTCACCGATGGCGGCGGCGCACTGTCTCACGCCGTAATACTGGCCCGGGAGTATGGTATTCCTTCCGTTACCGGCTGTCTGGAGGCAACCAAGAAGATTAAGACCGGCGATAAGGTAAAGGTAGATGGCGACCTTGGCGTGGTCTATATTTTGCGTTAATTTTAGTATTAACCTCGTCGTGATAAGCGTTTCTGAGTCTTTTAGGAGGGCATGTTGTCTGGTAAGTGGGCGCTCTGGTTTGAGGAGTTAGGCAAAGAGGACAGAGAGCTGGTGGGCAGGAAGTGCGCCAACCTGGGCGAGATGATTAAGATTGGTTTGAGAGTGCCCCCCGGGTTTGCCCTTTCGGTTGAAGCCTATAAAGATTTTATGAGTATGACCGGGGTCGTTAAGGAAATAGGGAAATACCTGGCTAAGTCTAAACCCAAAGACCTGAAGCAGTTTAAACAGGCAAGTGCCAACATAAGCCAGATTGTGCTGTCGAAAGCTATGCCTGAGAAGCTGGAGGAGGCAATAGCCTCACGCTATAGTGAGCTGAGCCGACGGTGCCATACCGATGAAGTTGCCGTGTCAACACGTTCGGCCGGGCCGGAGAGCCACCCCGGGCAGTATGAGACTCACCTTAATGTGGTTGGTAAGTCGGCGCTGCTGGACAAAATCAGGCAGGTGTGGGCCAGCACCTTTAACCCCCGTTCCCTGGCTCTTCGAAGCCGGAAGAAGATGCCACTGGAGAGCGACCCTATCGGGGTGGCGGTACAGAAGATGGTGAAGGCGCGGGCTGCCGGGGTTATCTTTACGGCTGACCCTAATACCGGCGATGATACCAGGATGATAATCGAGGGTAACTGGGGGTTGGGGGAAAGCGTGGTCGGCGGTAAGTCAACGCCGGACATTTATATCCTGGATAAGAAGAGCCTGAAAATACTGGAAAAGAAGCTGGGGCCTAAGTCCAGGTATGTAACCTTTAAAAAAGGTGGGGTGGCGGAAAAGAAGGTTCCATCGGAAAAGAGCGGCAAATTCTGCCTGAGCGATGACGAGGCTAAGGAGATAGGTAAGCTGGGCAAGGTGCTGGAAAAGCATTTTGGTGTACCCCAGGATGTGGAATGGGCTGTAGAAGAAGCTAAACCGTTGCCGGAAAGTATCATCCTGTTACAGACTCGGGATGAGGTTATTGCCCAGAATAAGACTCCCGTTGACCAGGTGGTAGACTTGATGCTTGACCGGTTCTCAAGGGGAGTCGGGTTTGATGGTGGCAAGATGTAACCGCCCTCGGGACACCCGGGGAATTTTTCTATTGTGATTTATCGGCCTGGGGCAACTTATCTATAGAGTCCCTTAAACCCTTTACCAGTTCAGCCAGCGAAGTAAAGCCGTCCTCCTTCTCCATTAGCTGAATTATCCGGCTGCCCACAATCACGCCATCGGCAATCCCGGCTATTTGGCTTGCCTGCTCCGGGGTGGAGATGCCAAAGCCAACACAAAGGGGTTGGGTGGCTACCTTTCTTACTCTGGTCACAAATGCCTCCAAATCCGCGGGCAGTCTATCTCTGGCCCCGGTGACTCCGGTTACTGAAACCAGGTAGAGAAACCCCCGCGACCTCTGTGCGGTAAGCCTGATACGCTCCCCGGTGCTGGTCGGAGCCAGCAGGTAGATGAGGTCAATCCCCTGTCTCTGGCTTATAATCTCCAGGTCTGAGCCTTCATCGGGGGGCAGGTCGGGGATGATTATACCGGAGATACCAGCGCCGGCACAGGCAGTGCTGAACTTCTCCAGCCCGTAGCTGAAGACCGGATTATAGTAGGTCATAAACACCAGTGGTATGTTAACCTTCCGGCTTAGCTGCCCGGCCAGCTCAAGGCAGAGCCGGGGGGTTACGCCGTTCTGCAGGGCATGGAAGCTGGAATTTTGTATGGTGACCCCATCGGCCAGGGGGTCAGAAAAGGGTATTCCCAGCTCGATAATGTCACAGCCGCTATCGGCAAGTACAGGTACTACTTTTAAAGTAGCTTCAATGGTAGGGTAGCCTACGGTAACATAGGCGATGAGGGCTTTATGCCCCGGCTGGCTGAAGACAGAAGCGATTTTGCTCATAGCTTCACCCCCAGCGCCTGGGCGACTATGTCCATGTCTTTATCGCCACGCCCGGAGAGGTTGACCACGATGGTCTGTTCCTTATCCAGTGAGCCAGCCGTCTTAGCCGCGTGAAATATGGCGTGAGCCGGTTCCAGAGCCGGGACGATGCCCTCGGTCTTGCAGAGCAGCTTAAAGCCCTCCAGGGCTTCCTGGTCGGTTACCGCCACATAGGTAGCCCGCCCGCTGTCCTTGAGATAGCTGTGCTCAGGTCCGACGCCGGGGTAGTCCAAGCCGGCGGAGATGCTGTGTGTTTCTCTAATCTGCCCGTCTTTGTCTTGGAGGACATAGGATTTTGTACCGTGAAGCACGCCGACTGTTCCCGCCATCAGCGGGGCGGCATGGGCGCCGGTTTTGAGTCCCCTCCCCGCCGCCTCTACGCCGATAAGCTTGACCTCCTTATCGTTCAAGAAGGGGTAAAAAATGCCGATGGCGTTACTGCCGCCGCCGACACAGGCGATGATATAGTCGGGGAGGCGGCCGGATTTATCCAGAATCTGCTGCCTGGTTTCTTTACCGATTACCAACTGAAAGTCCCTCACCATCATGGGGTAGGGATAGGGGCCGACCACCGAGCCCAGCAGGTAGTAGCTGTCCCGGGGGTTGGTCACCCAGTCCCTTATCGCCTCGTTGATGGCATCCTTAAGGGTGCGGCTGCCCCCGTGCACTGGCCTGACTTCGGCACCCATCAGCTTCATTCGGAAGACATTGAGGGACTGGCGGCGCACGTCTTCTTCGCCCATGTAGACTATGCACTCCAGCCCCAGCTTGGCGCAGACGGCGGCGGCAGCCACGCCGTGCTGGCCGGCTCCGGTTTCGGCGATGATTCTACGCTTGCCCATCCTCCGGGCGAGCAGACCCTGCCCTAAAGCATTATTGATTTTATGGGCTCCGGTGTGAGCCAGGTCTTCCCGTTTGAGGAAAATGCGGGCGCCGCCGCAATTTTCGGTCAGCCTTTCGGCGAAATAGAGCGGCGTCGGTCTGCCCGAATAGTCACGGGACAGTGTTTCAAACTCACTCCAGAAGGTTTTATCCGCCTTGGCTTCTTTATAAGCGGTTACCAGTTCATCCAGAACCGGCATCAGGGTCTCGGGGACAAACTGCCCCCCGTAGTCCCCGAAGTAGCCTCTTTTATCAGGTATTATCATGGGCTTTTCTCCTGTGACTTGATATAAGAATCAAAGTTGCGTTTCATCTCGTCTATATGGTCACCGCCAAATTTCTCCGTCATTGCCTGCCCCAAAGCAAAAGCCAGCATCGCTTCTGAGATAACTCCGGCGCGGGGAACAGCACAGATATCCGACCTTTCCGCCGTGGCCGAAGCCGGCTGGTGAGTAGCCATATCCACCGTTTTTGCCGGGTTCCCTAGGGTTGAGATTGGTTTATGGTAAACGCGGCAAACAATATCCTCGCCGTTGCTCATGCCGCCTTCTATCCCACCCATATTATTAGCCTGGCGGGTGAGGCGGTTGCCCTTATAGGCAATCTGGTCCTGGAACTCGGAGCCGAACATAGCCGCCCCGGTAATGGCGTTGCCTATCTCCACCGCCTTCACCGAGGGGATGCTCATCAGCGCCTGGGCGAGCCTGCCGTCAAGACGGCGGTCGTAGTGCATAACGCTGCCCAGCCCCACGGGAACGCCGGCAGCGATAACCTCGACCACCCCGCCCAAAGTATCCTTTTTATTTCCGGCTTCGAGGATTGCCTGTTTCATTTTCTGTGAGGTTTCCCGGTCAATACACCTTATATCAGGGTCGGTTTCAAAGACTTTAGCCACCTCTTTAAAATCGGAGTAAGGGCGGGTCAGTCTTACCTCTCCTATCTGGACGGTGTGGCTGGCTACACTGATGCCGAACTCTGATAGCAGCTGCCGGATAACCGCTCCCGCCATAACCCTGCCTGCCGTCTCTCGGGCGCTGGCTCTTTCTGAGATATTCCTGATGTCGTCCTGTCCGTACTTTAGAGCGCCGGCTAAATCGGCGTGGCCGGGGCGGGGACGGGTAACTTTAGCCGCTGGTTTTTCGGTTTCCTCAATGCTCATCTCGTCCTGCCAGTTGGCGAAGTCCAGGTTCCTGACTATCAGCGCAATCGGACTGCCCAGCGTCTTGCCGTAGCGGATACCGGAGAGGATTCCCGCTTTGTCCTCCTCGATTAGTCCCCTCCCCCCGCGCCCGGAATCGGAGTGGCGGCGTTCCAGGTCCTGGTCGATATCCTCAACGCGGACCCAGATTCCGGCGGGCATTCCCTCGATAATAGTTACGCAGGCGGGTCCGTGAGATTCACCGGCGGTTAAAATGCGTAGCATCTCTGCCTCCTTCCAAAGCCTGAGTCAGGGCGAACTCCATGGCTGTTAGCGGAGCCTTGAGTCCGGTAAAGAGTTCAAATTGCTTTACCGCCTGATAAAGCAGCATCTTGTAGCCGTAGACAACGGCGCATCCCCTCTCTCTGGCTTCAATAAGCAGTCTGGTCTCTTTGGGATTAGAGATAATATCAAAGACGGTAAGTCTATCGTGAAGTAAATCTTTGGGGATAACCGACCGGTCTGTTTCGGGTGGCATCCCCACCGGTGTGGCATTTATCAGGATATCAGCCGAGGCGATTTCAGCCAGCTTGTCCAAGCCCCCGGAGCCGCTGGCATTAACTCTTTGAGCCAGCTTTCTGGCTTTGTCCCCGGTGCGGTTTAAGACCACCAGCTTAACCCCCTTTTTCATAAGCCCGGCGGCGATAGCTAGGGCGGCGCCGCCGCTGCCGATAAGGACTGCTTTCTTCCCCTTTAGCGTGGTCACTTCCTCCAGCGCCTTTAGCGCGCCATCGCCGTCGGTATTGTAACCGGTTAGAACGCCGTCGTCATTAACGATGGTATTTATGGCGCCGATTTCCTCAGCCGGCGGGTCAATTTTGTCGATGTATTTTATGGCGCTGGTCTTGTGGGGGATGGTAATACTTGCCCCCCTGATGCCCAGCCCCCTTATGCCCTCTATTGCCTGCTTTATATCACTCACCCGGAAGGGGACATATAAGTAGTTTATACCCAGTGCCTGATAGCCGGCATTATGAATTAACGGGGAAGGCGAATGCTCCACCGGGTCGCCGATAAGGCAGCATATTTTGGTATTGGCGTCACTCATGGGTAAACCCCCGTATCGTTAGCAGGTTTATAACCAGGTCAGCCACCTCTTCCGGCGTTTTGTTTCCGGTGTTGATAGTCAAATCGGCGGCTTGCTGGTAGAGCGGCTTTCTTTCTTTGAGGGTTATTTCCATGTCCTCCCGCTGGCTCCTGCCCTCGACTAGCGGCGGCCGCTCGGCATCTTCTCCAATACGGTTGACCAGGGTATCAATGTCGGCTTGCAGCCAGACCAGCACCCCGCTTTTCTTAAGTTTAATAATATTATTCTCTCTGGTCACCACACCGCCCCCGCTGGCATTAATTATATTATCCCGCCCGGCGGCCTCGCCGGTTACTTCTTCTTCTATCTCCCTGAATTTCTCCCAGCCCTGTTTTTCCACAATCTCAGGGATGCCAAACCCCGCTTTACGGGTGATTAGCTCGTCCATCTCAATGAACTCTCTGCCCAGTTTTTGGGCTAGGATTTTGCCGACCGTGGTCTTTCCCGAACCCCTCATGCCGATAAGTACGATGTTCATGGCAGCTCCTTGATTTTCGCCTTTAAGTTTGTCAGGTCGTTAAAGAACTGGGGGTAAGACTTGGTTACCGCCCCGGCGCCGTTGATAATGGAGTCACCCTCGGCAAAGAGGGCGGCAATAGACAGGCTCATCGCCATGCGGTGGTCGTTGTGAGCTTCAAATTCGGTTCCTTTTGGCTTGCCGCCGTGGATTGCTATAGTGTTATCGTTAACTTCGACCTTAATCCCCAGTTTGCCCAACTCGGCGGCCGTATTGCCGAGGCGGTCGGTTTCTTTGAACCTTAAATGACCGATATCGGTTATTCTGGTCTTGCCCCGGGCGTAGGCGGCGACAGCCGCCACCGTCTGGACAAGGTCGGGATAATCGCCCATATCTACGTCAATACCTTTCAGCTCATTATGGCGGGAAACCGTCACCGCCTCTTTCTGGTATTCAACGGAACACCCCATCTGCGACAGTATGTTCAAAAGATATTTATCACCCTGGGCGGAATTATTTTTTAGATTTTTTACCTTTACCGGCTTGCCGCCGATGGCGCCGGCGGCGAGGAAATAGGCGGCTGAGGAATAGTCCCCCTCTATCTTGTAGTGCTTTCCCTGGTATTGCTGGCTGCCTGTTACCATAAATTCTTTATAGGCTTGATTTGCCGCCTCAACGCCAAATTCCTGCATAATATCAAGGGTTATGTCTAAATATGGCCTGGAGTGGAGCCCCCCGGCAATCTTGATTGTGAGCCCGTTTTCGGTGTAGGGGGCGACAATGAGGAGGGCGCTGATGTGCTGGGAGCTTACCCCGCCGGCAGCGGTAATTTCTCCCCCGCTAAGCTTTCCCCCCTGTATTTCGATAGGCGGGTAGCCGTTAGTTCCCAGTGAGCGAATTCTAACCCCTAGGCTTTGCAGTGCCGCCAGTAAATCACTCACCGGCCGCTGGCGCAGCCGGCTGTCGCCGTCAAGGACGACTTTAGCTTGAGCCAGAGCCGCCATAGGGGCTACCATGCGGATGGTGCTCCCCGAATTACCGGCAAAAATCCTCTCGCTACCAGGGGTAACATTGATTTGACCGCCGGTGCCGGTAATCATAAGCTGTTCGTCCTTGAGTTCAATATCGGCGCCCAGGGAGCGGCAGGCGTTAATGGTGTAGAGGGTATCATCCGACAGCAGGGGGTCTTCGATTAGGCTCTCCCCCGCTGCCAGCGAGGCTACTATAACCGCCCGGTGGGTATAGCTCTTGGAGGGCGGTGCCGAAACCTCTCCCGTCACCGGTGATGGGGTTATTCTTACCTTCACTTTTTCTGGCTCCTGATATGCTCGACCAGGGCTTCCAGCCCTAATAAATAGCTCTTTGATTTCAAGCCGCTAATCTGCTTGATGGCTATATCTGAAATAACCGATATTTTGCGCCACTCCTCGCGGGTATTGATATCGGACAGGTGCACCTCGACCACGGGCAGTCCGGAATCGACGAGGGCGTCATGCAGGGAGTAGCCGTAGTGGGTCAGGGCGCCGGGGTTAATCAGAATGCCGTCGGAAACGCCCGCTTTCTCCTGGATAAAGTCGATAATACCCCCCTCGTGATTGGACTGGAAGAAGATAGGCTCGCAGCCCAGCGCCCTGCCTTTTTCAGCAAGCGCCCGCTCTATCGATTCCAGGGTATCGGTGCCGTAGTGCGCCGGCTCTCTTTTACCCAGCATGTTAAGATTGGGGCCGTTAATTACCAGTATTCTCATCGGCATATCTCCCTGAGCACTTTTCTGACGATATCCTCCGCCACCGGCTGATTAGTTACCCCTTTACCGATATCTTTGAGCAGCACCCAGCCGGTCTGCCCCCCGGTTGTTTTCTTATCAAAGCGGGTGGCTTCGATTAATTCATCGGGATTTACTCCCTGGGAGTAAACAGGCAGGCCGAACTTTGAAAGCAGCTTTTCGATTTGGGGGATATTGCTCCGGTCAAGTATGCCGACCTGGGAGCTTATTCTGGCGGCGGCTGCCATGCCGATGGCTACCGCCTCGCCGTGACTGAGCTCCTGCAGTTTGGTGGCGGCTTCCAGAGCATGACCCACGGTGTGGCCGAAATTCAGTATGGCTCGCTGGCCGCTCCGCTCCGTTTCGTCAATCTCGACGATGCCGGCTTTCAAGCGGCAGCACCGCATAACAATATCCTGCAGCTCAGCCGCGGTAAACCCTGTTTCCTTCTTTTGTTCGAGGAGGCGGAATAGCTCACCGTCCATGGCTAGACCGTACTTTACCACCTCAGCCATGCCGTTGCGCATCTCGGCGGGGGGTAAAGACTGGAGAAGGGCGACATCGGCAATAACGGCGCTTGGCTGGTAGAAGCTGCCGACCATGTTCTTCTTGCCGCCGAAGTTGACCCCCACCTTGCCGCCGATGCTGCTATCCACCTGGGCGAGGAGGGTGGTGGGCAGTTGAATATAATCAATGCCGCGGAGGTAGGTGGCGGCAAGATACCCCGCCACATCACCGACAACGCCACCCCCCAGAGCACAGAGCAGCCCCTTGCGGTCTATGTTGTTTTCCAGTAGAAACTGGTAGCCGCGCTCTATTGTGTTCAGTGACTTGGTTTTTTCACCCATGGGCAGGGTAAGCCGGGATACTTTCTTGCCCGTCGTCTCCAGTGCCTGGAGCAGGCTCTTGCCGTGGAGCTTTTCCACGCCGGTATCGGTGAGCAGGGCGATGCCGGAGTAGGAGCTTAAGTCAAAATAATCTCCCAGCCTGCCGATGATGCCATTGCCGACAGTAATCGGGCAGTGCCTGGCCGTTTCCAGTTTAATGACGTGTCGGCTGTATCCCTTTGAGTTTTCTTTTTGGCTCGTCATCTGATTAAACCATTTATCTCCTTCATCAGCTCATCGAACTGTTCCGGGTACAGGGACTGCATACCGTCGGAGAGGGCATGCGTCGGGTCGTGGTGCACCTCCACCAGCAGGCCGTCGGCGCCTACGGCTATAGCTCCTTTTGACAGGGAAATAACGTAGTCGCGTTTGCCGGCGGCATGGCTGGGGTCAACGATGATAGGCAGAGGGCTGGACTCCTTGATTGCAGGGATAGCGCTCAAGTCCAGGGTATTCCTGGTGTTATCGGAGAAGGTGCGTATTCCCCGTTCACAAAGTATGACCTGATTGTTTCCTTCCGAGCTGATATATTCCGCCGACATCAGCAGCTCTTCAATGGTTGCCGCAAAGCTGCGCTTCAGCAGGACTGGCTTCGGGGAATGACCGGCCCGGCGCAGCAGGGAGTAGTTATGCATGTTCCTGGCGCCAATCTGGATAATATCGGCGTACTGCTCCACCAGTTCAATATTGGTGTGGTCAGTGGCCTCGGTTACGATTAACAGGCCGGTTTCCTGGCGGACTTTAGCCAGTATCTTTAAGCCTTCCTCACCCAAACCCTGGAAGCTGTAGGGCGAGGTTCTGGGTTTGAAGGCGCCCCCGCGGAAGACCTGGGCGCCGGCTTTTTTCACCAGGTGGGCGATGGTCAGTGCCTGCTTTTCGCTTTCTACAGCGCAGGGCCCGGCCATTATTACCGGTTTGCCTCCGCCAACCTTGATATTACCCACGGCGATAGCTCTTGACTCCGGATTTGTCTCCCGGCTGACCAGTTTATAGGGCTTGGTTACCCGGATGGTCTCCTTTACGCCTTCCAAAACCAGCAGCCGTGATTCATCTACCGGTCCCTGGTTGCCGATAATGCAGACCGCCGTCCGCAGGGAGCCGGGCATGGGTACGCCACGGTAACCCATACCCTCTATCTCTTTAATTACGGCATGTACCTGTGCCTCGGTAGCATCATTTTTCATTACCACTAACATCTGCCTGTTCCTCCTTTGGTTGGATAATCCATTGCTTTAATCCGCTGCCCTGACGGCCTGGACAAAAGCCTTAATTTTGGCTAAATCTTTGACCCCCTGGCTCTCCACCCCGCTGGAAACATCAACCCCCCAGGGGTTAAAGCTTGATACCACCTCTCCTACATTTTCCGGCTGGAGTCCGCCGGCAATAATAACCGGGTATTTTACCGCTGCCCGTCCGGCTATCTCCCAGGCGAAAGCCTGCCCCGTCCCCCCATACTTGTCCTCGACAAAGGTATCGAGCAGGTAGACGAGGGAGTTAGAGCCATGCTTCCTTTGTCCATTCTCCAGATGAGCAAGAAGCTTCCTCTCATCCCATCCAGGCAATATATGTACTGCCTTTATTACCGGTTTTTCGATTTGCTGGCAGTATTCCCAGCTCTCGTCACCGCTGAGCTGCACCCAGTCCAACTCGCAGAAGGTAGCCACCGCATTTACCTTGGTTGCCGGCATATTGACGAATACCCCCACCACCGGGAAATAGTGTTCTTTAAGCGCAGCCACTATCTCCTGGGCTTTCCGGTACGTAACTTGACGGGGGCTGGGGGCAAAGACCACCCCGATAAGGTCGGCCCCGGCTTCTACCGCCGCCTGGGCATAAGAGACCTCGGTAATGCCGCAAATCTTAATTTTGGTCAAAGCAACTCCTTTATTTTAGCCGCTACGTCCTGGGCGGTAACCAGTACTTCGCCAATAAGCATGGCGTTAATCCTCCACTCCTTTAGCTTCTGCACATCACCCCGCCCTTTTATGCCGCTTTCGCTGACTACAATTCGGCCTCGGGGGATGGGGGGGCGAAGCTGCCTGGTCACGTTTATATCTACAATCATGGTATCAAGGTCACGGTTATTAATACCGATTATTTTGACATTATGCGCCAGCGCCCTTTTTAACTCATTCCGGTTGTGAACTTCAACCAGGCACTGCATTCCCAGAGCATGTGTTAAAGCTATCAGTTCCCCGAGTTGGGAGTCATCTAATATAGCTACAATCAAGAGTATGGCGTCGGCTCCCCAGGCACACGATTCAAATACCTGATAGGGTGTTATGATGAAGTCTTTTCTTAGTATCGGGATATTGGGTAAGGCTCGCTTAACGGCCTGGAGGTCTTCCCGGCTTCCCCCGAAATAGCGCGGCTCGGTGAGCACCGATATTGCCGCCGCCCCGCATTGGGCATAGGTGCTGGCGAGCTTGGCCGGGTCCAGGTCAGGGCATAATATCCCTCGGGAAGGCGATGCTCGCTTGACCTCGGCAATTAAACGGAGGCTATCCCCGCTAAGAGCCGCCGCAAAATTCAGGGGCAAAGACCTTTCCATAATGGCTGACCTGAGCTCGGGCAGGGGGGCAGTTTCCTGACTCTGCTTTAGCTCTTCCCGCTTTTCGGCAACAATTTGATCCAGAAACATGCCTTTCACCCGTAACTTTGACTGAGTGTAATTAGCTTCTCCAGTTTTTCCAGTGCCCGCCCGCTGTCTATCGCTTCCTGGGCGAGCTCGGCACCTTCTTTTATAGCGGAAAGCCCGGAGAGATTTTTAGTGAGTTGGCTGATCGCTATACCGGCGGCGGCGTTCATAATCACGGCGTCTCTTTTCGGCCCTTTTCCCCCCTCCAGCACCGAGCGCAGTATGGCTGCATTCTCCTGGGGTGTGCCACCCACCAGCGTTTCTATTCCGGCGGCCGCCAGCCCGAAATCGGCGGGTGCCACCTGGTAGTCGGTTATCTTACCGTTGCTTAGTTCCCACACCCGGGACTTGCCGGCTACCGATATTTCATCCATTCCGTTCAGGCTATAGACCACCATGGCGTGCTTTGAACCCAGGCGCCAGAGTACCTGAACCAGCTTTTCACCGAGTTCTTCACCGGGCACACCCAGAACCTGGGATTCAGCCAGTGCCGGGTTGGTCAGTGGGCCGAGAATATTGAATATGGTACGTATACCAATCTCGCGCCGGGGGGTGGTGGCGAACTTCATTGAGGGGTGGAACATGGGGGCAAACATGAAGCCGATGCCCACTTTTTCCAGGCAGTCTTTCACCTGGCTGGCGTCGAGTTCTATTTTTACCCCCAGCGCCTCCAGGACATCGGCGCTGCCGCACTGGCTGGTAATGGCGCGGTTATTATGCTTGGCTACTTTTATCCCCGCCCCGGCGGCAACAAAGGCGGCGGTGGTGGATATATTAAAGCTCCGTGAGTTGTCGCCTCCGGTGCCGACAATGTCAATCATCGGCTCGGTGGTCTCTACCCGCACTGACTTAGCCCGCATTACCCTTGCCAGCCCGGCAATCTCATCGGCGGTTTCCCCTTTCATTCTCAAGGCGGTGACGAAGGCGCCGAACTGGGCTGGTGTTACCTGCCCGGTGGTTATCTCTTCCATCACCCCGGCAGCCTGTTCCATAGTTAGTGATTTGCCGTCTATCAGCAGGCTGATGGCTTCTTTAATCATGGCTGGCTACCTCCTTGGCTAAGAAATTTCTTAATATATCCTTGCCGTTCTGGGTCATGAAGGATTCGGGGTGGAACTGCACTCCCTCCACCGGGTACTGGCGATGGCTGATTCCCATAATGGTGTTATCTTCGGTCCAGGCGGTTACCTCCAGGGAGTCGGGGAGCTTTTCGGGTACGGCGACCAGGGAGTGGTAGCGGATAGCGGGGAAGGGGTTGGGAAGTCCGCGAAAGACGCCGGTATTATTGTGGTGAACCAGCGATGACTTACCGTGCATAATTTCCCGGGCCGGGCCGAAGGTACCTCCATAGCTGTAAGCGATGCACTGATGACCCAGGCAAACGCCGAGGACGGGCACTTTGGCGCCAAAGTGGCGGATGATATCGTTGGATATGCCCGCGTTAAGCGGTGTGGAGGGGCCGGGCGAGATTACTATACGCTCCGGGTTCATCCTTTCAATCTCATTTAGCGTTATCTTATCGTTGCGGATGACCCGCACCTCTTCCCCCAGCTCGCTCAAGTACTGGAACAGGTTATAGGTAAAGCTATCATAGTTATCTATCAGTAACAGCATGGCTGCTCCTTGGCGGCGAGCCCGGGGTATCCGCCTCCTCGATGGCTTTTAGTAAAGCCCGGGCTTTGCTTAAGGTTTCCTCGTATTCCCGCGCCGGCACGCTGTCATAGACAATGCCGGCACCAGCCTGGACATGGGCTGTTCCGTCGGTCATGATAATAGTCCTTATGGTTATGGCGGTATCCATATTGCCGGAGAAGCTAAAGTAGCCCACGCAGCCGGCGTAGGGGCCTCTTTTGTCGGGCTCAAGCTCGGCGATAACCTCCATGGCTCTAATTTTGGGAGCCCCGGAGACGGTGCCGGCGGGAAAACAGGCGCGCAGGGCATCGAAGGTGGTCAGCTCAGGGTTCAGCTTGCCCTCCACGTTGGTGACCAGGTGCATGACATGAGAGTAGCGTTCTACATCCATGAGCTCGCTGACCTTGACCGTTCCCGGCAGGCTTACCCGCCCGATATCATTGCGCCCGAGGTCAACCAGCATTATGTGCTCGGCACGTTCCTTCTCATCGTTGCGGAGTTCTTT
>Ga0315539_1000846_pt1 | contig 22903 bp, 16 predicted proteins | sample SalMarSW160150MG_FD_203097 | JGI IMG/M metagenome (GOLD analysis project Ga0315539, IMG submission 203097) | Salt marsh sediment microbial communities from the Plum Island Ecosystem LTER, Massachusetts, United States - Salt Marsh Sediment SW1601-150 ... | reverse complement strand
GCGACTTGGGCCGGTCCGGGAAGAAGTTTGCGGTGTCTTCCCCGATTGCCGCGGTATCGCTGCACCTACCACAGGAGCTGTGGGGCCCCGTTTCTTCACATTCTCCACCGAGATTCTTGACTTTGGCCTGCTGGAAGGCTAGAATGGGTTATCAGGAGAATCTCGCGAGACAACCGAGGTGTGTAAGTGAATAGCGGGAGTGGGAGTGAGTCCGTAACTTCCGTGAGCAGGGGCCGATGGCGGCTCTCAGCGTTGTGCTCACTACTATTGACCAGTGTGCTCTTGGCCTGTGTGCCTCTTCCGGCGAGCTTCACCTCCTCCGAGACGGAGGAGAGCGCCAGTCCGACGCCGATCGTGGTCGTAGCCACTCCCACCGCGATACCGGCCGAGGTGCTCGACGAAGCGTCGGCCGAGGACCTACTTCTGATCAACCTCTACGAGCGGGTGAACCCATCTGTGGTCAACATCGAGATACTGATATCAGCTGCGTCCTCGTTGGGCGGTGACCTCTATGCGGAGGGTGAAGGATCGGGCTTCATCATCGACAAAGAGGGACGCATTGTCACCAACAACCATGTGGTGGAAGGGGCGGAAGAGGTCCAGGTCACACTGTACGACGGGACGATGGCGGAGGCCCGGGTGCTGGGCACAGACCCCCACAGTGATCTGGCTGTGATCGAGGTAGACCTTCCCGCGGAGGTTCTTCATCCTGTGCAGTTGGGTGACTCCGACCAGCTCAGGGTCGGACAGCGAGTCATCGCCATCGGGAACCCCTATGGTCTGGAGGGGACGATGACCACAGGCATCGTCAGTGCCTTGGGACGCACCCTGCCTGCGGAGAGCCAGTTCGCCATACCAAACGTCGTCCAAACAGACGCAGCAATCAATCCGGGCAACTCAGGGGGGCCGTTGCTCGACTCCGAAGGGCTGCTGATCGGCGTCAACACGGCCATCAGTACCACTACGGGAGGAAACAGCGGGGTCGGCTTCGCGGTGCCCGTGAACCTCTTAAAGCGAGTGGTGCTTGAGCTCATCTCCAGCGGTCACTACGATCACCCCCAGCTTGGCATCAAGGGTATGACGATCACCCCTCTTCTCGTCAAAGAGTTGGACCTGGCTGTCGAAAGTGGTGTCCTAGTGTCCGAGGCCACCGCGGATGGCCCTGCTGACAAGGCCGGCATCCGAGGGGGCAGCACGGAGGTCTCCATACGGGGCAACCTGGTGCGTACGGGAGGCGACATCATAGTCAGCATAGACGGGTACGAGATAGAGCAGTTCGAGGATTTGCTGTCCTACATCGTCATGGAGACGGAGGTCGGGCAGGAGGTGGCGCTGGGCATCGTGCGCGACGGAGAGGAACGAGTCATCAAGGTCGCCTTGGGAGCCCGCCCCGAGGTGGAGATTGGCGGCTAGGGGCCGTCCGTGCCGGTGGATTCGACGGTGGAGCATACTGACGGGAGAGAGACCTGGAGCCCGGTGAACTCGCAAAAGAGCTGGTAGAAGCGATCAGCGACAAGAAGGGATCGGACATCGTCCTGCTTGATGTTCGACCGGTGTCGCTGTTGGCCGACTACTTCATCATTTGTAGCGGAGACACGGAGCGGCAGGTCAAGGCTATCGTTGACGAGGTACGCGAGAGAGGACAGGATGCCGAATTGCGGCCCTCGCAGGTCGAAGGCACGCCCAGCTCCGGTTGGATGGTTCTGGACTACGGCGTGGTGATCGTGCATGTGTTCCTGCCATCTGAGCGTGACTACTACCAGTTGGAGGAGTTGTGGAGCGACGCCACGCTGGTGGTCAGCATACAGTGAAATAGCGCTAAGCTACGCTTTGGCAGTCTTGCCTGAGTCTGTCCCAGAGGCCGGGCAGTACCTCAGCGGCGGACCCCAGAAGGACCTCGTCCGCGTAGGGAGAGAGAGGCGTTCTCTCCAGGTTCACCTCAATGAGATACGCCCCGTGGTGCTTCGCTATGGCAGGTAGGGACGCAGCCGGCTGAACCACGGCTGACGTGCCGACGACCAGCATCAGGTCACATCTCTCAGCGGCAGCGTGGGCCGCTTGCAGCAAGCTGTGATCAAGTGATTCCCCGAACCATACTACATGGGGCCGCAGGGGTGCACCGCAGGAGCACCTGGGTGGTATCTGAGGCAGAGGCACGTCCTCGTTGACAAACACCGAGCCCTCTGCGGTACAGCGTACCTGCCAGATGTTGCCGTGAAGCTCGACCATTCGTTCGCTGCCCGCTCGCTGATGCAGGCCGTCCACATTCTGGGTGATGAGGATGAATTCCTCGCATTCCCTTTCCATCTCCACCAGAGTGCGGTGGGCAGCGTTGGGCTCGCAAGCAGCTATCAGCCCACGGCGCCAGTCGTACCATTCCCAGACCAGGGCAGCGTCTCTCGCGAAAGCCTGAGGGGTGGCCAGTTCCTCGGCGCGATAGTGGCGCCATAGTCCGTCCTCGCCACGAAAGGTGGGTACTCCGCTTTCGGCGGAGATCCCAGAACCTGTGAGCACGGTGACGGAGGTGTACCTCATCTCATCCACCTGTGTGTGGATCCCCCACTAGAACATGACGGTCTCTGCGGCAGTTTCGTAGGAGCACAGTTCGTCTTCTGAGAACCAGTGACTGATCTCGTGGGCGGCCTCGTCGTGATCGCTCGAGGCGTGGACGAGGTTCCTGACCGCTCTCTTCAACTCGTTCGCGACTATGGGCGAGGTGATGGAGAAGTCGCCTCTTATGGTGCCAGGCTCCGCGAAGGCGGGCAGCGTGAAGCCACACATCTTGCGGACCACACTGATGGCGTGGGCACCTTCCACTACCAGGGCCACGAGCGGGCCGGACGTCAGGTAGTCTACGTTCCAGTCCTTTATCCTGTTGCCGATCTCTGTCGGGTCGGCGGTACCGATCTCCTGGACGGGGTCCTTTCCCTGGTCCTGGTAGGTCTGAAGTGTCTTTTCGCCCATGCCCTTGATCCACTCCGGGGTGTTAGGGTAATGGTTCGCGGCGTGCTCCCTGGAGACCTGCACGAGCTTCAGGGCCACGATCTTGAGGCCTACCTCCTCGAATCTGGTGAGCACTCTGCCCACGATGCCTCTCTTCACACAGTCGGGTTTGATGAGCACGAGTGTCGTCTCCACGCAGTCCGATTTCATCTTCCAAGTCCTTTCTCCACTGTCCGGTCACAGTCTGAAGGCGTGCAGCGGGCGCCACACGCCTTCGGTAGTAGATGAGTCCGCATTCACGCGAGCGTACGTCAACGAGCAAACATGACTCTCAGCCAGCGATACTTGTCCAGGGCTTTCTGTAGTTGGCCACTCCTCATGTAGGCGTCGGCGAGAAGCTCCTGAGTGCGTAGGTGATCTGGGGTGCTCTCCACGGCGGTCTCGAGATCGGAAGTGACGTCATGTATCATACCTCCAAACGAGAGCATCATCTGATATTGCAGTGCTGCCTGATCCAGGTCGCCCGCCTGTGAGTAGGCCCGTGCCAGGGCTAGGCGCGCGGTGTGATCGCGAGGATTGGCATCGAGGTGTTCGATATACTGCTCAAGGTCCCAGTCGGGTTGAGGCGTCTCCTCCAATGGGCGCTCCGGAGAGATATCCTCTGCCTCTGCGAAAGCCTCGGCCACTAGTGGCTTCTCCTCGACAGCCTGAGGGGCGACGGGCTCCTGAGGGACGGCCTCTGCTTCCTCGTCAGGCCAGGTTGCAGCCTCATGGACGGCCGCTTCGGCTGCTGGAGTCTCAACAGCCGCCGCACTCTTTGCTGCTCCCGCTCGCAGGTCGCGCAGCCAGGACGGTAGCTCTTCTTCTTGTATTGCTGGCAAGGGCGCCTCATCGGACGCGGCAGTCCTTTCCAGGAGAGCGCCTGTCTCTCCCTCTGCGGCTTGCGCTCTCAACTCGCGGAGCCATGAAGGCACGTGCTCGTCGAGAGGAGGTGCGACCATGTCGGCAACTCCTGGCTCCTCAGGGCGGATGGCTTCGATAGGCTGCCTTTCTTCTGAAGGGTGCACCGGCCAGGACGGCGCCTCCGCGGTCGGCGACTCCCTCTCTTCGGCCTCGAGCGCCGGTTGCTCCCCAGCTACCTCCGCCTTCAACTCCTCGAGCCAGGATGGGAGCTCTGCTTCCACCCTATGGGCTGAAAGATCCTCCTGTGGCAGGGTTTCGGGTTCCTCGGCTGAAACCAGTGGTTCTTCTCTGTATGCCTCTGCCCGCAGCTCCTGTAGCCAGGGTGGCACCTCCTCTTCCCCTGTGGGGAGAGGCTCGGTTGCCTCGGGCGGGAGCTCACCGCCTTCTGGCTGGTACGGCGGTTCTACGCCGGTTGCCTCTGCACGCAATTGGCGCAGCCAGGAGGGCATCTCCTCCTCCACCACGATGGCCGGTGACGTCTCCTCAGCAGGACTCTTCGGCTCCCCTTGTGGCACCGATGGTTCCTCTCTGGCTGCCTCTTCACGCAGGTCGTGCAGCCAGGAGGGCATCTCTTCTTCCTCCGCGCCAGGCATGGCCGTCTCCGGAGCAGGGGTCTCGGCTTCCACTCGCGGTGCCGGTGGTTCCCCTCTGGCTGTCTCTTCGCGCAGGTTGCGCAGCCAGGAGGGCATCTCCTCTTCGTTCGCCATCGGAAGCCCTGGCTCCTCGGGAGGAACCATCGTTGGTGCCTCGGGGGCGATGACAGCCTCTTCCATGGCTGCCTCTTCCTCCAGGACGCGCTCCGCGGCTGCTGTCTCTTCTGCCTCTGGGAACACCTCCTCGCTAATCGGCTCAAGTCCCGCTAGGAGGCCAGCCTCTTCCAACTCGCCTGCTACGTCCTCGTCCTCCAAGCCCGACCCCACCTCTTGCGGAGGCGGTAGCACTTCGTCGTCCATGGCCTTGGGCTTCATCTCCCTCAGCCAGGTTGGTATCTCGTCTTCCTGGGTGGGGATCGCTGCTTCCTCTGTTGGCGCCCTAGAGTCCTCTTCGAGCAATGCCTCTTCTGCACCCTCGGCCTCAGGTCGAAGATCGCGCAGCCAGGTCGGCATCTGCTCTTGCTCGGTGGTCTCCGACAGAGGCTCGGACTCCTGCGCTGGTTGCAGTTCCTCCAGGGCGGCCGCAGGGATCTCCCCTTCCCCGAGCAATGCCTTCGACTCTTCCATCCAGGTCATGATCTCGTCAATGGAGGCTGATTCGTCGGGCATAGTCTCCCGCAGGCGATCCATGGTCTGTCCGGTGATGTTCGAGGGCTCCTCCTCAGGTGCCGCGAACTCCCCTTCAGACAGCGCTGTGGCGGATAGAACGCTCTCCACTTCTTGCTCACCAACAATGGGCTCCTGTGCGGGTTGGTCTGAGGCCGCCTCCTGCCGCAGGCTGCGGAGCCAATCTGGTGTTTCGTCTGGTTCGCCAGGCTCCTCCTCTGGCTCTACACTTGACGGTACGGGCTGGATGACTTCACCTTCGGCCTGGAAAGGCCCTGCCGCGCCCTCGGGCTGCGCCAAGATCTCCTGTGCCTTTGCACCCATCTCTTCGTCCGGCTGAGCAACGGTCTCAGGTCCTATGGGTGGGACTATCTCCTCAGACGGAAGATCTCCGGCCTCCTCTTTCAGATCGCCGAGCCACTGGGGTATGCCTTCATCGATCTCGTGGCCGGGTGGACCACCGGCGTCCGCTACATCGGTGGTCTGCTCGGGGCTCTCTTCAGCCAGCTCTCGGAGCCAAGCAGGCATCTCCTGCGCCTCGGATGGCGTGGCGACCTCCTCAGGCGTGGCTTCCTTTTCTTCCTCTTGGAGCTTGCGCAGCCAATCTGGTGTCGCCTCGTCCAGGCGCTTGCCTGCGTCTGAGGGAGGGCCTTCCTTCCGGGCACCGGTGCCCTTGTCAGCTACCGGAGCCTCAGACTTGAGTTCTTCGAGCTGCTCATCCAGCTCTTCCCGATCCAGTCTGGGCACGGTGACCGTCCCAGGCGGAAGTGGAGACTTATCGTGGAACAACTCGTGGGCGACGACACTCTCCGGGTCCATAGCTTGAGCTGTGTCGAGGAGAGACTGAGCTTCTGGCTGCCGACCGGCACTGAGCAGGATCTCGCCGAGTATGAGGTTGGCTTTGAGGCAATTGGGGTACTGCTCCAGCAAGGCTTCGCAGATCCTTGCCGCTTCTTGCCTCTGTTCGCTCCACGAGAGTGCCTGGGCCAGTGCGATCTGGATGTCTGCGCGTTCAGGGTCTTCTTCCAAGACCGCTCTGAACTCATCTATAGCGCGCTGGTACAGTTCCTCCCTCATGTACAAGCGACCTAGCGCCGCAGAAGTGAGCTTCAGCTTCTGGGGAGCGGCTCCGTCGCGATCACTGTAGAGCCTTTGCAGTTCCTTTCTGATCTCAGCATTGCCGGGGTTGATCTCGAAGGCGCGTTCGAGTTGCCAGATCGCTTCGTCCAGAGCGCCCTGCTCGTCGAAGACAATGCCCAGGCCTACGTAGACCACCATGTCTTCCATGTCAGCGCCCAGTACCCGCTTGAAAAGGTTGGCCGCCTCGATGTAGTCGCCCTTCTCGAGACATGCCTCGCCCATGAGCCGGTAGGCTCTGACGTACCTGGGATACAGTTTCAGGATGTGCCGGCAGATGGCGATGGCCTGATCATATGAGTCGGCCCTGATCAGCTCCCTTGCTTCGTCACAGTATTTGCTCAGGGTTACCTCAGCCATGGTTCTTCCTCCGCCAACATTAAGAAGCCGGGGTTCCACCCAATAGTATTATGCCTTCTTTTGACGAGATTGTCAATGTCAGTTCTCCGCGGTTGGTTGAATAGGGACCATCATCGGGGCACACGCGGGACGAACCGGGGTCCATGCCCACCATATCGGGCAGAAGTATGGCGCTGATCATCAACAATCAGCGATCAGGTCGACGCTAGACCAAACGATGTGCGCCTTTGACGTGGATGATCAAGTCATCGATGGGCACACTTGGCTGCGGTGAAGGGCCCAGCGGGTCGTAGACCTCGTCTCCTACCAGCGCTTGCAGGGTGGCCGCGATGGAATGGGACGTGGCTCGCAGATCGTATCCACCTTCCAGGGTGAAGGCCAGACGACCATGACACAGCTCCTCAGCCATCTCCTTCAACGTGCTCGCCAGATGGGCATAGCCGGTAGTAGAGAGCTGCATCATGCCCAGGGGATCTCCCCAATGCGCGTCGTATCCTGCGGAGACCAGGATGATCTGGGGGCGATATCGCTCGGCGAGGGGATAGAGTATCTCGTCGAAGACACGTTCGTAGCCCTCGTCTCCAACACCTGCCGGTAGCGGTACGTTCACTGTATACCCTTGCCCATCTCCTTCACCGACCTCTGACCAGTGGCCGCTCCCAGGGTAGTGAGGATACTGGTGCGTTGAGAAGTACATGACCTGACTCGTGTCGTAGAAGATCTCCTGGGTGCCGTTGCCGTGGTGCAGGTCGAAGTCCACGATGAGGACACGGGAGAGACCCCTGTGCTGCAGGGCGTACGCGGTGCTCACTGCGATATTGTTGAAGAGGCAGAATCCCATACCGCGACCGCGCAGGGCATGATGTCCAGGTGGTCGCACCAGGGCGAAACCGTCGGCTACCTCGCCGTTCATGATTGCGTCTACGAGATTCAGCAACCCCCCTGCGGCGAGCAGTGCGACGTCAAAGGAACGGTCGTTCACATAGGTGTCGGGATCGAGATTGCCACCGCTTCTTTCTGACACCTCCCTAACGAGCTTGACGTAGTGCTCGTGATGGATCTCCAGCAGGTGGTCCATGAGCACCTGTGTGGGCCGGACCTCGACCAACCGGTCCAGCAGCCGCTGCTCGCGCAGCACCTGCATCGCCGTCTCCAGACGTTCCCTACACTCAACGTGTCCTACTCGGTTGTGCTCCAGATAGAGCGGATCGTAGACGTAGCCGGTGGACATGCCTTACCTTCTTCCGTCTGGTGCGGCGATCGCCCCAGCTTCATGGCTGCACGGGGCTGCTGCGTACCTACTCGTAGAACACCTCGTCAACGAGGGCGTGGATCTTGTCCCAGTCAGGGTACAGGAGACTGGGCTCGTCCCCGGCCTGCCGCTGGCTAGGGTCGAGATAGGAACGGTCGATGACCACGGACCGCACGTTGTCCGGACCCACCCGGCTGGCCATTTCGGCCAGGCGGATGAGTGTTGTCGGCGAGAGGTCCGTGTAGAAGGTGTTGCTCATGGCTTGAAGTAGCTCGGGTAGGCGCGGCAGCATCTGCAGGCTCAAGGCCTTCTTGGTCAGAGCCACCAGTGCCTTCTGCTGTCTGGCCATGCGGTGGAAATCGTCGCTGCCGTGCCTGGAGCGGCAGTAGATGAGCAGCGTCTCGCTGTCCATGTGTTGTTGCCCTGCTGGTATGTGGATGGTGATCTCGCTGCCTCGATCATCGGGATAGCTGCTATCCCAGATCTCCTTGTCGACGTAGATGTCCACTCCCCCGAGCAGATCGACTACCTCTCTGAAGCCTTGGAAGTTGATCATCACGTACCCGTGGAGAGGTATGCCGAAGTTCTGTTGTATCGTATCCATCAGCAGAGCTGGTCCGCCCCCGGGATAGTCCTGAGTCTCACCCAGCACGTGTGCTATGTTGATGCGCTGTTTTCCGTGACCAGGGACCTCCACGTACAGGTCCCGTGGAATGGAGAACAGCATCGCCTCGTTGGTCTCGGGATGCAGGGAGGCAATCATCATGGTGTCAGTTCGGAACGCTCTGTGCTCCACCTCCCACCTTTGGTCCAAGCCTACCAGGAGGATGTTGATCCGAGGGTTGCTGCCCGTTGCGAGCTCGGTGGCTTGCTGGTCCGGGACGCTCTCGAACCGTGGACCTACAGCGGGGAGCAGTCCGCTGGCCTCCAGCGGATGGACGAGGCTGCGGTACAGGTCGTAGAAATACGGTATTTCGATCACTTCGTAGAACAGATATCCTGATGCAACGCCAGCCAGCGTACAGATGGTCATGGTGGCAGATGCGAGGATAGCCAGAACTAGGGGGCGGAGTCCGCCTATACTCGTCTTGGTGGTCTTGTTCGGCATGTTGTTCGTAGAAACCATGTAGTTTTTGTTACGCACTCCCTCCATTATACCATTTTCGGATAGCGTGTCAAAACACTCGGGCGGGTTGGCGTTGCGTCCATCTTCGCTCGGAAGATCAACCTCGCTCTGGCTAGGCCTTGATCGAGGTCTCCCCAGCAGACACGTCACTCGTACACGGCCGCCGGTTCGCGATCTTCGCCAGTTGAGGATCAAACAACAGGCCCCGTGTCAATGTTGGTGGTCGACACGGGGCTCGTCGTATCATCAATGGAGACGGCTGCCACGCCTTTCACCCCATAAGTGGAAAGGCTCCACGGTGAGGGCAGGCCCGTCTATGATTCAGCCATTCATCTATGCAGGCTCTTGCGTCGATTCCTGACCAATCTCCCTCTTGCTCTGCCAGATGCCCCAGATGAGGAGGACGGCCAGGACCACTACCGCTAACCAGGCCGCCGGCTTGCCCCTGGATTCGACGATGAGCGGGGCCGCCAGAAGACTGACTAGGTTCACAACCTTGATCAGAGGGTTGAGCGCCGGACCAGCCGTGTCCTTCAGCGGGTCGCCCACGGTGTCGCCCTCTACGGCAGCCTTGTGGGCTGGGGATCCCTTGCCACCGAAGTGGCCGTCTTCGATGTACTTCTTGGCGTTGTCCAGAGCGCCCCCGGAGATGGCCATGAAGACGGCCATCAATTGACCGACGAGGATGACACCCGCCAGGAAGGCGCCCAGCGCCTCCAGTGAGAACAACAGGCCGACGAGCAGCGGCAAGGTTACCGCGATGACCACCAGGCTGACCAGCTCCTTCTGGGCAGCGGCGGTGGTTATGGCCACGACCTTGCCGTAGTCCGGAGTAGTTGTACCTTCCATCACGCCAGGGATCTTGAACTGGCGGCGCACCTCGTTGACCACCAAATACGCGCCACGAGACACCGCGCGAAGGCAGAAGGCTGAGAAGAGAAAGACTAGTGCCCCTCCCAGCAGGAAGCCAATGGTGCCGTCAAGGGTGGAAACGCGGATGCCGCGCTCCAAGAGTTCGGCCACCGGCACGCCTGGGTGGGCCAGAGACAGCGAATCGGCCACAAAGGAGAAGAACAGCGCTGTGGCCGCGACCACAGCCGATGCAATGGCCACCTGTTTGGTGATGGCCTTGGTGGTGTTGCCCACTGCGTCCAGTTCGGTCAGCATCGACTGTGCCTTCTTGTCCGCGCCGGCCATCTCGCCGATGCCACTGGCGTTGTCGGCGATAGGGCCGTAGGAGTCCATGGCCACGTTATTGCCGGTGTGGGAAAGCATGCCGATGCCTACCATGGCCACGCCGTAGAGGACGTGGATCAGGGACTCGCTCCTAAACACGACCAGGCTGGCGCCCATGGCTACCACGATGGCAAGCAGACTCCAGACACTGCTCTCCATTCCCAGCGCCAGGCCCGACAGGACGGTGGTGGCCGTGCCGGTCTGCGTGGACTCTGCGATCTCCTGCACTGGCCTGCGCTTGACCGAAGTGAAGAGTGAGGTCAAAGGGTTGAAGGCCACCGCCAGGCCCACACCTACCGCATTCAACGTCGCCAGTTGCCACTCGTGAGCGTAGAGAAGCGAGAAGAGGAAGGCGAAGATCACGGTGTTGACTGACGATACTTCGTAGGAGCGGAACATGGATTCCTCGGCATCTTTGGCCCTCAAGAACTTGATGGGGAAGTTCTCCCAGAAGGGCACGGCAAGGGTCCCCAAGATGGAGGAGATGACGCCGATGGCGCGCACTATGAGCGGGTAGACGATCCAGAACGTGTCACCCGTCTGGTGGTACAGAAACAAGCCCAGAACGAGGGCGGATACGATGGTCACCTCGTAGCTCTCGAAGATGTCCGCTGCCATTCCGGCACAGTCGCCCACGTTGTCGCCCACCAGGTCGGCCACCACGGCAGCGTTGCGTGGGTCATCCTCCGGCAGCCCGTGCTCGACCTTGCCCACCAGGTCGGCGCCGACGTCAGCGGCCTTGGTGTAGATGCCTCCTCCAATCCTCATGAAGAGCGCCACCAGGGTGCCGCCGAAGCCGAAGCCCATCAGGGCGTCCGGGGCTGCTTTGCCGAAGATGATGAAGATGAGCGTGCCTCCCAGCAGTCCCAGGCCGTCGGTCAGCATCCCAGTGAAGGTGCCTGCCCGATAGGCCACCGTGAGAGCACCGTTGTAGTTGTCCTTCGCGGCTTGAGCGGCCACTCGGATGTTGCCCTCAATAGCCACCCTCATCCCGAGTTGCCCCACCAGAATGGAAAACGTCGCGCCTGCAACGAAGGCCAGGCTCCTACCGATGCCCATCCAGAAGCGGGCGGTGTTCTGGTCGTGCTGGAACAGGGCCAGAGCCTCTTCACTGGGCTGGACCACGTACACGCTGAAGAACAGCAACACCGCCAGTATCACTAGTACTGGGAGGATGGTCTTCAACTGCTTCCGCAGATAGGCGTTGGCGCCCGCCTTGATGGCGCGCCAGACCTTCTGCATGTCCTCGCCTGCCTTCTCTCGTCGGAGTGTGTCGCGCCACAGCCAGTATGCATACGCCAGGCTGATGAACGCTACGCCGATCACCGCGTAGAGCATCGTCGCTTCGAAACTGCTTAGCTCTCCCATATACGTCTGCCTCCTATCCGTACTCTGTAATACGTGCTTCGCCGCCGCGTGGGCAGAACGACCGTGTGCTCAGGGCACCAAGCGCTCTTGCCATCTCTATCCGGTCGCCGACTTCGGCGCCGGACACGCACAGCCAGACATTCTATCAAGGGACTGGACTCAAGTCAAATGCACCCACCATGGTGTTGAAGAACGCACTGGGGATAGCTCCCGTGCAGAACTGACGTCCTGCACCAGTTGTAAGGAACCGGCTTCGGCCGGTTTCAATAAGGTGCTTCCGGAGTGTTTCACTCCGCCCGTTGCATCGGCGGTCCACCCCGATGCGTCGTGAGGACCCTTTTTGCACGCAGTCCCTACCAGGGTATGGGAAAGGGGGTGAGAACCGCCGTGGGCCACATCCTGGGGAGGGACCGCAGGCCCTCTCAAACAAGTGAGGCAACGTCGGTGGGGACGTGAGCCACTTGACAGGCATGTCTGCGAGACTCCTGCTACGCTCTCCCTGTGCCCCATAGAGAAGCACTCTGTACTGCTCGAGCGCGGCTAGTGAAGCACGGACCTTCTTGATTGGTGCCACCACCACATTGTAGTCTCACTGAGTCGGAATCTGGTCCTATGCAGGTCGTAATCAGGTCCAAACTGGCTCGCTGCTGGCGTGGACGATCTGGCTTCACGATCGGGAGTGCACAACCATTGCTAGGGTCAATGTGTCGATGCTATAATAGCAACGGTGCAGGTTACGAAAGGGGGCTCTCACCGTGACTCGTGAGACATTCGACGAACAGCTAAGAGCGCTCGAGCAAGATGTCCTGGAAATGGGCAAGATGGTCGACAAGGCGATTGACCTCAGTGTCGAGGCTCTCAAGAAGCGAGACATCGATCTCTCCCGGCAGGTGGTACGAGACGACTTGGCGATCAACCAGGCCCAACACGACATCGAGGAGCAGTGTCTCGTGTTGATTGCCACGCAGCAGCCCCTGGCCAGTGATCTTAGAGTGATCTTTGCCATCGCCAACATAGCCACAGAGCTGGAGCGGATGGCGGACCACGCCAAGGGGATTGGGCAGATCGGAGTCATGATGGGCCCTCGTGAACCCCTCAAGCCGCTCGTGGACATCCCCCGCATGGCCAGGAAGGGCCGCTGGCTGCTGGAGCAGGAGCTGACGGCCTTCGTCAACCGTGACACCGAGCTGGCCAGAAGCCTGGGCGACGAGGATGACGAGGTGGACAGGCTCTACGACCAGGTCTTCCGGGAGTTGCTCATCTTCATGATGGACGACCCGCGTACCATCACCAGGGCGACTTATCTTCTCTGGGTCGCTCACAATCTCGAGCGGATTGCCGACCGTGCGATCAACATCGGAGAACGAGTGGTGTTTCTGGTCAGCGGCGAGGTTGAAGAGCACAATGCCTAGGGAGAAGTCGGGGAGCGACATGGATGCCCGCGAGACCAGACAGCGCGTGGACTGGCTTGACCAGGAGCGACAGCGCGACAAGGCGCTTCTTGCTGAACTACAGAAGAGGGTGGAGCAGCAGGAGGCACAACTCACTCACGCTCAGGAGGCCACGGAGGCGTTGTCGGAAACCTTGAGCCGCGGCTCAGTCGAGGCGAGGAGTCTGTCCAGGTTCGAAAAGGCGTTGCAGCAGTTCAAGGAAGAGATCATGCTGGAGCTCCGTAAGGCTGAGGAGCATCTGGCCAAGGATAGTCAGAGCGCGGACAGCCATCTGCGGGAGGAAAGGCGTGAGCGGCAGAATGCCCTCGCTCGACTTGAGCAGCGCATAGAGGAGGCGTTCCGACTGGAGGTCACACTGCGTACCCAGCGGGTGGACATAGACCGTCTGACCAAGACTGCGGCGGCCCTAGGTACACAGATGGAGGGGATGTTCAAAGAGAGGCGGGAACAGCAGGAGACGTTGCTGGCACTTGAGGACCGAATCAGAAGAAGTGAAGAGAGGACGACCGATCTCCTCCAGGCACGCGAAGCGGCGAGCTCGAGGTCCGACGACATCGTCGAAAGTCTTAGGCTTGCGCAGACTCAGATAGAGCGACTATCCCAGCAGACTTCGGATCTGGAATCGTCTCGTGAAGAGGTCAGGCAGGAACACATCGCGATTGCCGAGGAACTCCGGGCGGTGGATGACAGGGTGAAGAAGCAGATCGCCGGCTGGACAAAGGAGATGGGCAAGTGGCGCGGCAGTGCAGAGGAGTTGAGGGAGCGCGTGGCACTATCGGACAAGCAACTCAGAAACGGCGAGAAGATGCTGGCGTCTTTGCATGAGATGAGCATCCAACTGGAGAAGGATCGGGAGTCCATTCAGCATGTAGAGCGGACGGCAGAGGAACGGCAACGACAGCAGCTCGAGGAGTGGCGACAGGAGAATGCACTCCTCTGGTTGAGAAACGACGAGAGGTGGGAGCAACTGGCCGGGGAGAACGCCAAGCGCGATGACCACATAAGGGGATTGTGGGGGACCCAGTTGTCATACCTGCGACGTGAGGTCGGCGAACTGGAGAAGTTGATGAAGGAACTGGGGAAGCGGCTTACACGCCGGTAGGCAACATGACGCAGTCCATTCGGACCATCGGAACAGCAGGGCACGTTGACCACGGCAAGTCTGCCCTCGTGAAGGCACTCACCGGCATAGATCCCGACCGGCTCAAGGAAGAGAAGGAGAGGGAGATGACCATCGACCTGGGCTTTGCCTGGCTGACGTTGCCCAGCGGCGCAGTGGCGAGCATCGTGGACGTGCCGGGACACGAGAGCTTCATCAAGAACATGCTGGCTGGTGTAGGTGGCATAGATGCTGCTCTGTTTGTCGTGGCTGCTGACGAGGGTATCATGCCCCAGACCCGGGAGCATCTCGACATACTTGACCTTCTGCTGCTGGAGCACGGCGTAGTCGCCATCACCAAAGTGGACGTCGTCGAGGACCAGGAGTGGCTGGAGTTGGTCACGGACGACGTCGCAGAACTGATCGAAGATACTACACTTTCAGAGGCTGAGATTGTGCCCGTCTCCGCCGTAACTGGCGCGGGAATCGATTCACTGCTGGGGAAGCTAGATGACTTATTGGAGCATGTCCCTCCCAAACGAGATATCGGGAAACCGCGCCTCCCCATCGACAGGGTGTTCGTGATGTCCGGTTTTGGCACCGTGGTCACCGGGACGCTCGTCGATGGTAGTCTCGAGGTGGGCCAGGAAGTGGAGATTCTGCCATCCGGGCTCAAAGCGCGCATACGGGGTTTGCAGACTCACCGTCAGAAGCTGGAAGCGACTGCTCCTGGTGGTCGAGTGGCCGTAAATCTCGGGGGTGTGAGCAGCGACCAATTGCGGCGAGGAGACGTGCTGACGCTGCCTGGCCGGCTGGAGCGCAGTTTCCTGGTGGATGCACGGCTCAGTCTGTTGCCGACTGCCCCCAGAGTCCTCAAACACAATGTGCCGGTGGAGTTCTACAGCGGTTCAGCCCAGATCATGGCCCATCTCCGGCTGCTTGATGACGAGACCCTACGGCCAGGCGAGGAGGGCTGGGTCCAGTTTCGATTGTCGTCGCCAACCGCTGTGCTGCGCGGCGATCGCTTCATCATACGGCAACCTTCTCCCAGCCTGACCATTGGCGGCGGAGTGGTCGTCGATCCAGTCCCACGACGTCGTCATCGGCGCTTCCGTCCTGTGCTGGTGCAGCGGCTCGAGGCTCTGTTGCGCGGGAGTCCCGAGGAGATCCTGCTGGAGGCTGCGCAGGGCCCGCGCCCGCGACAGGTGGGCGAGGTGGTGAACGACAGCGGCTTGGTGGAGGACAACGGTAGAGAGGCTCTGGGCGGGCTTCTGCGCACAGGGCAGGTGCTACTGCTCGGTGCAGGTGACTCAGCGGCCAGTGGCCCGGCGACCGATGACCGGTATGTGATGGCCATCACCAGCTACCAAGAACTGATGAGTCGCATGGAGGCCTGGTTGCAGGAGTACCACCAACGCTATCCACTACGCCCTGGCATGCCACGCGAGGAACTGAAGAGCAGGTCGAACCTCCCTAGCCGTGCGTTCAGCCAGTTCCTGGAGCGCGCCGCTGATCAAGGTGGACTGGTCGAAGCAGGAGCAGTCGTCAGGTTGCCACAACATCAGGTCAGATTCAGTGCCGAACAGCAGCGAAGGGTCGACGAGTTGCTGGCGACGTTGGCCGAGAGTGCGTACTCCACCCCGTCGGTGGCCGAGACCGAGGCCGCAGTAGGGTTGGAGGCGCTCAATCTGTTGCTGGATGAAGGGCGCTTGGTGCGTGTGAGCGAGACCGTTCTCTTCCTGCGGGAAACCTATCAGGAGATGGTGGAGCGTGTGATCGCTCACATCGAGGAGCACGGGAGCATCACTGTCGCACAGGTGCGCGACATGTTCCAGGCGAGCCGTAAGTACGCCCTGGCCCTGATGGAACATCTGGACGATCAGCGCATTACCAAGAGGGTGGGCGATGAGCGAGTGCTGCGCTGAGCGCGGACCATGCCGCTGAAGCTGGACTTGCTCGGTCAGCGAATAACCGAGATGGTGCAGGCCAGCGCTGCGGAGGATCGCGGGCGCTGGGTCGAGAGGGCGCGACAGCTCTTGGACTCCGTCGGTCCAGAGCAGCTCAGAGCCAAGTTGGAGGAGCGTGTTGTCCGGCTGCCTTGGCTCGTGGGTATCCCTGACGGCGGCGTCAATGGAGCGTTCGAGGTGCAGGAGTGCCCTTCGAGCTTCAGTGTGGTGGCTGCGGACGGCTCCTACATAGCTCCGGATCGGCACAGTCCTTTTCGGTTCTACGTCCTCAACACTGGCTACGCCGTCCTCACCTACGGAAGGCAGCCCTCCGCTGTCCTCGACTCCTCGGCTCAACTCTACTTCCAAGAGCAAGACCTGTACCTGGATCCTCTGGTACGGAGTGCGCCGGTAGAAGGTGCGCGCCTGAGCGCCAAGATGTGCCTGGCGGAGATGAGAGCGCTGCTGGAGGCGGCTGAGCGGGTCGAGGGACGCCCATTGGTGGCTCTGCGCGACGGGTCGCTGATCACCTGGGGGCTACAGACCGAAGACCCCGCTTTTGTACAAGAGCGATTCCTCACCGAGTTCTTGACCTACCTGGAGAGGTTCGATGCACTGGGTATTCCGCTAGTCAGTTACATCAGCTATCCAGGGGCTCGTGACGTGGTCAACTCACTCAGGGTCTGGTTGTGCACCCAGGGCGACATGGACTGCGCCAGGTGTCCATCCGCTGACGTCGAGCAGTTCTGCAGGGCCTTGAGGGAGATCCGAGACCGGGAGTTGTTCGGCTTCCTCCAGGACGGTGAGCGTTCGGATGTCTTCGGCAGCAAGTCGGCCATTCTGAATCGATATGGGCTTCATCGTATTCATTTCTTCTACATGAACGTCGGTGGCGAGGTTGTGCGGCTGGAAGCTCCTCAGTGGGTAACCGGTGACTCCCAGACGTTGCGCCTGGTGCAGGCGCTGATCTACGATCAGGCCCGGAGGAGCGCCATCCACCCGCCGTACCCTCCCGCCTTGCAGGAGGCCCATGAGGAGGCGTTCATCTCGGGGTCCGATAGACGACTGGTCCAGCTCCTGGTAGAACGCTCACTGGCAGAGCGGGGATTCGTCTACAGTGGCTCGGCGAAGAGCGGCAGCAAGAGAAGGCGAGGTGTATGAGAATCGGGGAGATCGTCGAGAGTACCAGCACGCACTTCGTGGCAGAGAGCCTCGACTTGGGACGCCCGCCCGAACTGGGAAGACTGGTCAAAGTGCACCTTGCAGAGGACCGCGATCTGTGCGCTGTGGTCTGCCACGGTGAGACGGGCAGCCTCGATCCGGGTCGGCGCGCCGTGCGGAGGAGCACGGAAGAGGTGTACGACGATCAGGTATATCGGGAGCACCCACAGCTCGAACACGTCCTTCGTACCCAGTTCACCAGCCTCGCGGTGGGGGTCATTGACAAGGAAGTCGTTCACCAGGGTCTGCCTTCTCAGCCTCCCCCGCTCCATTACTCTGTGCATGGGTGCGACGAGGAGGAGACGACCCGCTTCACGCAGGACCTGTACTACTTCCGTCTTCTGCTGGGGGTGCCGGTTCGGATCCCGGTGGAACTCGTTCTCGCGGGGCACCTGAGGTGGGTGTACCGCGGGCGAGGCCACGACGAGGAGTGGCTGCAAGTGGCTGCACGAGAGGTCGCGAAGCTGTTGAAGCAGGACTACGAACGGCTGGCGACCGTTCTGTACGCCATCGAGCGCGATACCTAGCTCCACAGGGAGGAGTCTTGGTGGGATGAGGCGAACGCGATTAGGCTTGGTCACGGGTGGGACCTTCAAGACAGGGTTGGGGGTCAGGTTGGATGCTGACTGCACGACCGAGGACCTGCGCGTTGGGGAGATGGTCGTCATCGAAGGAGCCTCCAATCGCTACTTCGGCATGATAACCGACATGCAACTCCAGGCCACCGATCCCAGACTGCTCGCTTCTCCCCCGGAGGCTGGATCGACCCTGCTGGCGCAAGCTTTGACCGGAACCGTCAACTACGCCACGGTAGAGGTCAAACCCATGCTGATGCTGGAACTGAAAGCCGATCTCGACGAGCAGAGGGGCCCTGGACCGGTTCGGACCATACCTATGCACTTCGCCGCTCTGCGCAAGGCCAGCGCCATGGACTTCGACACCGTGTTCGGGAAGGAAGGGGGCACCAACTTCGCTGTAGGCACGCCTGTGCCCATGGACATCCCCATCCGCCTACGTCTGGATAGGTTCGTGGAGCGCTCCAATGGCATCTTTGGTCAGTCGGGCACGGGCAAGAGCTTCCTGGCGCGGGTGCTGCTGTGCGGCGTGATCAGGACGCGTGCCGCAGCCAACCTGATCTTCGACATGCACAGCGAATATGCCTTCGACAAGCAGACCGAGGACGGTCACTTTGTGAGGGGCCTGCGCGACCTGTTTGGCCCTCAGATTCTGGTCTACTCGCTGGATGAGGGGGCTGCGGCTCGGCGTAACGTAGACGTGACCCTGGCGGTCGGTCTGAACCAGATCGAGGCCGAGGATATCATGCTCCTGGCCGACGAACTGGACTTGACGTCTACCACGGCCGCCACGGCGGGGCTGCTGGGGGACCAGTACGGCAAGGAGTGGCTGCGCCAGCTCTTGGCGATGTCAGCGGACGACGTGGCGGAGTTCTGCCAATCCTCTGGAGCTCATCCCGAAGCGACGCGAGCACTACAGCGCAAGCTGAGGGGGGTCCAGCGTCGTGCATATCTCAAGGAGGAGGCGCCTTTCTCCCTCATCGACGAGATGGTGGCGGCATTGGGGAGGGGCCGCAGTATCATCCTCGAGTTTGGGCGGTTCGACAATCCTCTGGACTACATGCTGGTTGCCAACATCGTGACGCGCCGCATCCGTAGGCTGTACCAGCAGAAAATGGAGCGCTTCGAGGAGACGAAGGCTGAGACTGACAGGCCGCCTCAGTTGGTGATCACCCTGGAGGAAGCGCACAAGTTCCTCAACCCTGCCGTGGCCAGCCAGACTATCTTTGGGACCATCGCCCGTGAGATGCGGAAATACAACGTCACGCTGATGGTCATCGACCAGCGCCCCAGCGGTATTGACCCCGAGGTAATGTCCCAGTTGGGCACAAGGGTGACAGGCTTGCTGACCGAGGAACGGGACATAGACGCGGTCTTCACAGGGGTGGGCGGCCGCTCCTTCCTGAGAGGCGCCTTGGCCAGCCTGGACACCCGCCAGCAGGTTCTCCTGATGGGTCACGCGGTGCCCATGCCCGTGGTGGTTCAGACGCGTACTTACGATGAGGAGTTCTACCGGGCGGTGGGGAGCTCTGGCTCCTGGACAGAGGACAGAGAGATCAACGCTACCGACATCTGGGGGAAAAAGCAGTAACAGGCGGCCGGTCTCGAGCCAGCCCCAGCCTACGCGGCCGAGCGTATTCTGTGAATCCAGGACTTGACGGGTCCCTGGTAGCGTTTGACGATCATCACCGTTTTCGAGCATTCCCTGGCTACACGCTCGGGCAGGGCGCCGAAGAGCAGTTGCTCGAAGAACCCCTCTTCCGTCGCTCCCAACACGACCAGGTTGGATTGCTCCGCTTCTTGCAGTATGCCCTCCAGGATGGTGGGAGCGGAGATCACTTTGGGCTCGATCGGGTAGTCAAAGGGGGCCATGGCCTTGTCCAAGATCCCCTCACCCAGCTCTATCAGTCTCCGGTCACCGCCACGGGCGACGTAGAGCGCCGTGATGTGGGGCTGGAACCCGTTTGCTCTTTCGTACTCTCGCGCTTGAGCGATAGCCAGCTCCAGGGCGAGAGAGGAGCTAGGTCCGCCACCCGTCGGCACCAGGATCTCGTGCAGGTCCTCTCGCTTCCTGTATCGTACCATAGCCACGTCGCACGGTGGGTTCTTGCTGACCGCATCGATGACACTGCCGAAGGCCCTTCCTTCGCCGCTGGTAGTGCCTAGCCAGCCGAGGAGAATGAGGTCGGAGTTGCGCTCGCGGGCGGTGTCAATGACGGCCTGGCTAACGTCGCGCCCGAAGCGGATCATGGTGTTCACGGGCACATCCAACGCCTTGGCCTGAGCGATCACCTCCTCCAGGATGGGCTTCCCGTGCTTGAGGAAGAACCGGCCGTCGGTGATGCTAAGTTGCTTTGGCACGCGCACCACGTGCAGAGCGAATACCTCACCGTCCTTGTCTCTGGCGATGGGCGCGGCCAGAGTGCCCAGCAGGCGTGCTTGCAGCTCATCAGCCACAGGGATGAGTATGGAGTATCTCCCCGTAGAGACTATCTCCTGGTGGATGACCTCGAAAGGCTCCTTCATGGGCTCGGTTCGGGAGGCATAGACTACGTAGAAGACCAGCCCCGCCGCGATCCAGAGCCCTCCTATGTGCCAAGCCTGGGGGCTCAAGCGAAAGAGGAAGACGATCACCGTTGCCTGAGAAATGATGCCCAAGATGGGGATCAATGGCATCAACGGGATTCTGAAACCTCTCTCCAAATCCGGCCGGAGGTGGCGCATGCGGATGGCCGTGACGTTGACCATCATGAAAAGGAGCAGGAACATGATGTCGGCGGCGCTGGCCACCGACGTGACAGGTAGGGCCACGGCGATGAGAGCTACCAAGGTGCCAGAGATCAGTATGGCAGACTGCGGTGTGTGCCGATTCGGGTGCACCTGCCCGAAGAGTGCGGGCAGGTTGCGATCCCGACCCATGGCGAAGGAGACTCGCGACGAAGCGTAAATGGTGGCGTTCAGCGCCGACATCGTGGACATCAGGCCGCCAACTATCATCACGAATGCTCCAAGAGGCATCAACTGACGGGCCGCCTCTATGATTGCCGTCTCCTCGAACCGTGCAAGGAACTGCCACGTTGCCATCCCCGGGATTGACGGCTCCACGGCGCCCAACGCCACGAAGGCCACTCCAAGGTAGACGGCAACTGCTACCCCTATGGCGGCGAAGGTGGCTCGTGGCAGGTTGCGCTTGGGCTCACATATCTCCTCGCCACACTGGGCAATGATCTCGTACCCTTGGAAGGCAATGGTAGTCAAGCCAGCAGCCATCACCACTCCAGCGAGGCCCGTGGGGAAGAAAGGCTCGAACCTGAACGTCCAATCTCCTTGCCGCAGCATGCTCAGCAGACCGAAGCCAACAAAGAGGCCCAGAATCGCTATCTTGGACAGGGTCAGGATGTTGCCCACCTTGCCGGTCTCGGAGACGCCTTGGAGATTGATGTACGTGAAAAGAGCAGTGATGGCGACCGCGATTGCTACGGCCAGCACGTTGGTGTCCACGAAGGTGGGGCTAAGTCCAAGTCGTTCGAGGAGATCCGCGGTATAGTGACCGAACCCCAGAGCATACAAGCTGCAGGCCACCGAGTGGCCAAACCAGGTGATCCAGCCGCTGAGGAATCCCAATAGGGGAGAAAGAGTCTGTTTGATCCAGAGGTAGCCGCCGCCAGCATTGGGGAACATGGAGCCTAGTTCGGCGTACGAGGCAGCGGTGAAAGTCGTCATTATGCCGTTGAGCAGGAAGGCAAGGATCAGAGCTGGCCCGGCGACCCCAGCAGCGATGCCCGTCAGCACGAAGATACCTGCGCCGATCATGGCCCCAACGCCGATCATCGTGGCGTCGAAGCCACTCAGCGTCCGCGCCAGCGAGACGGATTCGCTACCGCCTCTACCCGTGCCCGTTTCCATGGGATCGTCAGTCCAGGTACTTTCCGAGGAGCAGCTTGAGCTCCTGCCTTACGCGTCCTGGGATACGGTCCCTTGCTGTCTGGATGGCCACGGCTAGCGCCGTGTCGCAAGCACAGTCACGGGTGACAGGTAGCAGCGGTATCGCCTCTGTGATAGCCAGTTTGGCGGTCTCGACGTTCTTCAGCACGGTTTGGACCACCATGTCCGCCGTAACAGGGGCTTCCGTCTCATGCCAGACATCGTAGTCTGTGGAAAGAGAGAGACTGGCGTAGCAGATCTCCGCTTCGCGGGCCAGCACGGCCTCTGGAATAGCAGTCATGCCTATGATGTCTACGTCCCAGAGCCGGTGCATCCTGGATTCCGCCTTGGTGGAGAAGCGGGGACCCTCGATGCACACATAGGTGCCGCCCTTGTGCACGGTGGCTCCTGTCTTCTTGGCAGCCTGATAGAGGATCTCGCTCAACTGCGGACAGAACGGCTCGGCGAAGGAAACGTGGACCACCAGCCCGTTCCCGAAGAAAGTGCTTGTCCGTCCCTTCGTACGGTCGATGATCTGGTCGGGGATGACAATGTGTGAGGGCGCTATGTCCTCCCTCATGCTGCCGCAAGCATTGACCGCGATGATGCGCTCCACGCCGAGCCACTTGAGAGCGTAGATGTTGGCTCGAACATTCACTTCACCCGGGAGGATGCGATGGCCACGGCCATGGCGAGGCAGAAAGGCCACACGTTTTCCGCGGAGGGTTCCCACCACCACAGGATCGCTGGGACTACCGAAGGGAGTGGAGACGTCGTGCTCCTCAAGGTCGGTCAGCCCCTCAATCTCGTACAGCCCGCTTCCGCCAATAACGCCGATGGTCGCTTCAGCCATCCTGATTCCTCTCCTGCCGTTCGATTGATCCGCTGGGTCTTGGTCCTCGGCTCTTCGCTAGAGGATGAGTCTAACATAGGGTCTGTGGATTGTCAAACCTTCGTATTCACTCACGTATAATGTTACCGAAGAGGTATAGTTCACTCAAATGATAATGTTACCGAGGGGACTATGCCCAACGAAGAGAAGA
>Ga0315539_1000841_pt1 | contig 23000 bp, 14 predicted proteins | sample SalMarSW160150MG_FD_203097 | JGI IMG/M metagenome (GOLD analysis project Ga0315539, IMG submission 203097) | Salt marsh sediment microbial communities from the Plum Island Ecosystem LTER, Massachusetts, United States - Salt Marsh Sediment SW1601-150 ... | reverse complement strand
GAAGAGAGACAGGGCAAGTTGAAAGTCAGGGTTACGGTGAGTTTAGGAGTTGCCACGTGTCCGGATAACGGCGCAACAGAAGAAGATTTGGTGGAAAAGGTCGATCAAGCCCTCTATTTGGCTAAAGGGAAGGGAAAAAACGTGGTCTGCACGTTATGACCACGATTTCAGAATTACGACTGGACTTCTTCCCTTGTCAAAATCATGAACAACTCCCGAAATCTACACTGAAAGACATATTCGCTGGTAAGACATGGGAAGCTTCAATTCAAGGATGTCTGCTCAATTTTTTGTCTTCGGATTTGAAGGTAAGTCTCCACCAGCTGGTTTTTTGGATCTGATAGAGAAGCGAAATCTGGGTGGGGTGATTCTTTTCGCCAGAAACATCGAATCTGCAAAGCAGATTTCGGAGACTCTGAAGGAGCTTAAGTCGAGATCAAAGCATCCCCTCTTTGTCATGATCGATCAGGAAGGAGGAAGAGTCAATCGAATCACCAGGGACTTCCCTGTTTTTCCATCGAATCAATTCTATGGCAATAGAAAAGACAATGATGGCGTTTTCAAGGCCTACAAGACCACCGCCGGAGAATTGGCCAGATTGGGGATAAACGTCAATTTGGCTCCGGTGGTGGACGTTCTCACTAACCCCAACAATCCTATCTTGAAGGAAAGATGTTTCGGAAAAGACCCAGCCCTGGTGGCAGAGATGTCTCAATTGGCAACCGAAGCGATTAAATCCGAAGGTCTTTTGGCCTGTGCCAAGCACTTTCCCGGAATAGGTGACATATATGTTGATCCGCATTCGGACCTGCCCATCAACTCGAATTCAAAAGAAAGATTTGAAAGAATTGATTTTGCGCCATTTAAAGCTTCCATCTCCTCCGAAGTCAACATGATCATGAGCACCCACGTACTTTGCCCTAACTTGGATTCAAAGGAGCCAGCCTCCTTATCAAAGGTAATCTGCGCGGATATTCTACGAAAGGACCTTGGCTTTGAAGGAATTTTGATCACCGATGACATGCAGATGGGAGCCATCCGAAAAAACAGAGAATTGACCGGAACCTGCAGGCAAGCCTTCTTGGCGGGAAATGATCTGGTTTTGATTTGTGACGAATTCGAAGAGCAGGTTCAGGTGCTCGAACACTTCGAAAAGCAAGTTGCGGATAGGAAAATAAGCGAAGAGAGATTGAATTCCAGCCTGGACAAGATACTTTCGGCAAAAGAGAGACTTGACTATTCATCATAACATCATATTCCGTTCTGTTCTTGCGAGGAGCAAAGCGACGAATGAATCTCATTGAATTCCAGCTACTTAGAGATTGCTTCGTTCCGATTTCATCGGATATCGCAATAACAAATTGTTGAAATATTCTATAACACTGACGAAGACTCTGTCAATGAACCAATGGCAAATCGGTCTATGCAAAAGCTAAATCGTCTCTTGAGGAAAAAAAAACGTTTGGTCGTCGGCCTGATGTCCGGCACCTCGGCAGACGGGATCGATGCCTGTCTGGTCAAGATAGACAATACCAAGAGGAATTTGAGGGCAATGCCAGTTGTCTGCAAAACCTGCAGGTTTCCCCAAAAACTCCAGCGAAAGATCATTCAGGTTTCTGACCCGTCATGTCAAGATTTGGACGAAGTCTTGAGATTAAACATGGTCTTGGGAGAGTATCTTGCCCGCGCCGTCTTTTCGGTGGTAAAGGCTTCGGGATGCAAGATGGAGGAGATCGACCTGATCGGATCGCACGGGCAAACGGTCAGGCACCTGCCCGAATGGAAGAGGAGATTTGGCCGGAGGGTCAGAGCCACGTTTCAGATCGGAGAGCCTTCGGTAATCGCATCAAGAACCGGAGTGATTACCGTCGGTGATTTCAGGGGAGGCGACATGGCCCGCGGCGGACAGGGAGCACCTCTTACTCCCTACGCCCATTATCTTCTCTTCGGCGATAAAAGAGTATCACGCATGGTGATCAATATCGGTGGCATTGCCAATGTTACGGTCTTGCCCAGAAGGGGCAGCGTGAATGACATTTTCGCATTTGACACCGGACCGGGAAATATGGTGGTGGACACCTTGATGAGAAAGCTATACGGGAAGAGTTACGACAAAGATGGGAAAACCGCCTCCTCTGGCAAGGTCAATTCTGGTCTATTGAACAGACTGAAGAAAAATGAATACTTTCGCAGGAGGCCTCCCAAGTCCTGTGGGCGTGAAGATTTCGGAGAGGAATTCGCCAGCAAGATCCTGAAGCGGGCGAAAAGACTGAGGATGAGAGAGGAAGAGATAATCGCCACCGTAAGCGAACTCTCGATCTGGTCGATACTGGACGCCTACCGGAGATTTGTCAAACCAAAAGTCAGGCTAGATCAGGTTCTATTATGCGGAGGGGGAGTTCACAATCGATATTTCTTTGAAAGACTCAAAATCCTGTTTGCCCCGATCAAAATAACAAGCGTGCGAGAATTGGCGGTGAACCCTGACTTTTTGGAGGCTATCTCATTTGCCATCCTGGCCAACCAGACCATCGAGGGAGAACCGGCCAGCTTCAGGAAGACGACCGGTGCAAAAAATCTTGGCGTTTTGGGCAAAATATGTTTACCTTAAACGCTGAGCAGTATGAACCGTTTGGTTTATGCCGACAGATCGATCGGATAGGGTGGATTATCCAGCGAATGAAGAAGGATTTGGAGCAGTTGCCTCGGGGTGACCTCATCTCGAGCCCTCCAGGCAGAAAGAGGGTTGGCAGCCGCGGGTCATTTGACTCAAGTGAGTTCCAGCCTGCGAGGGACCAGTTAGATCGGAGTGCCCTTGTTCTGACTCCTCTACTAAACATGAAGAGAGTAATAACAAATAACCGTCTGCGGTTTCTTCTTTACAGGATCTCTCTGCCTCTGCTTTTTCTTTTCTTTGCTGGCTGCGCAGAGATGCCGGTCTATAGAGAAGAGATATTTTACCCGAAGATTAGACAGCCAGCGGTCACGGTTAAACTCCTTGAGACGGAGGAAAACATCGTAATCAGCCCCAGGGAATCGTTCGTAATCAGGGGTTCTCGTGAGAAGGGCGACCCTTCAGTCTATTACGCTTCAGCCAGTATCCTGGTGGGGATTTCACACGATGGCATAGTGCTGAGCGAAGGGACTCAGGGTGAGATCGAAACAGGCTTGAAAGAAGTCTCCTTCTTCCCCCAAGAAGACGACTCCTATCTCTTTTTAAATGGCAAACCCTATCGAGGGGGGATCGAGGTGGTCTTATACCCAAAGAATCCTCGAGAAGAGAAAGCCAAATCCATAATGGTTCTCAATGTAGCGTGGGTGGAAGATTATCTCAAAGGAGTGGTCCCGGCCGAGATAGGCAAGTTGACTCAGGAAGAAATCGAAGCGCTCAAAGCTCAAGCCATCGCAGCCAGAACCTATTCCCTTTCCCGTTTGGGGCAATACCAAGATTCGGGATACGATCTGGAGGCATCGGTGCTGGATCAAGTTTACAACGGAGTGGATGGCGAGGATCCTGTGGTGAACGAAGCAATAGAGCAGACTGCCGGAAAAGTCATAACCTATCAGGGGAAGTTTATCGATGCCTATTATCACGCTAATTCCGGAGGAAGGACCGAATATGTCGAGAACGTCTGGGGTAGACAGGAGGCTCCCTACCTAGTTTCGGTGGATGACGATGATTTTTGTTCTTGGGCGAAAAATTATAGTTGGGAGGAGATCTGGGATACAAAAGACTTGGAAAGAAACCTTTCTGCCCATCTGGATAGCGTCGGGCTTCTTCCAGAGCAAGGATTTGGGAGGTTGGTCGACCTGGTCGTGAAAGGAAGATCCCTCTCCGGAAGGATCGAAGTCCTAGAAGTGGTGACCGACTCCAGAACCTACCGCATCTATAAAGACAAAGTAAGATGGGCTTTGAGAAGAGGACGCGATCCCAACTTGATTCTGCCCAGCACCTTGTTTGATCTGGAGATCGAGAGGGGATTTAGCAATTCGATAACTTCAGTCACCGCCCGGGGACGGGGGAACGGTCACGGCGTGGGCATGTGTCAAACCGGCGCCATCGGCATGGCTCGAAAAGGCTATTCCTGCGAAGACATTTTGACTCACTACTATCCGGGCGTGAATGTAATAGAAAGTTACTAGACGTGTTTCTGCAGGCGGTATGCCAAGCGCCGTTCCCTGACACGATAGATGGTCGATTTGGTTTTCCACTCTCGGCAGGAAGGCTCATCTCACGATTCTCCCCCTTTAGCGATGAGCTCTTATGACGAAAATCGCCAGAAAGACCAGAAGGGCGCCAAGAATTTGCAATATGCTCAGGCCTTCGCCAAAGATGACAAATGCCAAAAAGGAAGCCACCACCACCTCCCAGGTGGCGACAATTCCCGCACGGCTTGCCTCTATGTATTTCAGTCCTCTGGTGTAAATCGAATAACCCAACACGGTGGATAATAAAGCCAAGGCGAAAATCCAAATCCAGGTCATGGTGGGATAATCGACTGACCAAAGAGGCCTTACGCCCCTGAAAACCACGAGGAAGAAACTTCCGAATCCGAAAGCATATGTAACCACGGTCCAGGGGCTGTATCTTTCCACCGCTTTCTTGCCGAACACGCTGTAAAGCCCCGCTCCCAAACCTGCTCCCAATCCGTAGATTACTCCTCTGAGATTCAGCTTCAGTTCTGCGGGATCATAAACCTGGATAACCAGAATGCAACCCAGAAAGGTTAGAAGCAGGGCCAGGAATTTGGTTCTTGTCAACTCCTCCTTCAGAAAAAACGTGGAAAGAATGACCACGAAAGCAGGATAGGTATACAAAAGGATGGTGGCTGTGGCTATGGTGGTGAATTTGATGGCATAGAAGAACAAAAGAAAACATAAAGATACGCTCAACAGACCATAGACGGCAAAATACAGAAAATCCGCTTTTCTGATCCTGAGAGAGTCCGGGTTTACAAGTATGGTGACCAAGAATAGAAGAAGAAAAGCGATCAGTGCCCTGAAGGTGACCACGGTCAAAGGATCGGGCTCATGGAGATATATGAGGCGCCCAAAAATCCCGATGGTGCCCAGGAAAGTTGCCCCCAAGATTACCAGTAAATAGCCTTTGGTTTCTTTCCTCATTAATCTAAGGCATATCTGCCTGCTGGTTAGTGCCTGCTGTCCTTCGAAGCTCGTTTGTGGGTGACGAAGCTCGTATCGAGGCTCGTGTTTTTGTATATCGACGCTCGAATCAAAGCTGTAGGGACAGCCCTTGTGGCTGTCCGCCTTAGGGTCAGGACAGGGACAAGCCCTGTCCCTACAAGATTCCCTCTCTACTCTTTACTCTCCACTCTTAGCTTCTTCAACCTCTCCTTGGCGTCCTCCACCTCCGAAATTCCCGGATCAGCATCCTTCCAGATATCCAGGAATTTCTCATATTGCTCAATTGCCTTCTTGCTCCACCCTGATTTTTCGTAAGCCACTGCCAGCAGGTAATGAGATTTTACAGACCAAACGGGAAGGGTTGCTCTTTCTTCGTCATATCTGGAGAGCGCTTCTTCCAGCACAGCTACCTCCTCACCCAACCTGCCTGATTCCAGGTAGGCTCGGGCCAGATGATACCGCACGCCAAAGAGTGGTCCTGCTTGACCCAGCAATCCTTTCGTCAAATACGTTGTCGCCGCTTCCGCATTCCCCTTAGTCAATTCCAGATGGCCCAGAGCCCGCCAGTAGTAACCCATCAAACTTGGGTACTTCTCTTCCACCTCATCTCTTATAGCGTCGACCACTTCCTGTGCCTGTTTGCCTCTTCCGCTCTCAGCCAGAAAGTAGGCATAGAAATCCCTCATATTCACGGGACGATCGGGATAGGCCTCGGTGAGGACTTCCACGCTGTTCTTGGCTTCCCTCAAAGCTGCGCTAGTGTCTTCCTTCTCTTTGTACATAAATGCCTTTAGGAGGTGCTTGAATGCGCCAGGCACCTGCTCCATTTTGTCTGCGGCAATGCCGTGGTCCAAAACCTCGAGAGCCTCTTGGAACTTTCCCTGATAGAGAGGAAGAATGGCCAGATAAGTTCTTCCCCCAGATCGAATATCTTTCTCATCGCTGGAGGAAAGCTCCTTGTAACAGGTTTCTGCCTTGGCGTACTCCCTCCTGAACAGATACATGTGCCCCAGTTTAGCCAAGGACGCATAGAAGTTCGGTTTTACCCCTAAAGCGCTTTCGTAAGACTGGATTGCCTGTTCCACCTTGCCGTTCCAGGCATAAAGATCAGCTCTGGTATCGTACGGATTGGCTTCATCCGGTGCTACGGATATATATTTGTTTATGGCCCAGATGGATTTCTCAAAATCTCCGATTTGGTCGTACGCGTAGGCCAGCATATTATAAACTAATTTGAAGAGAGGATCTATCTTGATGGCTTGGTTGAAATAGCGAATGGCCTCTTCAAACTGTCGCTGTCCGTAATAGTAGTTCCCCAACCACTGCAGTATCTCTTTGTCTTCAGGGTAGTGCTTTGCCATCTGCTGAAGTCCCTCCAAATAGTGCTCATCATCTCCCGATATGCCCGCTGCACTAGTCTTGATGTAATACTTCTCCTTCTGGCTGATCTTATCCGAGTATTCCACTGCTTTGGCCATCAGCTTCTTACGCTCCTCCCAATCTTCGAGGAGAGCCAACCTGAAGTATGCCATGGCAAAGGTGGAATCATACTCCAATGCCTTCCTGTAGCTTTTCGCCGCCTCTGTGAAATAGACCTTGTTGTAGTAATCAATTCCATCCAGGTAGTGGCGATATGCCTCAGGGGAGTGGGTGGTGACGTCCGCCACCGCTCTGTCCAGCTCCTTTTTTGCCCCTCCCGGCAGAGACAAGTCCTCTTTTATCTGCGCGCTCAACTTGTCCACTACCGAGAATAGGTCCTCGCCTTTCTCTCCGGTGACCCGCTGGGTGGACAGGATTTTTCCGCTAGCGGCTTCGGATATATCTGAAGTCAAGACTATGCTCGGCTCAATCTGCAGTATGTCTCCGGTCAAAATCCACTTCACGCCTGCTTTTCTGGCAACCTCTGAAGCAATGCTTCTATTCATCACCTTCACGTCTTCCTTGCCCAAAAGATTCAAAATATCATATAGCCTTTGCCGGCTTACCACTCGCATCATGTATTGCGATTCAGAGAGATCGGTGATCAACAGGCTGGTTATCATCTGGGCAATTCTATCATTGTCCTCTGGATCAACCATGTTATCAAAATACATGATGGCCAAAGAATTCTCTTGGGCTACGGCGCTCTTTTCCGGGCCCACCTCGACCTTGAACGGCTTGAGAATCAGAAAAAGCAAAACAAGGATGAAAACGATTGAGGCGGGAACTATGAAGGACAAAATTCCCTTTTTGCGGCTGGGTGCAACCACCTCGCGAGGAATCTGCGTGGTCTTCATGTATTCTAAACTCTTCTTCTCCCGTCTCAAGTCTGCCAAGAGATCGTCCACGTGCTGATACCTTTCCTTTTTTTCTTTGGTCAATGCCTTAAAGACCATATCCTCCAACCTGGCCGAGACCTGATTATTGAAACGCGCGACCGGCTGAGGTTCTTCATTTATGATAGAATAGAGTATGGCCGCCGGGTGTTCTCCTCCAAAAGGCAGCTGTCTGGTCAGAAGCTCGTACAGAACCACTCCAAAGGAAAAAATATCTGATCTCTGATCCACCTGCTCTCCTTGAGCTTGTTCCGGAGACATGTAGGCAGCCGTGCCCAGGGTGGAGCTGGTTCGTGTTCGCCCGCCGCCTCCCTTAAGCTTGGCCAAGCCGAAATCCATTATCTTCACCTGATCTCGGGAGGTAAGCATGATGTTGTCCGATTTGATGTCCCGGTGCACAATCCCTTTCTCGTGAGCTATGGTCAAACCTTCGCACGTCTGAACAGCTATGTCCAAGACCTTCTTTACCGAAAGAGTTTCTTTCTGAACTGTTTGCTTTAAGGTCTGGCCCTCGCAATATTCCATAACTATGAACATCTGTCCCTCAAACTCGTCGATCTCATGAACCGTGGTGATGTTAGGATGGTTCAAAGCTGATGCCGCCTTGGCTTCATGTACGAATCTCTCCTTTTCCACGGGGTCAGACGTCAGATGTGGAGGCAAGAACTTGATCGCTACCACACGGTCTAACCTGCTGTCCTGGGCCTTATACACCACACCCATTCCTCCCTCGCCCAGCTTCTCGATGATTTTGTAATGTGATATGGTTTTACCAATCATTCTTCCAATCCCATTTTTCTCAACAACTCAATGAACCTCGGGTCAGAGCGGAGACTGTCGAACCACGGGTGTACTTTGAGAGTTTCCAGCCAGTGATCGCGCTTTTTATAAGCCTTTTCTAACCATTCCAGTGCTTGATCCTTCTGCCCAAGTCCCTTATGGATTAAGGCCGTGTAGAATGGTGAGACATACCTGTGTTTTGATAGCTGGTGCAACTGGTCAAGCACCTTTTTCGCCTCATCACTCCTTCCCGAAAACGAATATATGGCGCCTAGATGCGCCAGCATTAGCGAATCGTCTCCCCCTGAAAGGGCCCTCGCCTTTTGGGCCTCTGCTGTGGCTTCATCATTCATTGCCTTTTGCGCATAGAGAAGAGCGAGAAAAAAATGGGCGACGATAAAATTCGGATCCAACTCCAGAGTCTTCTGTAATTGCTCTATTGCCTGGTCGTACTGGCGGGCGTAGTAAAGCACCTGCCCGAGATCGGTGTTTATTATCATGGAGAAAGGATCCAGTTCCTGCGCTCGTTTAGCCTCTGCGATGGACTCATCATACCTCCCCATATACGACAAATACTCAGCATACCACTGACGGGCTGTCGCATAGCTTGGATTTATCTCAATGGCTCGCTTGTATTTGCTTTCTGCAGCAGGCCAATCCCACTCATAATTTGTGCTGATCCAACCACGTGAAGCGTTAGCTTCCGCCAGGGTGTCATCCATGTCCAGCGCCTTCTGGGCTGCCGCTCTTGCTCTTGGAAAAGCCTCTTCCGGGGGAAGATAATCATACCACCCCAAAAGATCGTAACAGTCAGCTATGCCTACGTAGGCCAAAGCATAGGTCGGGTCCCTGTCGATTGCCTGCTGGAAGTACCCCAGGCTTTTCCGATATCCCTCTTTTGTCCGCTTGTTCCAGAAGAAGCGTCCTTTCAGATATAGATCATAAGCTTCAAGGTCTTTCGTGTGTCGTTTCACCAGCTTCGCCTTCTCTCCCCCCAAGAGCTTGACCTTCAACTTATCCACAACCGCCAGCGATATCTCATCCTGGATGGTAAAGATGTCTTCCGGGCAACACGTTTCACCTATATCCCGATCGTATTTCTCGGACCAGAGATGGTATCCATCAGCTACATTTATTAGCTGGGCGCTGATGCGCAACCGGTTGCCTGCTCTCCGCACGCTGCCTTCAAGCAAAGTTTCCACCTTTAGCTTTCTGCCGATCTCCCGGACGTCTATCTCTTTACCTCTGAATGAAAAAGCCGAGGTCCGAGCAACCACGCGTAAGTCTTCAACATGCGTCAAGGCATTAATTAGATTCTCTGCCATGCCGTCACAGAAGTACTCCTGCTCTTTGTCAGCACTCAGATTGGCAAAGGGGAGCACGGCAATGGAAGGCCGAGCTTTCTTCTTGTGAGGTTGCCTTCCTGAAATAATTGATTCCAGCTGCCTCTTAAGCTTCCTCAAATCAAAGAGTACATCACTTGCGTTCTGGTAGCGTTCATCCGGGCTTTTTGCCAGGGCTTTGTTCAGAATCCGTTCCAGTTCCATCGGAACCTTGGGATGTAGTTGCCTTATCGATATTGGCTCTTCATTCAAGATGGAATATATCACCGCTTCGTTGTAATTCCCTTTGAAGGGTAGTTGCCCAGCCACCATCTCATATAACACCACACCCAGAGACCAGACATCGCTTCGCGGATCTATGCTCCCGCCGCTCGCCTGCTCGGGTGACATGTAGGCCACCGTGCCTGACGTTATTTCGTCCCTGGCAGTCAACCTGCCTTTCGCTGTCTTGGCCAAGCCGAAATCCATGATCTTGACCTGACCTCTGGAGGTCACCATGATGTTACCGCTCTTGATGTCTCGGTGAATGATGTCCTTCTGGTGTGCTTCCTGCAAACCTTCAGCGATTTGAATGGTGATCTCCAGAGCCTCTTCCAGGTTCAAAGGGCGGGATTTGGTCTTCTCCTTCAGGCTCTGCCCGTCAATGTATTCCATCGCAATAAAGGTCTGGTCTTCGACTTCATCAATCTCATAGATGGTAGCAATGTGTGGGTGATTGAGGGCTGCCGCGGCTTGCGCCTCTTGTAATAACCGGGTCCTTTCCTTTTTGCTGTCTAAGGCATGCGGCGTCAGAAATTTCAGGGCTACTATTCGGTCCAGTTTGGTGTCCTTGGCTCTGTACACTACGCCCATGCCGCCTTCGCCAAGCTTCTGTAAGATATTATAATGAGAAATCGTCTTGCCGATCATTTTTCCAGTCCCATTTTCTTCAGCAGTGCCGCAAACCTTGGGTCAGAACGCACGCAGTCAAATCCCGGTTCCACTTTTATCTCAGGCAGTGTGCTGTCGCGCTCTTCATATCCCTTTTTCAGCCATTGGAAACCCTGATCCTTCTCGCCAAGCGCAAAATGAAGATCTGCCAGCAAGATCGGGGGAACATAGGTATCCTTGGCTCGCTTCAGCAAGTCATCCAGGATTTTGCGCGCCTCACCCTCTTTTCCCATTCTGGCGTAAACCCTTCCCTTGGATGCCTCCACCTGCGGATCCAGGTGTCTGTGAATGTCGGATTCCTTTTGTACCTCCCGGAAAGCTTCCTTATGCATCCCCTTCTGCAGGTATACGCACGCAAGCCACGTATGTGTCATGCTGAAGCTCGGGTCCATCTCCAGTGTCTTCTTCAACTCTTCTGATGCTTGCTCGTAGTCGCGCGCAAAATAGAGCACGAGTGCAAGATTTCTGGTTATCACAAGAGAAAGAGGGTCCAATTCCTGAGCCTTTTTCATCTCTGCTAAAGCTTGGTCAAATCGAGCTAGGTACATCAAATGCAGCGCGTACCAGTGGTGAGCCGTGGCATAGCCAGGGTTCAACTGGATAGCTCGGTGGAATTCTTTCTCCGCAGACACGAAGTCCCATTCCCGAAATCTGAGTTGTGCCAGAGAGGTGTGGGCTTCGGCAAGCGTATCGTCGATCTCAAGTGCCTTCCGCACCGCCTCCTTTGCTTTCGGATAAACTTCCTGTGGCGAAACAGAGGTGTAATCCCTGAGCGTGGTGTATGAATCAGCCAACCCGGCGTAAGCTAATGCGTAACCCGGATCTTTTTTGATCGCCTCCTTAAAGCACTCGATACTCTTCCTCAGGCTTTCCTCTGTTCTCTTGTTCCAAAAGTGGCGTCCCTTCAAATATAAGTTGTACGCTTCCATATTCTCGGTATGACGCTTCACGATCGCCGCCTTCTCTTTTTTCAAAAGCTTGCCCTTCAGCTCTTCTACCATTGCCATAGATATCTCGTCCTGAATGACAAAGATGTCCTCCGGACAGCATAGCTCACCTATGTTGCGATCGTATTTCTCGGACCAAAGATGGTATCCGTCGCTGACGTTGACAAGCTGAGCCGTTATGCGTACTTGGTTGCCTGCTTTCCGCACGCTTCCCTCCAGCAGTTTATCCACGTTCAGTTTCCTGCCGATCTCACGAATGTCAATCTTTTTGCCTCTGAATGAAAACGCAGAGGTTCGGGCAACCACGCGCAAACCTTCCACCTGCGTTAGGGCGTTGATGATCTCCTCCGCCATTCCGTCACAGAAGTAATCCTGCTCTTTGTCAGGACTCAGATTGGCAAAGGGGAGCACGGCTATGGAAGGTTGAGGCTTTGCCCTGGCAGTCTCTTCTGTAAAAACGCCGGCTTTCAGCTGCTTTCTTACCGATCTCAGATCTACCAGCATATCATTTATCTGTTGATAACGCTCATCCGGGCTTTTTGCCAGAGCTTTGTTCAAGATCCGTTCCAAATCCCTCGGCACGCCGGTTCGCAAACCGGTCACCGGCTCTGGTTCTTCATTCAAGATGGAATATATCACCGCTTCGTTGTAATTCCCTTTGAAGGGTAGTTGCCCAGCCACCATCTCATATAACACCACACCCAGAGACCAGACATCCGTTCGTAGATCTATCGTCTCCCCGCTCGCCTGTTCGGGTGACATATAAGCCACTATGCCAGACTTCATTTCTTCTCTGGCAGCCAACCTGCCTTTCGCTATCTTGGCCAAGCCGAAATCCATGATCTTAGCCTGACCTCTCGAGGTGATCATAATATTGGCGTTTTTGATGTCTCGATGAACAATCCCCTTGTCGTGTGCCTCCTGCAGACCTTCAGCAACCTGCGTAGCGAGCTCCAGCGCTTCGTCTAATTTCAGCGGTCCCGATTCGATCTTGGCTTTCAGACTTAGTCCTTCGATGTAGGCCATTGCAATGAAGGTTTGACCATTTGCCTCGTCAATTTCGTGGACAGTACAGATGTTGGGATGATCCAATGCAGCAGCGGCCTGGGCTTCATTGACAAATCGGGACTTTTCTTCCTTGCTGCCCAGGGTTTTGGATGTTAGAAACTTCAATGCGACGGTACGTTTGAGCTTAGTGTCCTGGGCTTTGTATACTACACCCATCCCACCCTCACCGAGCTTTTCTAAGATATTATAGTGCGATATCGTCTTGCCCAACATGGCTGCCTCACAGTTTACCGGAGTGGCCTCATAGATGCTTAATTGGGTAGCTGCCGTACTAAATCAATGCATTTTCTTGTGATTGTCAAGGGCTATCAGGTTCCGGCTGCCCCACTTGTTAATTCGCTGGACTTGACTGGTTTCGCTTGACTAAGAAGACTCGCGCTATATATTCTGTGTTCAAAGAGGTTGCTGTAGAACAACAAGTTGTTCAAGTTGAGTCGGGAGAGTTCAAGTGGTGAAAAAGATCATCCTGCTGATTCCGTTGCTCTTTTCTGCGCATCCGATAAACCATGCTTTGCCCATCACTCCTGAGGAGATGGTGAAAAAGGTTGACGAACTTCTGAGGGGCAAAAGCAACGTCATGACCATGCAGATGATGGTAACCACGCCAGACTGGACCCGGGAGAATACCATGAAATCGTGGTCTGTCGGCACGGACAAGGCTTTCGTAAAGATCCTTTCCCCGGCCAAGGACAAAGACACCAGATTTCTGAAATTGGAGTACAACCTCTGGATGTACATTCCCAAGGTGGAGAAGGTGATAAAAATCCCGCCGGTGATGATGATGGAAAGCTTCATGGGTTCGGACTTTTCCTATGATGACATGGTGAAGGAGTCGAGCATGATTGAAGATTACGTCCCGTATCTGGTAGGTCGGGACACCATAGAGCAGGAAGAGAACTATGTCTTAGAGCTCGTACCCAAACCAGAGGCTCCGGTGATTTATGGGAAGCTGAAACTATGGGTCAGAGCAAAAGACTTAATCCCCACGCGGGAGGAATTCTATAACGAGAAAAAGGAAGTAATAAAGATCATGATCTTCAGGGACGTGAAGAAAATGGGAGATCGGCTCATTCCCACTTACTGGGAGATGACAAACCTCAAGAAAAAAGACCATAAAACCATAATAAAAATACAGGAAGCTCAGTTCAACATAGAGATAAAACCTTCGATTTTCACCAAGCGAAACTTGAGCCGAATCGGATAGTCTTTTGTCAAAAGGGACATTGGGGAGATGAGAATCTTTCTTAAGATGGCATGGCGCAACGTATGGCGCAACCGCCGAAGAACAATCTTGACCGTGGCCGCAATAGCTTTTGCTGTAGCCATCTCCGTCTTCATGAGAGGTCTCCAGATGGGCACCTACGAGCAGATGATCAACAACGTGATAAGGATCAACACCGGCTATCTGCAAATTCATAAGAGCGGCTTCTGGGAAAATAAAACACTGAAGTATACTCTTAAACCCGATCAACAGTTGTCCGAAATCTTGTCCCGGCAGCCTCACGTCACGTCTTTTGCCCAAAGGGTGGAAGCGGACGGCTTGGCCAGTGCGGAGGAGAATACCAACGGCGTCCTCATCATCGGCGTGGATCCTCAGGCAGAGGCCACCACTCTCAAGGAGAAGATGAAGAAGGGAGCATTCCTGTCTGAGGCCACTTCGCAAGGAACGATAATAGGGGAAACCTTGGCCAAAAACCTGAACGTGGGGCTAGGAGATGAGATTACCCTCTTGGTGCAGGGATTCGACGGTTCATTGGGGGCTGGAGTCTACATCGTGGAAGGGATTTTCCGCACCGGAGACCCAGGTCTGGATCGCAGCGTGGTATTCCTCAACCTCATGGCCGCTCAGGAATTGTTCTGGTTAGGCGATCGCATCTCCCAGGTGCTTGTTTTTCTCGATGACATCTCCAATCTGGAAGAAGTAACTCAGAATCTAAGAGCCGAGTTGGACTTGGATACATACGAGGTCATGCCTTGGGACGAGTTGATGCCTGAGCTGGTGCAGCTGATAGCCTTTGATAATGCATCCGGACAGCTTTTCCTGATGCTCTTGATAATCGTGGTAGCCTTTGGCATCTTGAACACTGTTCTGATGAGCGTATTCGAGAGGGTCAAAGAATTCGGGGTAATGCTGGCTCTGGGTATGAAGCCCAGAAAGATAGTGAGCCTGGTTTTCATCGAATCCACGCTGCTTTCCCTGATAGGGGTGGTTTTTGGGAACATGATTGGTTTTGGCCTTAACTGGTATTTTTCATATCATCCCATCGGTCTAACCGAAAAACTGTCAGAGGTCATGGAAGAGTTCGGATTCACCGCCCAGCTTTTCGTAAAGCCTACCTTCTCCACCTTTCTGGAGGTGACCATTGCGGTCTTTGTGGTCAGCCTGATCATGACCATATACCCCACAATCAAAGCAACCAGATTCCGGCCGGTCGAGGCGCTGCGGCATATCTAAAGTAAGGGGAGACGAATCATGTTTTTGAAGATGGTCTGGAGAAATGTCTGGCGGAACAAGCGTCGTTCCTGGATCATCATCTGTGCGGTGATCGTGGGACTGGCGGGGATGCTTTTCTCCCTGGCCTTCACCGAAGGGATGATGAGGCAAACCCTGGTGAATGCGCTGGGCACCCATGTGGCTCATCTGGAAATTCACAAGAAGGGATTCGAGAACAAAAAGGTCATCAATCTCAGCATACAGGAACCGGGAAAAGTCATCCAGGCGGTGGCAGAAGAACCAGGTGTGATAGCCTACTCCCCGCGGGTGGTCTCCTCAGGACTTATCTCCTCAAGTGAGAGTTCGTCTGGAATTAGCATCATAGGAGTTGATCCCCACAAAGAGCCGGGCGTAACCATCATCAAGGAATCGGTGATCCAGGGTGGCTATCTGGATGAAGAGGGCACCTACCAGGTTCTTATGGGGCAAGGCCTAGCCCAAAAGCTGAAAGTGGATCTCGGTGATAAGATCGTCCTGATGGCACAGGACTTGACCGGAGACATCGGGTCAGGAGCTTATCGGGTGAAGGGCATCTTCAAGACCGCGTCGCCGGAATTCGACAAATATATGGTGTACCTGAACCTCAAAGACAGCCAGAAGCTTTTGAGTCTGGGGAATCGCATATCCGAGGTAGCCATATTGATCGACACTCCCAGAGATCCCGCGGCAGTTCAGAAGAGCCTTTTGGCCCAGCTGGATTCCGAGGAATATGAGGTCCTAAACTGGAAGGAGATCATGCCCATCATGGTCAGCCAGATCGAATTCTTCGACGAGATGATGTATGTCTTCTTCTTAGTCGTCTGCATCGCCATGGGATTCGGCATAGTCAATACCTTGCTTATGGCCATCATGGAGCGAATTCGTGAATTCGGGATCATGATGTCACTGGGAGTTAGGCCACGCAAAATCTTTCAGTTAGTAGTAGCAGAATCCGTGCTGCTTTGTTTTTCTGGATTGGTGTTGGGAAACCTGTTCACCTATCTTCTGGTGCTGTATGCGGGCAGAAAAGGTTTTGACCTGTCCATATTCTCCAAGAGCCTGGAAGCGTTTGGGATCGGTCATCTGATATATCCTCGTCTGACTCTCTCCATGGTTCTCATCGGAGCGGTGACGGTTTTGGGCATGGGGGTCTTCGCCTCTCTATATCCCGGATACAAGGCTGCCAGATCGCGGCCGGTGGAGGCCCTTAGACATATTTGATGCAAATGCAGTTATTTCCGATACGAAGCTGTCCCCTCTCCCTAACCCTCTCCCGCAAGGGGAGAGGGGACTTGAGAAATCCCCCCTCCCTCGATGGGAGGGGGCAAGGGGGAGGGTGATGCGTATGCTTCCATACGGACACATTCATACGAATCATGTCAATTCATTTAATTCGTTTGCTATAGTCTTCAGGAGGTATTAAGTGGGCATTGTAAGAACCGAACATTTGGATAAAACCTATCAGGACGAAGGCGTTCCGGTGCGTGCCCTCAAGGAAGTAAATCTGCAGGTGGAGAAGGCTGAGTTTTTGGCCATTGCCGGGCCTTCCGGCTCGGGCAAGTCCACTCTGCTGAACCTAATTGGTGGCTTAGACGAGCCAACCTCGGGAAAGGTCTTTCTGGAGGGCGTTGATCTCGCTACCTTGAGCAAAGGGAAACTGGCTCAGGTGCGTCTCTTAAAGCTGGGATTTGTGTTTCAGGCATATAATCTCATTCCGGTTCTCACTGCTGCAGAAAATGTGGAGTTCGTCTTGATGCAGCAGGGCATGCCGGATAAGGAGAGACGTGGGAAAACAGTGAAGCTCCTCGAAGAGCTGGATATCGGGGAATATGCCGACCGAAGACCCAATGCCATGAGCGGCGGACAGCAACAGCGAGTGGCCGTGGCGCGGGCCATAGCTTCCGAGCCGATGCTGGTTCTCGCCGACGAGCCCACCGCCAACCTTGATTCCGAAACCGCCGGGTCACTCCTCGACTTGATGAGAAACTTAAACCAGACCAAGGGAATCACTTTCATTTTTTCCACCCACGATCCCATGGTGATGGAGCGGGCAGAACGGCTGGTGAGACTGAAAGACGGAATGATTGTCGGAGACGAAAGAAGAAAAAGAGAGACATAGGCCGGGGCGCGATCCTGTCCCCACCTCAACGTGATCAATTTTGAGGGGCGTTTTAGAAAAGCGTTTTTGGAGTGCCCAAATGGGCGATTTTTTGAAATCCAGATGTTCCTATACCGTCACTATTTAAACTCTGAGGAAAACCGCACCAGCAAGCTGGTGCACTCCTATGGTTTGTTCTTGCAGATGCCGTCACCAAGGTTCGTGTTGAGGCTCCCCGCCGCGTAGGCGGGGCTCCCAGCCCCGCTGTAATGGCTTCATCAAAAAGGCATAGGTCATTTGTTGAAAATCAAAACCCTTTCTCATTATTCATTTCTTTTCTTTCTCATGCTTCTCTTTTGCGAGACGGCTCGGACACAGGGAAATGCTTCCTGGGGCATCGATTTCAAAGGATATTTCAAGAGCCTATCCGTAGTCTCTGAAACCTTCCAGGACGAAAGATACTTTCTGGACGTCAGCCGTCTCCGTCTGCAGCCAACGGTGAGATATGGAGAGAACCTGGTCTTCAGGTTGGAGCTGGACAACCAATTCCTTGTCGGAGATTATCTGAAGACCGAAGAGTTCGAATACGTCAAGAAAATTCCTTCAAGAACCTGGCTGGATATGGATCAGACGGTAATCGACGATGACAATTTCTATTGGAAACTGATCTTCTACCGCGCCTTTCTATCCTATTACAGCGATTGGGCGGACGTCTCGGTCGGAAGGCAGCGTTTTGCCTGGGGGACCGGGAAATTCTTCAATCCCACCGACCTTTTGAATCCCTATGATCCCACCCAGATAGAAAGGCAGGAGCGGACAGGCACCGATGCTGTGAGCCTGGATTTCCATTTGGGGACCATCACCAAATCAAGTGTAGTCTATGCTCCGCGAAGTACCTGGGAAAATTCAAGCCTGGCCGGAAGATTCAAGACCACCATCAAAAGCTACGACGTCTCGCTTCTCTTCGGAAAATTCGGCCGCAATAGGGCATTAGGATTTGACACCTATGGCTACGTAGGAGACGGGGGCATCTATGCGGAGGGAGCTTACACCTGGAATGACGAGAAGTGCGATTTTTTCAGCTTCGTTCTGGGAGGCGAGTATAGACTGCCCAATGGTCTTTATCTGGATGGCGAGTATTTTTATAATGGAGCAGGAAAAAGCAAGCCTGACGACTATGATTGGGACAGATTCCTCTCAGCCGAAATCTTAGCGCTTTCTCAGAATTACTTCAACTTGAGCCTGGGATATGACGTCACTCCGCTGTGGAGAGTGGAGGATTACACCATAGTCAACTTGAACGACCAAAGCCTCTTCACCGCTCCCAACGTCTCGTATTCTGTCACCTCCGATCTTTTCCTGGATTTTGGAATTCAGTTCTTTGCAGGAGCCGAACAGGATGAGTACGGAACTCCCTCGAATGTGTATTACCTTCAACTGCAGTTTTTCTTTTAGGCTGCAACTCCCCATCCCCTAATACGGGCGCCTGTGCTGACATTTCGAGTCGGATGAATCCGACCGCTACAAAGGCTCCCTTCTTCTGTCGGCGCCGGGGGCCGCGCGGCGTGCCCGACCCGCGCCCCTTTGTCATTCTGAGGTCCCCGCCTTCGGCGGGGGACGAAGAATCTCAAATACGAGATGCTTCACTTCGTTCAGCATGACACGTGGGGTCTATTCTTCTGCTGGGGTGGGGGTTGTACCCCCGCCCCTGTGGGCGCATAGATGACCGGCTGCCTGGGCGGACAGGGGTGCAACCCTTCAGGCACAGCCCTCAGGACAAGCCCCTGTCCGAGCTGTGTGGGGGCGGGAATTCATCCCGCCCAGAGTGCTGCGCGGAGACAAAAGACGTTGACTGAAGGTTCTGACGGTTCTGATGGTTCTGACGTTTCTGACGATTGTTTTTTAATTTTTTTTCCCTCTCCCTTAATCATATGTTTATGTTCTAGCATACAGTTTATGCCACAGTTGGGCCTCCTATAAACAGTGGAGATATATGTTTCACCACTAAAGTTGTGGCGATTTTGCTCTTGCGGGGAGGCAGCACACAAGTTGTCGATGATAAACCCGGCCTGACGAGCAGGCCGGGCCACCCGTAACGGTTCCTGCCCGGCGGGTCGGATGAATCCGACCTCTACAAAGGCCCGGTGCTTCGATGGCCACGATGCGGTTGGCACGTGTGGGAGGGACGAAGAATCGCAAATACGAGATGCTTCACTTCGTTCAGCATGACACGCGGTGTCTGTTCTGTAATAGTCTCGTAAGAAAATTGTCAACCACGTCATTTGTCCATTTGGATCTCATCTGAGTCAAATGACCATAGGAAGCCAAATGGCCCGGTGGATGGTTGACCTGCAGAATTCCGACCTCAAATGCTGCGGGAAAGTAATTTAAAAAGTGCTTGACAAGGTTGCATAAATGCTTATAATGTGTGTTAACCACCTGGGAAGAGGCAGCTTACGCGCGGTGTCGCTGGGTGGCTTTCGCTGGCGCCAAGGCAGATGAAAGTCCTTATGCCCAAATCATCCAACCAATGCCAAATATCCAAGTGAGCAAAAGCAGTGGGCCCAATCACATTGTTCGACAAATCATTTCTTCAATCGCTTAGTGTCGATGAGTCTGTCTGGTTTGATCATTTTTTCCTAGCTAATGTGTGTCCTACGTTCTTCATCGAAACCCTGGCAGATTTGGAAAAGTCCTCGGACGAAGGGCGCACTCCTGACCACGAGGTGGCTCTAATAGCCGACAAGTTCCCGGAGATGCATGGTGCACCGAATGCGTATTACGTGAATCTGTGCATAGCCAACCTTCTTGGAGGTGGAGTACCAATGACCGGCCAAATCTCTCTGGCAGGTGGGCGATTCGTCAAGGTTGGCGGCAAAACCGGCATCGTTTTTCAGAAACCACCTGAAGCAGAAGCGTTCTCCCGTTGGCAAAAGCATCAATTCAAGGAGATTGAGCGCCGATACGCTCAAGCGTGGCGCGCCGCACTATCGAACCTGAACCTGTCTGAGGTCGCCAAAGGATTTCGAGCACTCGGCGTTGATGCAAAATCGTGCAGAACCCTTGAAGACGCTAAGGCAATGGCCGAGCGCGTGGTTTGCTCTCGGGACAACCCTCGGCAGACTATGAAGCTGGCCTTTCTGTTCATAAAGGTCCCCCAACAGTTGCACCAGCCAGTTCTGGATTGCTGGGGCAGTTTTAGTTATCGGCCGTTGGTCGAACATGCACCTTATGCGGCATACGTCTTGACGGTTGAGATTTTCTTCCAGATAGCACTCGCGGCGAGATTGATCTCTAGTGAGCGACCATCCAACCGTGTGGATATCGCTTACCTCTTCTATCTGCCATTCTGCATGATTTTTGTTTCATCTGATCGGCTGCACCGCAGGTGCGCGCCTCTGTTTCAGCGTGGCGATCAGGAGTTTGTGTGGGGGCAGCATTTAAAGGAAGGTCTTCGTGAGCTGAACGGCTATTATTCGAAGCTTCCCGATAGCACGAAGGAGAAAGGTGTAATGTCCTTTGCCCATCACCCCCCGAAAGAGGGTGATTTCTTGGTGGGTCAGCTATGGGATCGGCATCTGCCGCAGTGGCGCGAAATGAAAGAACCAGATCCTTCACATAAATCTGGGGATGATTCAAAGCTCATTGAAGAAATCAATACAATGGTAGAGGCACCGCCTTTGGCGCCGGACGAGGTCGATTTCGACCCCACATGTGCGGATAGCATATCGACTGAACATTCGGTGAGGAAAAGGAAGGGTTCTTGGTATCAGCTTCCGAAGGATTTGGAGGCGCCGCCGGGCCAATAGTGCATTCCTCGGCTGCTCAGTCGAGCCCGCGTGGGCGGAAGGCACCTGGCGTACGACGGTAGCCCGCATGTGTGTGTGCTGGCAAATGAGCCTAGTTCAGAGTGCTACAGCGAACCAGATAATCATTGCTGGGTGCGCGAGGTCCCGATGAGGAGCATACTGAAATCGATTCGTAAGATGCTTGGTCGCATCACTGGCATATATACTCCTCTTGGCGGTTTATCCTGGTCTCCCGCCAAGGATACAAACACAAGTATCACGCGGAAATTGCGGGCTGACGCGTTTGTCCTTGGGACGGTATTGATTACGAACATAAACGCAGTATCAGAAAGGCCGCGACGTATCAGTCACGTTCAGCAATTATGGTCATTGATGACAGGTTTACTGCGAAATCTAGGTCTGCCGCCTCCAGATATCCCCGGAAAGCAGAACATAATAGATGCAGATATAGCCTTGAAGGAAACGATGCTTCTCGTGCAGAGTGTGCGCGAAGCCATATCAGCGCGAAATGATGGGTCAGTCGCTTCAGCATTCTGGCTCGGCGTGACGAGTATGTTAGCGGCACAGTTCCTTCAGAATCCAGCTCTCGTCTCCATGGCGACTCCGTTGCTCGATGAGGTCCGAATAGTTGCCGCGGAATGTTCCGTACCGTCCAGCATAGTGAGCTCATATCTCGCGAATTTGCAGTCTGGCAATCCTCAGAAGGTGCGCAATGCGATCATGCCCTTTACCACTGCGGTAACCAAAGCTCTGTCAAGATTGGGCTAAAGGCGCCATTAGGAAATCACCTGCTTCCGGTCCGAAGTTTGCATCCGCTTGGCTGCTGTTCCTCACCGCCGAGTCACCTACCAAAAGAAAACGGCGGGTAAAGAGTGTCGCCACAAAATACCCGCCGTAAACAAGAACTTATATTTCGCTTACAAAATCAGCAGCCCGGCTCTGGTCCCTCCAGGAACAAATAATTGATCAGGAAGATAACGTCCGCAATATCCACCACTCCGTCGCAGTTGGCGTCGCCGGCAAGCATTGGCTGGGGAGCCTGACAGTCCATGAATAGATAGTCTATTAAGAAGGTCACATCGGCTACGTCGATGACCCCATCGCTGTTAGCGTCGCCGCGTGCAACCATCACCGACAAGACTGCAGCATAGGCATCAACCAAACCGTGGCCATACGTATTCTCTTCTCCGGCTGATCCCAAATCCACGGTGGTGCTCATCAAAATCTGTTTGATCTCGTCCACGCCCAAATCGGGATTCACCTCTCTCAACAGGGCCACTATCCCTGCCACATGAGGGCCGGCCATAGAGGTTCCGTCCCAATACAACTGCTCGTAGCCGCCTCCGGGCACGGAGGAGTATACTTCCACCCCAGGAGCCACTACCTCCGGCTTTATGGTTGCCCCGTCACAGTCGGAAGGACCCCGGCTGCTGAAGCCGGCAATGGGATACGGGAAATCATAGTGGGTAGCATCCACAGCGCCGACGGAGAAATTGGTGGTGGGAGTGTTGATTATATTAGCCGGTGACCGGTGAGTTGCCGGGGAGGGGCCCTCGTTTCCTGCCGAGAAGGTAACCACCACTCCTGCTGCCTCGCAGTTTTCTATTACGGTTTGCCACCGGTAGTCGCAGTCCACGTATCCGGAAAAGCGGTGATCGATGCCCCAGGAATTTTGAACCACGTCCGGAACGTCATCGATAGTCTCCGGGTTCCCATCCGGATCGGTGAACCACTCGAAGGCAGCCGTGACGTCACTATCGAATTCCGAGCCTACGCCCTGGTTAATGGCATTATCGGCGATCCAGCGTGCTTCCCAGGCTACTCCGACGGTGTCGCCGGTAGCCACGCCCAGGCCGCACAAGGTTCCCATCACGTGCGTTCCGTGACCATAATTGTCTTCCGGGAATGTTGTTCCAGTACCCAAGGCATCTTTCCAGCATTCCTGCCAGGGTGCAATCAGGCCTCTCCATCTCTTGGCCAGGGCGGGATGGGCTCCGTCCACTCCGGTGTCCAGATTGGCCACTATTCTGCCCTTTCCGGTAATGCCCAGCAGGTACCATACGCTGTCCGCTTTGATGGCTCTCAAGCCCGG
>Ga0315539_1000840_pt1 | contig 23005 bp, 20 predicted proteins | sample SalMarSW160150MG_FD_203097 | JGI IMG/M metagenome (GOLD analysis project Ga0315539, IMG submission 203097) | Salt marsh sediment microbial communities from the Plum Island Ecosystem LTER, Massachusetts, United States - Salt Marsh Sediment SW1601-150 ... | reverse complement strand
AATCTCGGGTTTACCATTAAAGCTCTGCCCACGAGCAAACGCCGTGTCATTCCCTTGCTGTATGTATCAACTTTATCGTTTATTCTCTCTCCTAAATTGGCTATTTCCAGTCCTCTCTGTACCATATTCTGGAATTTCTCTCCATCGCCAAAGAATTTGGCGATAAAATTCAGGTAATCTTTGCCCGTGAGATTTTTATAGGCGCCAGCCTCTTCAGGCAAATAGCTTATTATCTTTCTCACCTCTCCCGCCTCTTTAGGAAGTTCATAGTCAAAGACCGTTACCGAACCAGAGGTTATTTGAAGCAGTGTGGCAACAACCCTCAATGCAGTTGTCTTTCCCGCACCATTAGGACCTATCAGACCAAATATCTCCCCTTCGTTTACTTCGAAAGAGATTCCGTTTATTGCCCTGAAGTTCCCATAGTCCTTGACCAGTTCCCTAACTTCTACTGCTTTCATTTACCTCATACATCATAACAGTTAAATTTCAATATTTTCTAGGGCTTCTCATCTGTTTCACTTTGACTTACGCACCTTGTAATAGCGGAATGTTGGATAACAAACGCAGCATTGCCAATATCTCGATTTATCACAACTTCAGCTCCTCATTCGGCCCATCAAGCACAGTCATAAACTGGTTGAGCAAATCCCTGCCAATAAGGGCGTAATCGTCATTCCAACTTAGAATGCGATAAATTTTAGGCCCTAAAATCCCTTCTATACTTAAAATTGCGGAATAAACAGAGGCTTCAATAACATCTTTGCTAAAGCCAGAGGCCAGCGAGAAATCAACACGTCTTAGTTTTAACCGAGCTATTATTCGATCAGGGATGACTGTTATATCCGCCCCTGAATCTATAAGAGCCGTAATTGAAATGGTATCCTTAGAGAGTGGCGCTGAGACTGAGATTTCAATAACAGGTGCAGGCGGATTAAAATTCTTGTTGTATTTATACTCCATAGCTATAGTTTCTTGACTTGGGGTGTTGGAATATGCAAGATTGTTCCTTTTCTCTCCACCTTAGGCATATATATATCTTTATAACCATAACGGCTGTAAACCCTCTCAGCCAATAAAGAGAAGTCATCATCCACATCAATAACTTCCTTATTCAATATAGCTATATACTTCTCTTCGTACTTATCAAGCAATTTTCTTCGGTTGTCTTCAAAAAATTCCTTGGCTTCTTGGAATTCTATGATTTCAGCAAGAAGTCCCCTTAAGCCGAGTAGCTCATAAGCACGCTGTCTACTAAGTCCTGCGGCAACTATGGTAATATACACTTCATTATTCATCGCAGGATCAAATGCTACCCCGAAAACTATGGTGGCATCGGGGGCCACTGCATGGCTAACTACTTGGGCTGCTTCGTTACACTCAAACAGAGTAAGACTTGGCCCACCCGTTATATTGAATAGTAAACATTTTGCTTCATTCACTGGAATATCCATTAGCGGGCTACTTAGAGCACTCTTAGCAGCGTTGATCGCTCTATTCTCTCCACTACCTTTACCAAAAGAGATACGTGCTGGTCCTGCGTCCTTCAGCACTGATCTAATGTCAGCAAAATCAAGTTTGATTAGTCCAGGAATGCTTACAGTCGCTTCATAAACAGCTCGTACACCTCGAAGAAGAATTTCGTTAACCATCCTGAAGATATCATCAACACTTTTCGTGGTATCACGAGACCTTAGTAAGAGATCGTTCCGTATAATGACCAACGTGTCCACTCTAGTACTTAATTTTTGAATACCTTTCTTGGCTACTTCAACTCGATGCTCTCCTTCAAAAGAAAAGGGGTCGGTTACCAAAGCGATAGTGAGAGAGCCTGACTCCTTAGCTATCTCAGCTACGACAGGAGTAGCTCCTGTACCTGTGGCACCCCCCATACCCGCAACGATAAGTACGACATCAGCACCAGACACTGCACTTTCTATCGCACGGCGACTTTCTTCAGCCGCCTTGAAAGCAAGTTTAGGGTCACCACCTAAGCCCGTCGCAAATTTTTCACCTAGTAGAACGCGAGTAGGCGCTTTACTTAATGCTAAAGTTTGTGCATCTGTGTTTATAGTTATGAAATCAACGCCGGTTAACCCTTTATATATAGTTTGATTGATGATGTTGCAGCCGGCATCTCCAATACCTATGACCTTCATCTTTCCTATTGCTTCAGCGCCACCCTGTGTTAGCCGTTTTTTAACAAATGTCTCTGCCATTTAACCCCTTTTCTCACACCAATCACACTTAGTCACTTCTTTCTATATCTTAGCGCCCTCATTTTTGAACTAGTAAAATTTCTCTCTAGACTTCAATTCATTTCTTTCTCTATGTCATGGAATATAATTTGTGTAACATCAGTATATACGAAATTCGTTTCTTGGTCAGCAGTCTATGCGACAACTAATGGGCGCAGTCTCCTGCGCCAAGATAGCGATGCTATTAGGGTAAACGGTATTGTATAATATCCCTACGATAGATGATGTCTAGCTCCGGACAGAGAACCGGGATTGCCAATCTGCCTTTGCATTATGGCAAGGTGCCGCCGTGGCTGTTCGGGCGGATGTGCCAGCTTGCACGGGAAATCACTATCGTTACAGTAAGCGAGTTTGGCACTGAGGAGATGCTGCGCCGTCTTTCCGACCCCTTCTGGTTTCAGGCTTTCGGCTGCGTCCTGGGCTATGACTGGCATTCCAGCGGCGTTACCACCACCGTCTGCGGTGCATTAAAAGAAGGCATGCGAGGACTGGAAAGAGAGCTCGGCTTATTTGTCGCCGGAGGCAAGGGCAGGACTTCACGCAAAACCCCAGCCGAGATAGAAAACACCGGGCACCTGCTGAAGGTAAATCCATCGGCTCTGGTCTACGCCAGCCGGATGTCAGCCAAGGTGGATAATTCCGCCCTTCAGGACGGCTATCAGCTCTATCATCACAGCTTCTTCTTCACCAGAGATGGCTCCTGGGCAGTCATTCAGCAAGGTATGAATGAAGCTAATCGCTACGCCCGCCGCTATCACTGGCTGGGAGAGAAAGTCAGCGATTTTATCTGCGAGCCCGAGGCGGCTATTTGTTCCCAGGACAGGGGCGCGGCATTGAATCTGGTCGCTCTGGAGAGCGCAAAGGTGAGGGATGTCATTGCCCGGGTCGCTGCCGAAGAAAAGCCAGATAAAATCGTAGGCCAGCTAAACAGGCTAAAGACTTTAAACTTGCCCCGGCGGCCTTATATCAGCCTGGAAGATATTCACCCTGACAGGCTGAGCAAGATTTTCCTCACCGCCTATGAACATAAGCCGCAGGACTTTGAATCACTGCTAGCCCTGGATGGCATAGGACCTAAAACCCTCCGCGCCCTGAGTCTTATTTCAGAATTGGTTTATGAGACACCGGTCAGCCTGCGAGACCCGGCAAGCTACAGCTTCGCCCATGGCGGCAAAGATGGCTATCCTTATCCTGTGGACAGGAAGACCTACGATAGCAGCATCCAGTTTCTGACACAGGCGGTGGAAAAGGCTAAAATTGGAGACAGAGATAAACTCGAAGCCTTCAGGCGCCTGAGGGCCTGGCAGTGAGAATTGTAGCGAGAGGTGCGAGATTACTTCGCTCGTCACCCTCACCTTAATCCTCTCCTTTCAAGGGAGAGGAGATTGCTTCGGCCCGATAAATCGGGCCTCGCAATGACAAGGGGTTCAAGGGAGAGGGAATTTGGCTCGTAATGACAGTGCGGTTCGAGGGAGAAGGAATTCGCCTCGCAATGACAAGGGGCTTCGAGGGAGAGGGAATTTGGCTCTCAATGCTAGAATGAAGTTATTTCTACGACAAAATACTATAATAAGGTAGTGCAATGAGTGACTTTGACATTGCATCTTACGTTTCCCACATCGAGGCGAACCGTTCGGTCAAGGATGCCTTGATGCAAAGCTTGAAAACGCGCCGACCTCCATATCGCATCTCCGTAACGGACTTACTTAACCTCAAACAGGCTTACTTCAGGAGAAAGTATCCCGAAATTGTGCCACCCTTGGAGAAACAGCAGCTTATGTGGGCCGGCACCGGCTTCCACAAGACCTTCGGCTCAGCCGTATCCAGTGAAGAATACCTGGAGCAATTCGTAGAAGCTGAGGGCATAGTGGGCAAGATTGATATCTACGAAAAGATTCCCGTAGAGGTTAAAACAACCTCCACACCTATAGACACGAAGGATTTATTGAAATACAGGCCAACTTATATCGAGCAATTGGGCATGTACTGCGCTATGGTCAATGTCCACGAGGGAGAAATCATTGTCTATCAGCGCCCCGCGGAGGAATCGCCTTCTCCTCTGGTTGTCTACCATGTTAATTTTCCCAACCTGGAGGCAATTCGAGAGGAAATGCGGCGGAGGCGAGACCTTCTGGTGCAAGCACTCATTTCCAACGACCCCAGCAATCTCCCTATCTGCCCCTGGTTCAACAGGCAGTGTGATTATTCCCAGGTATGCGACTGCGCAACCACATCGATACCAGCATCGTACGAGATAGCTGATTTAGCCGGGGAAATCTACGTCGATAGCATGACCTGCGAGCAACTCCTCAGCAAAATGGCTGGGGCTCAACCATCCCAAGTGTTTGGCATCAACGATATTGTTTTTCCCCGCAAAGCATATTTTGAGCGCCTTAAGTTAAGTGAAGAGGTTCGGGAAGAGAAGGAAGAGTATCTTCGTTCCATGGATGAGCGTGGCTTTCTCGATACACTCCGCGATTCATTACGCTACGGTGCCCCGGGCAAAGCGCAGAGGATCCCCGTGAAGCACGCGCCACTAGCCGACCTGGTCCAAATCTGGCAGAACTTGCCCACCATCCTGCGCGGCCCGAAATTTTCTTCACTCGTAGAAAGAGAACGTTTGCCCAGAACATTCCCTCATTACTTCCTCCGGCTGGGATTTGATTGTGCTTTAACAGAGAACACAAAAGGCAGGCTGTTGCTCTACTATGTTAGAGTTCCTAAAGAGGATGCCAAACTGATGGTCTATGATGTAAACTTCAGGAATTTGAATGCTGTTAAGGCTGAAGCATTACGCCGGCTTGAGCTTTTGGAAAAGGCGACATCACCACTGCAGCTCCCCAAATGCCCTTCATGGATGTGCTCTTACTGCGACTACAGGCTTGAATGTGGCGAAGCTTAGCATAGAAAACAATTAGACCGCCCATTAAGGAAAGGTACTGAGCAAACAGGTGGTTATCATATGATAAAATGAATGATTGGAGAGGTGAGCAATGAATTGGTTGGACATAGTCATAATAGTTGTTGTAGCTTTCCTGGGTATTGTAGGCTTGCGGCAAGGACTGATCAGGACAGTATTCGGCATTGCCGGGTTAATAGGTGGCATATTTCTAGCCGGGCGTTATTACGACGAGCTTGCAGGATTACTTTTTCCTTCCAGCGCCATCTGGGCTAACATAGCCGCCTACGCCATCATCGCAGTAGCTACTATGGTTGTAGCTGGTGTGATTGGCTGGCTCATAGCCAAGCTGGTTAACTTCGTTGCACTTGGTTGGCTGGATAAGCTTGTGGGCGGTATCCTTGGCGTCGTTATAGGGGCCTTGCTATGTGCTGCCATCCTGGCTATCGTCGTTAAGTATTACCCGGGCATGGAGGCAACTATAAATCAATCGATAATAGCTAGATTCCTAGTGGGGGGATTTCCCTTGTTATACTAGCTCTTCTGCCTGAAGAATTTGACTTCATTCCAGACTTATTTTCACCATCCGGCTAACTTTATTAAGAGCTAGCGTACAATTTACTCCCCAAGAACTTCATCTAATACCTTTTTGAGTTCCTTCTTAGGCTTGTAGCCGATAATTTGCTGAACGGGTTGACCGTCTTTAAATATTAACATAGTGGGAATGGCAGCTATTCCGTACTTAACAGCCAAGGGTCCATTCTCATCCACATTCACTTTAGTGAAGTCTACTTTACCATCATATTCTTTCGATAATTCCTCCAGAATAGGACCAGCAGCCAGGCAAGGAGCACACCATTGTGCCCAGAAATCTACCACAACTGGCGACTTCGATTGCAAAACAACATCTTGAAAGTTATCCTCACCTGCTATTGAATGTATCATAGAAATGACCTCCTTACTTAAAATACTATATCCAAAGAAAAGAAGCTGACGGCATTTCTCGTTGTCTGTTCAGCAATAGTAGCTTCAGCAATTCCTTTAAGTTGGGACACGGCTCCCAGACTTCTTAAAACATCAGTTGGCTTGGACTCATACCGTGTCGCCCTCCCATAAGTGACAGGACAATCTGTCTCCAGGAATAATCTCGGTAATGGTGCTTCTTTAACTGCCCTTCTATGTTCCTCATGATACTCAGCAGCTGGCGTGGCAGAAACAAAATAGCCACCGTCAATTATACCCTTAAGAACGCTGGAAAAGCCAGTGAACCAATGAAAAACAGCTTTATCTATGCCGACATCCTGAATCAAGTGTAGTGCATCCTTCCAGGCATATCTGCTGTGAATTATCGCTGGCTTACCACATTTCCTAGCTATACCCAGAAGCCGACCAAGAACCTCTTTCTGCAATTCCTTGGACGCTGCCTTTACCACTCTCTTGTCATAGTCCAGACCTATTTCACCGATAGCAACCGCTGAAGCAATATTTTGCTCGATGAATTGCAAATTATCATCTATCTCGAAAGTTCCAAGATTACCCAATTCCCAGGGATGTAAGCCTAAAGCAGGATAGACAAAACGGTGATGTTTCTGCGATATTTCCAGTGTTTTTATATTTGATTGCTGGTTCGACCCCACAGCTACTATGGCAATAATGCCTACTTCTTTAGCTTCCTCGAGCATCAAATCGAGGTTTTTCAGCTCGTCAAGATGGGCATGAGTATCGATGAGATTGTACACTAGATTTTCTTGTCTTTAAGCATGGCCTTATGATACTTAAGCCCCTCCTCAGTTGGCTTGTAGCCGTAGAGAGAGAACCTATCCTCTCGTTCCCTGGTAACTAAATTTGCCGATAACAATGCTCTCAACATTGCCTCGCCAAAGTACCCAGCCAAATTAAGGTGATGGTCAGGAACTGCTTTGTTGGTCGCTTCATACTCCCGACAAATAACGGCCAAAAGCTTCGCTGGCTCCTTTTCCAGGTTCTGGAGGAGAGACTGCATAGTCTCCGTTTGCCTTACTACATCAACAAAATCTTCGAAAGCACCCATGATCACTAACCCTTAATGTTAACATTAATGAGGAGATCACCGGGAGTCCTCCCTTCCAAGCCCATTCCTTTTAGTCTTACCTTTGTGCCCTGGGTAACTCCTGGAGGGACTTTGACTATAAGTTTTTTCTTTTCCTTGCCTCTCTTATATTTTATTTTCTTATCGACACCGGATGTAGCTTCTTCCTTAGAGAGATATATTTCATGGTACAAATTCTCTCCCTTGCTCTTCCAGGAGAGTTCCTGCACACCTAGAATTTTCTTAAGCGTAAACCTGATGACCTTGCCGAAAAGCCGTAATAATAAAGGTGGTTTATACTCCGAAGTCGATTTGGAACAACCTCTTCCTGATGGTTGAGCTGAGGAAGTGAAAACAAAACCTCGGCCATTAAAGAACAAATTGTCGACAAATCCCTCATCGAACCTCAAACCAGCTTCCTGAAACATCCTTGCCAGCTCTTGAAATAAATAGGGATTGGTAAAGGCATTCGCAAACACCTGCTCCTGGCTGTAATATTGCCCACCGGCATATTGGACACCATATCCAGCAAAGCCGGCCTGTCTCATCCTATCATATTCCTGCCGTTTCGCTTCGTCGCCCAACACGGCGTAGGCCTCGTTGATTTCCTTAAATTTTTCCCCGGCCCAGCTTTCATTTCCTAAATTTTTGTCGGGATGATATCTCATGGCAAGCTTTCTGAAAGCATGTCTTATTTCCTCGTGGCTAGCCTGCTCAGAAACGCCAAGAATAGAATAATAATCTTTAGAACCCCGATACATTTGCCCGAAACGATATTTTAGCGATTAAAGCTCACTGCGGCAAATCAAATAAGTTCCTTAAAGCTCCTTTCCCTCCCTTTGGATTGCCTTCGAGGCATCAGGCACTTGCAAAAAGGCAGGATAATTCTGAAATTTATCCTGCCTGCTTAGTTTCTTGGTGGCGGGGGTTGGATTTGAACCCCCAACTCTGTAGGTTGTTAGATTTTTCTTAGCGTACCTTTTTCAGCGACTGTGCTACAATTGGGTCACGTAAAAAACGTGGGCGTATTTACTAAACGGCAGGCAATCGAAGCTAACCTTCATAATTTTATACTGGAGTTCATAAAAACATACACAACGCTGTGCAACTCCAAGTGTCCAACAATGTACCGCAAGCTCCCGTTCCTCAAGCAAGGAATCGATGGCGTGGTAGCTTTTGGTACAGATGCCTTCCTGATTTTATTTAGGGACTCAACGCTGTCGCCATCTGAATGCCGCATTGCCACATGGGATGAGACCGAATATGCCCAACTATCGGCAGCTAGCAATGTGGATACTATTACAGAGATCCTTGAACTCGAAGAGGTCCTATACTCTAAGAAGCTTGATTCACTCGAACCGAGGGATCTTGGTGAAGTTTTGGGTTTGGAAGCTGCGAAGAAGCTGGCAGAGACTTTACTTGAAGAGAATATGCGTACGGTTCAACCTACCCTCGATGATGCCACTGATAGAATGAAGCAGGCTTACGAATTGTTGTTCCGATTGGAAAACAGCCTCCGCTTGCTTATCGAAAAGGAACTGAAGGGGCGGTTTGGTGAAGTAGATTGGTGGAAAGAAGGAGCGACTCACGACGCTAAGAAAGAAAGCGCTAGAAACCAAAAAGACCCGAGATGGAAGTGGCATGACCCCGTGAAGGCTTCGCCTTTGAACTATGTAGATTTTGCAAGTCTACATGACATTATAGTTAACAAGAATTGGGATATTTTTAAGGCAATCCTCGGGCCTCAAGCTGCCTTCACCGCAAACTTCAAGAGTCTTGAGGTGCCGAGAAATATCATTGCACATAATAATTTACTCTCTCAGGAAGAGTTTTATGATTTCCGTCGGAATACAGAGAGACTGCTTAGGATGATCAGAGCATACCTGCAATGAATTGATATAAAGGGGAGGCAGCTCTATATGATTAAATTGGCATTTAATCAGTAGTAAGGATTTTGATGTCTTGTTCAGTACTTCGACTGCCTACGGAGAACTGCAGGGGGCGGCCGAGATCAGAGAATAGCTAGTTCCGATACATATAAAACATATAAACAAAAAAGGCAGGATGACTCTGGAAGTCATCCTGTTGCGTAGTTTATTGGTGGCGGGGGTTGGATTTGAACCAATGACCTCTGGGCTGCGGGACTGAAAACGCTTTCAGCGGCTATGCATTGGACACCGCATAAAAACTAGTGACAATTTCCTTAATGAAAATTTAATAATTGTACCATATAATAGTACCGTAGGTATTATAGGGTGACTATTGGGTATGAATATAATACTTAGTTCTAGGAGACACCATTACGGCGCAAGGGTTAGCATCTTTTTGTTTACGGTAGCCTTAATTGCAGGAATGGTAGGCTGTGGCTGTGTTCCGTTTGTTGATAGACTCACTATCACCAGCACCGAGGGAGGATCGGTAACCGTCCCTGGAGAGGGGACCTTTTCGTATTTTAGTATGCAATGTTGTCCGTCGCAGGAGCTAGTAGCCGAAGCTGACGAAGGCTACCGCTTTGTCGAGTGGACTGGCGACGTGTGCTTGCCCGACTACGCATACGCTTCCATAACTTGGATCATGATACCCACCAAGGACTGCTCGATAATGGCTCACTTCTGGCCCGAATGTACCCCCATGATAGCGGCAGGAGGATTACACACAATAGGGCTTAAGGATAACGGGAGAGTGTTTGCTATGGGAGATAATTCCTATGGGCAGTGTAATGTCGGCGACTGGAGGGGCATAATTCAGGTTGCTATAGGATACAAGCACACCGTCGGACTTAAGAGCGACGGCACTGTGGTCACCGTGGGAGACAACTCCCACGGGCAGTGCTATGTCGAGGGCTGGGGAAATATTGCCGAGGCCGCCGCAGGCGGCTATCATACGGTAGGGATTAAGTCCGATGGCACCGTGGTTGCTGTGGGGGACAGCGGGTACGGGCAGTGTCATGTCAACAGATGGAAAGTCACCCGGGTCGCCGCAGGTGGGTATCACACGGTGGGGCTCAGGGCCGACGGCACCGTGGTCGCCGTGGGATTGAAAACCTCCGGGCAGTGCAGCGTCGGCAACTGGACAGACATCACCCAGGTCACCGCAGGCGGCAACCACACGGTCGGGCTTAAGTCCGACGGCACCGTGGTCGCCGTGGGAAACAACGATGACGGGCAGTGCAATGTTGGCAAATGGACGGATATCATCCAGGTCGCCGCAGGCGCCTATCACACGGTGGGGCTTAAGTCCGACGGCACCGTGGTCGCCGTGGGAAACAACGATGACAAGCAATGTGATGTGGCCAGCTGGACGGACATCATCAAGGTCACCGCAGGTGCCCGCCACACGGTGGGGCTTAAGTCCGACGGCACTGTGGTCGCCGTGGGAAACAACGACGAGGGGCAGTGCGATGTCGGCTGGACAAACATCACCCAGGTCGCCGCAGACGGGGTGCACACAGTGGGGCTTAAGCCGACGGCACTGTGGTCGCCATTGGAGACAACAGCGACGGGCAGTGTAATGTCGACAGCTGGACGGATATTACCAAGGTCTCCGCAGGCGGTTATCATACGGTGGGGCTTAAGTCCGACGGCACCGTGGTCGCCGTGGGAGACAACAGCGACGGGCAGTGCAATATCGACGGCTGGTCAGATATCAACCAGGTCACCGCAGGTGCCCGCCACACGGTGGGGCTTAAGTCCGACGGCACTGTGGTCGCCGTGGGAGACAACAAGTACGGGCAGTGCGATGTCGGCAGCTGGATGAACATCAAAAAGGTCGTCGCAGGTGCCTGCCACACGGTGGGGCTCAAGTCGCACGGCACTGTGGTCGCCGTGGGATTGAACGACGATGGAGAGTGTGATGTCAGCGGCTGGACGTACATCACCCAGGTCGCCGCAGGCGGTCACACGGTGGGGCTTAAGGAAGACGGCACCTTGGTCGCCATGGGATTGAACAACTTCGGGCAGTGCGATGTCGGCAACTGGGCGGACATCTTCCAGGTCGTTGCAGGCGTTGTGCACACGGTGGGGCTTAAGTCCGACGGCACCATAGTCGCCGTGGGATGGAATGACTACGGTCAGTGCGATGTCGGCTGGACGCTTATCAGCTAGGTCGTCACTGGCGGCTAGACAGTCAACTTATTTAAAATCACTAAGCTGGATATTGCTGGCCCAAAAAATGAAGGGGAGCAATAATGCTCCCCTTGTCTTTGTCTTGGTGACGGGTTTATATTTGAACCAACGACCTTTCGCATTAAGCCGGGATAAATTATTCCCGGGAGCTATTCTGAAAACTTCTTTTCCACCTCAGCTGGTGGAATGCCGTTTTCATCCCAGCCGCGCTTCTGGTAGTACAGTGAAAGAAGCTTCTGGAAATCTTCTTGTCTGATCACCTTGCCCGCGTTTGGACCCGTAAGAGGAGGATTAGCCCAAACCTTGTAGGGAAGCGTGTCATCTTTGCGGCTCATACCGAGGCGGGCATTTATCAGTCTTGTCAGGTCGTATATGTCATTCGAGAGTCCTAGAAGCTCCTCAAGGGACGTTTCGTTTCCAGTCACATATTTGTAGAAGTTCTCATAGTGCCGCTCGCTTAGCCCAAGTTCAATCCAGGGCAACCGGCAAACACCGAGCATGTCAAACAACGGGCGTACTTTCTGGTGATATATTACGGTGTCAACCTTCTCGTCATCAGTCCAGTTCTGCCCCTCTTCCATTTCCTTGGCAATGGTCCAAGCCCGTGTGTGATGTGCGCCTATGTCTGAGGTAGCATAGGCCAGGCCCATGGAAATGCTGGCGCGGCTGTCATAGGCCGACTGCTCGAGGCCCTTGACCTGGAGGATGATTTTGTCCATTTCGGGCCAGTTTTCGATAATACGGTGAGAGCCGTCAGCAAGGATGTCACCGATGCCCTGCCGGTGAGCAATTTTCTGTATCAGTTCCAGGATGGCATCCTCATCCCCCCAGGCGATCTCCCTGCCATCGAGGTCGCTGAGCGACAAAATCCCCTTTTCGTACCCCTCTATTGTAGCTCCTACGATACTACCTGTGGAAATTGTATCTATACCCAGTTCATCGCACAGTCGGCTTGCAGAAAGTATCGCAGCGAAATCGTCAATCCCCAAGTTTGGTCCCAGCATAGCACAGGTTTCATACTCTGGTCCCTCAACAACCGTGCCCGTATATTTCCCGCTCTTAACAAGGCAAATATTGCCGCAACACATGGGACAGGAAAAGCATGCACTATCACCTATCTTATAGCGATTTACCATTGTTGTGCCGTTGACCTGGTCGTGCCTGGCAAAAACGCTGTCCTTGAAATTGTATGCAGGCAGAATACCCTTCTCGTTGGCGTAATCAATGACATTCATAAGGCCTTCTTGCTGCCACAGTTTGAAATACTTGTGTTCCTCCATATATTTGAAAGCTTGCTCAGCCTCCGCAATTAGCCCCTCCACATCATAGACGGGAAGATCTATGTGCCCCCGAACAACAATTGCCTTGAGGTTCTTAGACCCCATGATTGCGCCCATCCCAGCTCTGCCGGCATTGCGGCTCCAGTCGGTGTTGACACAGGCGAACCTGACCATGTTCTCGCCTCCTGTGCCTATCGTAGCAATATGAACAGCGTGGGTACCCAGTCGCTCTTTAATCATCCCTTCGGCTTCCAGACAGCTTTTTCCTTTTAGCTCAGGCATAGGAAGGATTTTCGTTTCACCATTGTCGATGAAAAGAACAGATAGTTCCGGCGCCTTGCCGGTAACGGAGAGAATATCAGCTCCCGTTTGTCGGAGCTCGATACCGAAGCCACCACCCATGGAAGAATCACCATAGAGCCCGGTAGCTGGTGAGATAGAGACAAAGGAGTTCTTTCCCGATGAGGGTAGGTAAACTCCAGTCAGAGGTCCCGGCGCGACAACCAGAATATTTTCAGGGCTAAGTGGGTCTATCTTAAAATCATGCTTCTTTAGGTTGTCCCAGACCAATTTCGCTCCAAAGCCACGTCCCCCGACATACTTTTCAATGAAGGCATCCGCAGTGGTTCGGCGCTCAGCAGTGCCTTTCGTAAGGTCTACGTGGAGGTATTGCTTAAAATATCCGCTCTTTATGCTCATAGCTCTTCTTTTCCTACCTCAGCATAGCGGATGACCTTCTTTTCACCCTTCTCATAGAACTCAATTTCCTTCATTTGAGTGTAGCTCAGGACGTTGTTGAGACGCCGGGATTCACCCAAAGCAGCCTCCGGTATGAGCATGAGTGCTCCCTTGGGACATTTTTTAACACACTCCGGGTCTCCTCCACACATATCACACTTGATGGGCAGGTCATAATCTGGATGTATATATATCGCTCCAAAAGGACAGGCTTCCACGCATTTATAACAGGAAGTGCAATTGTCCTCTTCCAGGTGCACAACGCCATCAAGCCATCGCAAGGAATCAGTGGGACATATCTGCGCACATGCGGGCACTTTACATTGGCTGCACACAATCGGCATTCTCACGACCGGTTGAGGGTACGTGGTCAAGACTCTTATCGCCGCCTTCTTGGGATTGTTAACTCCAAAATGTTTGATTGCACATACAATTTCACAGATCCTGCAACCGGAACACTGCTCAGGGATTACCGTTAGCTTTTTCGACATCAGATGGTCCTCGAAAGATTCGTGTAATTATTATCCCTTAATGGCTAGATTGTCAACGAAGGCAAAGAGGTACTGTTGCATTGGCAAACGAGGCATACTTTTAGTAGCGATGTGCATTTCCTCGTTGTTGATATGGATTCGGATAAATCAGGGTTAAATGGATTGTCACCCCTTAACTCTATAATAGGTCTTGGGCGCCGCAAAAAATTAGTGACAATTTCCTTAATGAAAATTTAATAATTGTACCATATAATTGTACTATGAGTACTGTAAGCCTAATATGGAGTACGAAGATGATACCTAGTTCGAGGAGACTTCATTACATGGCTAGAGTTAGCATCCTTCTGATTGCAGTGGCCTTAGTTACCGCGATGGCAGGATGTAATCCTTTTTGCAGACTCACTATCGACAGCACCGAGGGAGGGTCGGTAACCGTCCCTGGAGAGGGTACCTTGACCTATTTTGTTTCCCAATGTGGTCCGACGCAGGAGCTAGTAGCCGAGGCTGACGAGGGTTACCGCTTCGTCGAGTGGACTGGCTATGTGGACAACGTCGACGCTGCCATAACTGGCATCCTGATCTGCCGCGACGAATCCATAACGGCTCACTTTGGGCCCGAGTGTACCCCCATGGTCGCGGCGGGCAGTTCTCACAGCGTGGGGCTTAAGGACAACGGCAGGGTGTTTGCCGTAGGAGACAACTCCCACGGGCAGTGCGATGTCGGCAGCTGGAGGGGCATCACCCAGACCGCCGCAGGCAGCACTCACACGGTTGGGGTTAAGACCGACGGCACCATGGTCGCCGTGGGAGACAACGGATACGGGCAGTGCAGTGTCGGCGGCTGGACAGACATCACCCGCGTCGCCGCAGGCGACTTGCACACGGTAGGACTTAGGTCGGACGGCACTGTGGTCGCCGCAGGAGACAATTCCCACGGACAGTGCAATGTTGGCAACTGGACGGATATCACCCAGGTCGCCGCAGGCGAGGCTCACACGGTGGGGCTTAAGGACGACGGCACCGTGGTCGCCGTGGGAGACAATTCTCACGGGCAGTGCAACGTCGTCAACTGGACGGACATCGTCCAGGTCGCCGCAGGCGAACGTCACACGGTAGGGGTTAAGTACGACGGAACCGTAGTCGCCGTGGGGGAAAACGACGACGGCCAGTGCAATGTCGGCAACTGGACAAGCATCATCCAGGTCGCCGCAGGCGGTAGTCACACGGTGGGGCTTAAGTCCAACGGCACCGTGGTCGCCGTGGGTAACAACGATGAGGGACAGTGCGATGTCGGTAGCCGAAGCTGGACGGACGTCATCCAGGTCGCAGCGGGCGAACGTCACACAGTGGGGCTTAGGGACAACGGCAGGGTGGTCGCCGCGGGAGATAACGACGAGGGGCAGTGTGATGTCGGCTGGACAAATATCATCCAGGTCGCCGCATGGTCATCTCACACGGTGGGGCTTAAGTCCGACGGTACCGTGGTCGTTGTGGGAGCCGAGGGATACAACGACTGGGGGCAGGGCAACGTCGGCGGCTGGAAAGACATCATCCAGATCGCTGCAGGCACTTATCACACGGTGGGGCTCAAGTCCGACGGTACCGTTGTCGCTGTGGGAGAAAACGACGACCGGCAGTGTGATGTCGGCGGCTGGATGAATATCACCCAGGTCGCCGCAGGCGATCATCACACGGTGGGGCTTAAGTCCGACGGCACCGTAGTCGCCACGGGAGACAACTCCGAGGGGCAATGCGACATCAGCGGCTGGTCCAACATCGTCCAGGTCGCCGCAGGCATGTGGCACACGGTAGGACTTAAGTACGACGGCACCGTAGTCGCTGTGGGATGCAGCAGCCACGATCAACGCGATGACGGACAACTCAATGTCGGGGGCTGGACGTATATCATTCAGGTCACTACGGACAGCTATCACACGGTGGGGCTAAAGCCCGACGGCACCGTAGTCGCTGTGGGATTGAACAATGAAGGGCAGTGCGATGTCAGCGGTTGGACGAACATTATCCAGGTCGCCGCAGGCTTCTATCACACCGTGGGCCTTAAGTCCGACGGCACCGTGGTCGCCGTGGGAGAAAACTGCTTCGGGCAGTGTGATGTCGGTGGCTGGACGGGCATCGTCCAAGTTGCTGCAGGCGTTGTGCACACGGTGGGACTCAAGGATGACGGCACCATAGTCGCCGTGGGAGACAACGACGCGGGGCAGTGCTACGTCGGCTGGATGCTTATCAGCTAGTTCGCCACGGGTAGCAGAATGGATATCTTGCCTCGAACCACTAGCTAATAAGTTACACGAATACGCATACGCGCAGTGGAATTGCGGAGGGCGTCGGGGGTGCCGCTAGCTTAGGCCCAATTTTTACGGACTGCATTTGAATTGCTCCAGAAATCGGCCTTTGCGAATGGGATTTCAGGGAAGGCAAATCGGGGGTAGGCGTTACCCGACTTACTAGTAAGCACCCTCAAACATTTGGGTTATATATAAGTATTCTCCTTCCTCTGAAAATGAAACCCCCACACCTGTTTTAGTGTAACGGGGTTCTAGTATGTTTCCCCTGTGTCCAGAACTACTCATCCAAATTGAGACTGCCCATTCACATATTTCTTGTAGAGAAAGATAAGGACCTGGAATCACCTGTCTGGTAGGCATCATTGCTATATTTTCTCCTCGTATAGTCCCGGGAGGCTGGCCATAGCTAAAACTCCTTTCCCCTGGATATCTGTCATGGCTGAAAAAATTGTTCACAACCATGCTAATGCTATGCTCCCTGGCTAGACTGGTTAAAAGAGGGTCTTGGCTAAGAGTAGGCAGGCCAAACTGCTGTCTTTCCGCATTGACCAGTACAATTATTAGTTGCTCAGCTTCTCCCTCAGTATAGCTTATCCCAGGAGGGCTTGATGGGGCCTCCGAGAAGATAGCCTGTATCGAGTAGTTGTCGTTCATGGTGATGGTGGTTGAGGCAGCATTGATATTGGCAATGGTGCCCACATTGCCAGTCCAGCTATCAAACTGGTATCCGGTAGCCGGGGTCGCCACCAGGCTGACTACAGTTCCCTCACCACATGTGAAAGTCCCCTCACCTGGTGCTGTGACCGAGCCACCAGTCGTGCTGGAGATAGTCAAACTGTATTGACTAGTCGGAACCGCCTCGAAGTTGGCCGTTATCGAGTAGTCGTCGTTCATAGTAATGGTGGTTGAGGCAGCGTTCACATTGGCAATGGTGCCCACATCGCCAGTCCAGTTAACAAACTGGTAGCCGCTAGCTGGGTTTGCTGTCAGGCTACCAGCTGTTCCCTCGTCATAAGTATATTTGCCTTCTCCAGGCGTAGTGACCGAACCACCGGGGGTGCTGGCGACGGTCAGGCTGTACTGACTGGTCGGAACGGCCTCGAAGTTAGCCGTTATCGAGTAGTCGTCGTTCATAGTAATGGTAGTTATGGCAGCGTTGACATTGGCAATGGTGCTTACATCGCCAGTACAGTTGACAAACTGATAGCCGGTAGCCGGGGTCGCCGCAAGGCTAACCACCGTGCCAGCATCATATGCGAAAGTCCCTTCACCGGGTAGTGTGACCGAACCACCGGGGGTGCTGGCGATAAGGAGGTCGTACTCCGGTATCTCTTCAAAATTAGCGGTGATGGAGTAGTCGTCATTCATAGTGATGGTGGTTATGGCAGCGTTGACATTGGCAATGGTACCGACATCGCCAGTCCAGTTGTCAAACTGGTAGCCGGTAGCCGGGATCGCTACTAGGATGACCATTACGCCCACATCGCAGCTAAAGGCCCCTTCACCGGGTAGTGTGACCGAACCACCGGCGGTGCTGGAGACGGTCAGGCCAAATTGCTCCGGAGGTATATGCTCGAAGGTAGCCGTTATCGAGTAGCTGTCGTTCATGATGATAGTGGTTGAGGCAGCGTTCACATTGGCAATGGTACCCACATTGCCAGTCCAGTTGACAAACTGGTAGCCGGCAGCAGGGGTCGCCACAAGGCTAACCACCGTGCCAGCGTTATATGTGAAAGTTCCCTCGTTGGGAGCGGTTACCGAACCACCGGCGGTGCTGGAGATGCTTAGGTCATACTGAATAGATGGCACAAACTCATCGCCAGTAAGCGCGCTGCATGTTATCAGGGTGTATTCAATAGTATCGTCTCCGTCCTCATCAACTTGGACCGTCACTCCCTCCTCTTCCCTTGAAAGGGCATCCCAGTCGATAGTGTAGTGGTGGACAGCCCCAGATGCTACAGGAATATCATTGGCAATAAAGCTGGTAGTTTCATCGTCCTCAATATAAGCTATGTCTAATCCATAGGTTCCTTCCCCTACACCTTCAATTTCATATTTATAGGAACCCGAGGGGAGCGATATTGTAACAGTGTGGTCATGGTAATCCGAATAAGGTATTTCATTTTTCACATCTCTATCCACTAGTCCTGTGACTCTTTCTTGAGGATCATAAACCCTCAACTCGGCAGGGCTGCAAAGCCTTGCTACAATCTGGCCAGTATGCGCAGCTGCAATCGCAACGCCACTATAGTAATGCTTCAAAATGTTTACGTAGCTAAAGCCTTGCTCCGCCATAACCCTGGCACCATATTGACACATGCCTACGCCGTGACTATTATGGTCTGTCCATCCATATGCGTCGGCACAGCCACAAGACACGCCTCTAAGATATGGTACATAATCCCAACCATTATAGTCTTCGCTATTGCGAGTATGACCGTCGCAGTGACTGAAAAACAATGCTTCTCTAATTATTGTGCCGTTGTAGGTAATAACCTCATTGCATGTAGATATAACTGCATCTACAATTATCGAATCATATGGTGGGCCTTTCCATGCTTGGCAGCAATTGCGATCCGTGCAGACGTCTACATTACAGTGGTCATGGTGTGTGTTGCTCACTGCAAATGTCCGAGCAGCCACAGCTTGAGCTTTTAGCGCCTCTATAGGCCACCCTGAACCCATTTCGGCTGCAACCACTCCTTTCACGTATTCATCCAAATTCATTATCTCAACTGAGCCGTCATCTATCATGACCTTGATTGTGGATGGAATATATATTATGGGATATTCTCCTATCTCATAAATATCAAAATTAGCGGTGATGGAGTAATCTCCGTCCATGATGATAGTGGTTGAGGCGTCATGAACATCAGCTATTGTTCCCACGTCACCAGTCCAGTTGATAAACTGGTAGCCCTCCTCAGCCTCTGCCAAAAGGTTGACCACTTCACTTTCGTCGTAAGTAAAAGTCCCCTCTCCGGGGGTGCTTACCGACCCTGCAGCGGTACTGGCAATAGTAAGGTGGTGCTCCACAGCAATAGCACCACCCCCGCAGCCTACCATCCCTGCAATTAGCACTGCCACAATTAAGAAATTGCCAATTCTTTTCACGTGTATCCCCTTCGCAGTCCCATTGTATCAATACCGAAGGAAGCGTCAATGACCCTTTAGAGCTAGTACAAATAGATTAGTAACACAGGAGTAGTGAAAGGAGCTATAGTGGCCGGACTGTATTTGAATTGTCCCACAAACAGGGCTTTGCGAATAGGATTTCGGGAAAGGCAAATCGAGAGTAGGCGTCAACCAACAGCACAAATGGGACTTGGAGTCATTGTGCTTAGGTGATATAATCCCACATTAGGATAGAGGAAATGAGCAGGCGGACTTTGTGTTTTTGTGTTTGGCGAGGTGGGTCGCATGAGTTTGATACTGGTCGATGACATAGCTAAAAGTTACGGCAAGGTGGTTGCTGTGGATGGGCTCTCCCTGAGGGTGGAGGAGGGTAGCATTATGGGGCTTATAGGTCCCAACGATGTGGGAAAAACCACCACAATAAAGATAATTGTAGGCTTGCTTAAGCCGGATAGAGGGTTTGTGAGGGTTTTTAACGAGGAGCCATGGGACAACCCAGCCCTCAAATCAAAAATAGGAATAATCCACGAAAGAGCCCGCTTCCCATCCCATCATAAGGTACTTGACTACCTGCAGAGAGTGTGTAGAATCTTTGGCAAACCTGAGTCCCGAGCCCGCGAAGTTTTAGCTTTAACAAAACTCGAGTATGCCTATGACAGAACCATAAAGACGTTGTCGGCTGTGATGCTCCAAAAATTCGCCATAGCCCATGCCTGGATCAACCAGCCAGTACTCATCATTGCTGATGAACCTACATCGAATCTTGACCCAGCTGCCAGAAACGACTTACTAGATTTAATCCTGAAGCTCCACCAGGATGAAAACGTAACTTTCCTCATCTCCTCGGATATAGTTCCCGAGCTAGATAGGGTTTGTGACACCGTGGCGATAATCAACCAGGGAAAAATTTGGGCTTCTGGAGGTTTGACAGAACTTTCAGAGAGGCTTGGAGCAAGAACTACAAGGATATCCGCTGATAATCCTGAGGCCCTTGGGGAGTTGATAAGAAAACTGGAATATGTCAGCAGGGTGGAAGTGGATAGCAGAGGGGTTTCTGTAGGTGTGATCGGCGAGGAAGATGGAAAGCTTTACGAGGACGTACCCAAGCTTGCCAAGAAGGCGAAAGCCAGAATTGTGGGAATACAGAGCGGGACAGCTTCTCTTGAGGAACTTTTTAGACTCGCCGTTAAGTCCGGACAAGGAGGATGATCATAGATGGGAAAAGGCAGGCCCTTCTTAGAAGTCTTTACCTGTGCCCTCAACGAAGATCATAGGTTCCCGATTCTGGAGCTTCTTGTTTTGCTTTGCGCTCTATGTACTGTTTTCCTTGCTGGTCTTGCGGCAGTATACGGTTTTACTACTGTAGAAGCCTTCACACACAACCTCCTCTCTTCATCCACGTGGCCGCTCATAATCTTGGTTGGTATCTCGATTCTGAAGAATATAGCCTATGGTTTAGGAAACGATGTAGAGCAAGGCATAATCCAGACTCTGTTCTCATACCCTTTGAAGAAGGGATACATTCTGACGGCGAAACTTCTCTCAGCTTTAGTCATCCCGTTGCTTTTGTTCTTGGGAATCTCAATATTCGGTCTTTTCCTATTCTTCCCAGACATCATCCTCGCCAACCCCTGCACGGTTTTCCTAACCTATGCCGCCCAGCTCAGCCCAGTGCTTCTGGCAGCTGGTCTCCTGCTCCTTCTGGCTTTGCGGTTGAAACGAGGAGTGCTAGCCCTGATTGCTGGGCTGGTTCTTTGCTTTATGTTGTTTGTGATATTCGATTCGGTAGCGAACTCCATTGCTTACGGAACAGGCTCCGATTGGAGCCTAAAAATCTATGCTGTAATCACCCCTAACTTAGCTCTCCAAGAATATTACCTGGGCACACAAGGTTTTTCCTCTGGAATTTGGGTTCCAAGCTTTTCTGAGGTCCTTCTTTGCCTGTTAGCTGGCTACTTACTGGTCGCTGTGGTCTTCATAGTTGGATACGTTTATTTCAAGAGGGGGTTGAGAATATGAGGTGGATAACTCTTCTCGGAAGAATGGGCACCGTAATTTTGATGGTCGGTCTAGCTGTTGTCCTCGTCTCGCTCCCTCCCCCCGGCAGTCCATCTCAATCTTCAAGTTCATACTCTATGTCGCCTGAGAAATATAAGATTGAGCACTCAGGGGTTTACAGGTCTCAAACTGGATTTCAAATCTCGGTGGAGTCTACTGATAACGTACGTGTTTATCTCCTCGGAGTAAGCGCACTTGAACTCGAGAACTGGAGAACACAGGTTAGGGAGGCATATCCTGATTTAGATGATATGTGGATTAAAATCTTTACCGTGCCGCTGATTTTTGTTAGGGAAGCATACCCCGATTTAGATGATCCTCAAATCGAGGATATCATGGATATCGTGTGGAACATATCCGTCTTAGACAAGGGTCTGCAAACACACCCTGAGATTGTCCTGTGGCAGTCACCTCCGAGCAGCACATTATCCCACGAGTTCTTTCCAGCAGATGTCCTTACCGTCACGGTCATAGTTGCCAATCCATCCTCTGGTAATGTTACAGTAAGAACGGGGATAAGGGATTTAGCAGTACTCGCACCGAAAGAGAGAGTTGTCCTCCCAGCAGTATTGCTGATTTCAATAGGCATTGTGCTAGCCATTCCATGGCTAATCTTGAGAAAAGTAAAAAAGAGCACCTTGTGACAGAGAAACAGCTCTTGAGGAAGTGTCAATGACCCTTTTGAGCTGGTACAGATAGATTAGTAACACAGGAGTTATGAAAGGAGCTATAATGGCCGCACATTGTCAAACCGAATTATTTGTATTAACATCTGAGCTGGTCAGTCATTTCCTAATTAAAGTAAAATATTGAGAAAGGAGGGTCAAGATGGGAAAGGAAATTTCTATTTACAACCTGGCCGATGGTGTGACTGATGAGCAGTACCGGGAGTACGTTAAAAATATCAAGGGCCCCTTCCTGGAGAGCCTGCCTTCAGTTAGGAAGTTCGAGCTGGTCAGGATAAAGGGGGCGGTGACGGGGGAGTCCCCCTATACCTATGTCGGCATCCTGCATGTGGACAACCTGGATGAATTCTACCAGAGAGATGTCCCATCTCAGCAATTCCAGGACTTCCTAAAGGAAGTGATGCCGATGATTAAGCAGGAAGGCTATCACATGATGTACGGGGAGGAAATCTATTAATCTGTAAAAGGCGCTGTGTTTCCTTGGCGGCAAGGGTAAAAGGGCCAGCGGGCTTATAAAACTATTAGAGAAATGAGGGTTGCCAGCATTTGTTATGCTAATTGTTGGGCAAGCGCCTGAAGGTGGGGTTCCAAGCCGGATGTTGCAGCCCCATGTAAAATTTGGGTTGTTGGCCCCAAAAATTAAAGGGGAGCATTATCGCTCCCCTTATCTTTGTCTTGGTGGCGGGGGTTGGATTTGAACCAACGACCTCCGGGTTATGAGCCCGACGAGCTACCACTGCTCTACCCCGCGTCGAACACCCAATTTATCATTTTATAAGGTTTTGTGCTCAGCCTGGTGTAGGTCAAGGCCTCGGCCATTAGTACGGCTTAGCTCAACAGATTACTCTGCTTACACATGCCGCCTATCAAGCAAGTAGTCTACTTGCGGCCTTACCTGGTTAACCCAGTGGGAGATCTCATCTTGGGGTGGGCTTCGCGCTTAGATGCTTTCAGCACTTATC
>Ga0315539_1000839_pt1 | contig 23030 bp, 18 predicted proteins | sample SalMarSW160150MG_FD_203097 | JGI IMG/M metagenome (GOLD analysis project Ga0315539, IMG submission 203097) | Salt marsh sediment microbial communities from the Plum Island Ecosystem LTER, Massachusetts, United States - Salt Marsh Sediment SW1601-150 ... | reverse complement strand
ACTCTTCACCAGGGGCAAATACTCTTCCAAGAGCTTTTGCCTGGTCTCTGGGTCTTTGTCTTTCTTGTATACTAACCATTCCTTTTGAACTGCCATCTCACCTACCTCACTTTTATGTTAGGGTGATTGCCCCCCACATGCATTAGAAGGTTCGCCTCCCCACCTATGAGTGGAATTCGCTGAAAACGAGCACAAAAAGAGGTATCGCTTTTTAGTATCGTCCCCTGGTTGCGATTCTTTAATCTTCTGTTTTCGAACTGAGCTGTGGGTTGACAGCGACATTCTGTTGGCCTACTATTAGGAATAAGGATTGACAGAATGAAGTTGAAGCAACAAGCAGCCTTCTTGAAAGACCTAGAACGCGTGAGAGGTCTTTCCAACTGATTTGCCCTGCGCCTGAAGAAGGCTTCGACTTGTTGAATGCAGTAATCAATAGCATCACTAATTCTTTCAGTTTAGTCCTTCGTACCTTAATTCCTCATTGCTAAACGATACTCCCCATGACTCTGCTATCCGTCATAGTGTTCATGAGCTTATGCAAACTCTGTGCCGTACGCCTGCCTTGCTGGAGATGAACCAGCTAACCCTCTTATCGACTGATAGTTGACGGGATCATGTGAAATTTGCTTAGGACTGAAGGAGAGGAATATTGGGAAGAAATTTCCTGTGGGCGGGATAATATTTCCGTCGGCCCCTATGGTGCACCTCTGAGTGAAGCGGCATGTGTGACCAAGAGGGTGTCGGGCCCCTTGCCCATTTCTCTGGGCATCCGACCCCGTTTTACCCTGGGCAGAGGGGCGGATTTGGGACGAAAAGAATGTCGGGGGCAAATTCTGACGCTGCAACGTTGGCTATCGGTGGGACAGACCGGTGGGACTATGCTTGCGGGCTTGTGAGATCGGTACTGATCTCATACATGGAACAAAGAAGAGAAGATTTGCGAAGCTCTTGGGTTGATTAGCGCTGGGATTTTCTTCAACATAAATTTCATTGCGAATTCGTCTGAAGAAAAGCCCTCGGAGACAAGCTCCGACGCTACAGTTCATCTCACAATTGTGCCCGGGATGAAAGAATTGCCGACGCTTACCGGTCGACCAGCAGTCGTATTAATTCCAACACAAAGCTTGTTGTGAGTTCGTCTTAAGAAAAAAGGTCGGAGGCAAGCCCTATACCGTATGGTATAGAACAAGCTCCGACGCTACACTTTAACTCACTATGTACAAAATGAAGCCTAAAAACAATCAAGAACCTGCTTTCCGCGCAGATTTCCCGCCGGCTGATTTCCTTCTTCTTTCCGGCTCAAGGTACTCCTTATCCCAAATCTTATCAGTCAGTTGAGCCACCCTCTCTCCATAGCAAGTCAAACCTTCCACGAAGTCTGTTGATTTCAACGCCGCCTCCGCCTCAGGATTTATGGGCCGTGCGTTATGCTTTTTGACAATCTGGTAAAAATGCCGGTGGTGATCCCTTATTGGGCATGGTGTGATTTCATTTCCCACCTGGTCAGGCGGTGCCATGTAACCGTAATCCTTCTGCCACTCTCTCACAGCCGTCAAAAAAGGAGACTGCAGAACGTCATTCAGGCTCTCTCCCCTTTTGTATACCTCGATAATATTGTCCGTGGAATAGGGAGTAAAGACACAGGGCATTATATTTCCATGCCAGTCTATGTAGAAATATCCGCCTGATCTTCCGGCACAAAGGCAGCCGTCGCTTATGGCGCCGGAATTCCAGAAATCCGCAATAAATAGCCTGTCTTCCTCAATTAACTTCTGCTCTCTTAAGAACATGTTGAGCCTCTGCTCCGGGCTGATCAGAAGATCTAAGGTGAACTTGCAACCGATAGGCATGTACTGAAAGATCCAGCCATAAACAGCTCCCTGCTGATTGAAGCAAAAATCTATGAACTCATCTGAGAGCAAGAGTTCGGCATTACCCTTGGTGGCAGTCAATGATACACCAAAGGGTACGCCCACCTTTCTCAGATTCTCAAAAGCTCTAAGGATTCTCTCGTAAACACCTTCCCCCCTTCTGGCATCTGTCTGCTCCTGGTATCCCTCTACCGATATTGCGGGAGTCACGTTGCCCAACTCCGCCATCCTCACTCCCCTTTTTTCATCAATTAACGTCCCATTGGTATAAATCAAGAAGTAGTTATCCATATGTTCTGCCGCTACGTCCAGAATATCCTTGCCCTGGCTTTTCCACATGAACGGTTCCCCGCCGGAGATGACGGTGAAAAAGGAACCCCAGCTTTCGGTCTTGTCGGTGATTATGCGATCCAGTATGTCATAGTCCAGCTTGTCGAAGTCCTGTCCCAGATCGCCGGCATAACAGTTTTCACAATGCAGATTGCAGGCACCGCCGGGACTTATGGTCAAAAAGCCGGGCGGACTCCAGCCATACTTCTCTCTGAAAGCATCGATCCTTTCTCCCCCTCCCAGGAATATGTTGCCCAAGAACACCTTCAAAAGCCCGCTTCTTACCTTGGGAGAAATTCTTTTGGCCTTCAAAGCTTTGTCTACCGCGTAAACTAAGTTGCGGGTAACGAGATATTTATCGTATTGTACTCTTCGAGGGCGCCCAAGGGGATTCACGTCAACAAACAGTTCGTAGAGCTTTTTATCGGCTTTCTTGAGCAAGACGCTGCGGATGAGACTGTGCGCCAAAGCGGTGTTAAGCAGTTTATGAAAGGCGACAATCAGGAGTTCTTTTCTTTTCTGGACAAGATCCATGTCTCCCCTCCTCTTTTCTACTAGCGTCCACCCTTAATCTGAGCGTGGTGTCCTCACATGGTTTTTCGTCCTCCTGGCTGAGAACTTTTCCTCCCGCACATTGGACTTCAAATTTAGTCTAAAAAACAGACCCATAACGCAGGTTACCAAGGAGAAACCACAACAACTCAGATCTCTCTTGAGGTCACGTGTTGGCTCGAGGGATCACTTCCCTTCTGCCTCACCGGTCATGGGCACGAACCGGACCGGGATGTTCTTTTCTTTCTCTATTCCCTTTTCTGTTCTGGTCACGACCACAAGCTCCTGGAAAAGCTCCCCGACCGGTATGACCAGTTTTCCCCCGATCTTCAACTGATCTACCAGTGGCTGCGGAATATGATCAGGCGCGGCGGTCACTATGACCGCATCAAAAGGAGCGTATTCTGTCCAACCCTGATAACCATCTGCGCACGTAACCGTGATGTTCTTGTATTCCATTTCCTTGAGTCTTTTTTCTGCCATTTCCGCGAGAGGGCAGATAATCTCTATGGTATAAACTTCTTTGGCGATTTCAGCCAAGATGGCGGACTGATAACCCGAACCGGTGCCAATCTCCAAGACCTTCTCCCCTCCTTTCAGACCCAACAATTCGGTCATCAGGGCAACAATGTACGGCTGAGAGATGGTCTGTCCTTCTCCGATGGGAAGCGGGCCATCGGTGTAAGCAACCTCTCGCAGGCCCTCGGCAACGAAAAGATGGCGAGGCACCTTGCGTACGGCATCCAGGACCAGGTTATCCTTGACCCCTCTAGCCTGTATCTGGCTCTCCACCATCCTCTCCCTTCTCTCGGTATAGATTTCCTCTGGCGATTTCTCTTCTTTCATGTGCGGTTCCTTGTCTTTTGACTCCTTACAAGAGAAGGGAAGGAATAGAATCACCACTGCGGGCAACCAGAATAAACGTGCTTTGAACATAGCCAATCATCTTCCCAGACGGGCCTCCGTCCTTTTTCCGTTTGAAGTTTACGGTTAATTATAAATGAATTTCGTTGGGGTGTCAACAATTTATTTCTGGAGTGTCGAGCTTCAGCTTGACCAGCAATTTTCTACGATGCAAAGAGCTTCTGCCCCGTTCACCTAACGGTTCGACTTTGCTGACCGTCCTGTCTTCGACCCTGAGGCTTCCTTCGATACTGAGTCTTCCCTCGACCCTGAGGTCTCGGGACCGAAGGGCAGGACGAAGTGCAGACCCGAAGGGAGCTTGTCGAAGGAAGGCGAACACTCGAGACTCTGGTGAGAAAACGAACCCCAATCCCGATGGACAGGGATTAGGGCCTTTGGTGTTATAGCTCGAACTGTGTCAGATAAAGGATCTGTTACCCTGGAATCTATTGTCAGGGCTGAACGCCCTGCCCTATGACTCAGGAGTCTTATCCGGAAAGCATCTCTCTGAGTTCTGATTCCGTGAAATCGCTCTTGCCTTGGTCTGAAATCTCGATGGCTCTTCCCTTAAGCAGGAATATGACGTTGTCTCCCAGAGCCAAGTATTTGCCTATTTCCGGGACTCGTGTGAGGAGCTTGAAATAAGCCTGGCTGAATCTTTCCAATTTGAAGGTTTCCAGCTTGCCTTCGTATTCGCCGTCCACCCACAGCCCGTTTTTGTTGAAGAAGGTTTTGGTTCCGGCTTGAGCTACTCTCTCTATTTTTCTCTCTTTACCTTCGGCGTCGAAATAGGTCATCATTGGCGCCTGGGCTTTTTTGGCCTCGCCCAAAGTTCTGGCCTGTCCCACTGCACCTCGTCCAACCTGTTCTTTCGAAAGCCTTCGGATACTTTGGACGGCGTCAAGAGCAAGTTCTTCATGAGCTAATCGATAATCTGCATCGATCAGAAAAGAGGTATACTGGTTAATGATTCCATATTTCTTGGAGAGTCGAACCACCTCGTCGATCAACTCCTCGTTTTCACCATGAAGCCTCAGCTCGTCGATCAGATAGCCGATTCTTCTGGTTGCCCAAAGCCTGGGGATAAAATCGTTCCTTTCATCGGGAGAGAAATTCACCTCAAAAGTCATTCTTTTACGGGTTTCCCCGGTTGCCCCTGAAAGAGTTATCGCCGAGCTTCCCTGGCCATTGTGTTTTCCCAAGAGCAGAATCTGTGAGCCTTTGAAAATATCGGGAAGCTCTTTGGGATAAATGTCATAGGTTTTCACGCTGCCGAACGAGAGCTTGACGTCCGTCAAGATCGGGTGGGAGACCTTCTTGTAGAAGCTGGAAACCTTAACCTCTATATCTTCGTCCGGGCTGACGTAATCGGATGTGGCGTGATTGTCCTGGGCCAGCTTATCCAGAAAATGAGCGTTGACGTCATACCCTACGCCGAAAACGAATATCCGGACCCCGCCCGTGTTGTCATCCTTCACGTTCTGCAGAATGTTCTTTATGTCGGTGACTCCGACCGTGGGCAAGCCATCGGTCAGAAAGATAACAAAAGACGTTTTGTTTTCAGAATCAATCTGGTCAACCCCGGTCAAAAGAGCCTCGTTGATATTTGTTCCACCGTCAGCTTCGCAAGCTTCCACAAATCCCTTGGCATCTCTTACATTTTCACGGGTAGCTTGCAGGGGACGCTCTTTGAAACTCCTGACCTGGTCATCAAAATCGATAACGTTGAACCGGTCATCCGGATTCAGGCTATTCAAACAAAAGGCCAGAGCTCCCTTGGCTTGCTCTATCTTTTCCCCTTTCATGCTCCCGGAGGTGTCCAGGATGAACACGATTTCCTTCCTCAAAGTCTTGTCCGCCGGCACCTCCACCTGGGGAGAGATCATTGCCAGGAAATAACGCTGGTGGTCTTCGTCTTCAAAGGGAAGCAGATCGAAACCGATATCCTCTTCCGATACGGTATAGTAAAGGAGGGAATCCTTGTCCGGCCTGGTGTTTTCCTCGACATAAGTCACCCTGGCCTTGTGATCGTTCTCCTTGTCAATTCTTACATTGTGCGAAGGAGAGTATATGTTCTTTATGGGCTGATTGGAATGTATCTGGACGGTGAGCTTCACGCTTTGCAGGGGGTCTTTGGAGAACTTCTCGGTATTCAAGGTGTACCGATAGCCGCAAATTCCCCCATTCAACCTCAACATTTCTGAATAGTCCAATTTGATGCGAGTCTCACCGTGCGCGGGAATGGGGTAGACTCTCGCTTTGAACATCCCATCTTTGAAATATTCCAGAAGAGCCGGGTCTCTTTTCCTGCGGACAATGTCCTCATAAATCCTTCTGGCTTCTTGCCGATCTAAAATCTCACCTTTGATCTCCTCTCCCCCTATATACATGGAGAATTTGGAGATGGAGGCATCCTCGGAAATCGGAAATATATAAGTTCCTTCGATGTCTCGATGGAAGTTGTTTATGAAAACTTGGTCCACCGCAGTCTGCGCAATTTGATTGTCGATGTTGATGTCCACGTGATGATACTTGATGGAAAGATTCGGGGGGAAAGGTTCGCGGGGGCGAGGCGGCATGGGAATGATGAAACCGTCCGCCAGGGCATTTGATCCTAGAATCAAGACCAGAGCCAGTGTCAACAAGCATCCTCTTTTCATGACAACCTCCTTTTGAGGTTAAGAGTTCAGAGTTCAACGTCAATTCTAATTCTGATACAAGTCATGAAAAGAAATATTCCCGACGGTCTTTATTTTTCTTTTAGTGCTTTCAATTGTTTTAGCTTTTTGTTCAGTTCTTCTTTGGTTTTTGGGTCTGCGACCTGCTTTTCGTATTTATCTAAGAGTTCAATTCCATTTAGGAGATCAGATTCATCCTGGGTGAGTTTGCTCAAAAGATGATAACCGATTGCTACCTGCAGGTATGCTTCATTTGCCAGAGAATCTCCGGGATTTTGTTCTATATATCTGCTCCAGGTCTCTATGGCTCTTCTTAGCACATCTTCCTGCAGAAGCGTATCCTCATCGGCGATCTCCGGGACCTTTTCATCATCTATAACATAGTAATTCCTGACAGAAGCAGTTTCGGCAGTACGGTCGAAATCCAAGTGAGAGGGTGCTCTTGCCGCCGTCTTCGTTATCCCTTTCCGGTGAATCTCCTCTGTATCCTTAGCTTCGTGTTCAGGCGGGACCGCCTTCCCTGATCTCTTTCCTTCTGCTTCTGTACCCACTCCAATCGACTGAGTTTCCGTCGACAAGATGTCCTCTTTTGGTTTCGCCTTTTCAGCTATTGTTTCGACTTTGGGAATGCCCCTGGCAGCTTGGGTTTTGTCTGGTTCTTTGCCAGGAGGGGCAAACTCTTTTTTCTTCTTAACCTCTTGTTCTAACGAAGGACTGGGAGTAGTCTTTACCTCATCGGCAATTTCGGGAGACACACTCTTTTCCATTTCATCCCGGGAAAGCAGTCGTTTCTCTTCCTTCTTGGCTTTTTCCTCTGGCGGCACAGTCTCCTTTGCCACTTCAGGGGCATGGAGGACAGGGGCTTTTGTGTCTTCCATCCGTGGCTCAGTCGGTACGATTTCCTTGCCTCGATAATCAACGTAGAGTTTTCCCACCATGAAGACCAAAACCACGGAGATCACTCCCGCAGCAACCTTGACCTTCAGCGGAGAAAAAGTGAAGATTTTCTGAAAGAAGCTCTTCAGTTTGAATGAAAAGGATTCTTCCTGTTGGGCAACAATCCTTTCCCTTACCCTGCTGGAAAAGGTATCCCAGTACTCCTGAGAGGGCTCCTTGATTCTTATTCCTCTTGCGCCTTTCTCTATGGATTCCAAGAGAGCCAGCTTTTCTTTGCATCTCTTGCAGGTTGAGAGATGTTTCTCCAACTCCTCCTTTTTCTCTTCATCTATCCGTCTGTCCAAGAAGAGACAAATCAACTCGTCGAAATCATCACATTTCAATTTGGTCACCTATTGTATTTCACGTCTTGCGGTCGATGATATCGAAGCTCATAACGAAGCTCGCTATCGAGAGAGTCGATCCTCGAAAGTCTGTTTTCAGGCTTCAATATCAGCTCCGCAAGCGTCAAATGAATCTCTTCGAATTCATTCCTGCAAAATGTCATCTTTTAATACCGCCTGTAATCTCTCCCTCGCTCTGAAAAGACGAGACATCACCGTTCCCAATGATATTTTCAAAGCCTGAGCGATCTGCTCATAGCTCAAATCTTCATAGACTCTTAATACAAAAACTGCCTTGTATTTCGGCGGTAAAAGGTCGATGGCCTCCTCGATTTTCGTATATTGTTCCTTTTTGACCAAAAGACTTAACGGGTCTTCATTAGTGGTTTGCTTTTCTAAAGGGCTAGTCTCCTCCTCAAATTGGCTTTCGGAAATCACGAATTTTTGTCTTTTAAGGTAATTTATACTCAAGTTCATGCATATTTTATACAACCAGGTATAGAAAGCATACCCTAACTTGAAAGACTTAATCGACGAATAAGCCTTTATGAAGGTCTCTTGTGCGATATCATCCGCCGCGTCGTGGTTTTTCAACATACGACAGGCCAGACGGTACACCCTCCTCTGATACTTTTTCACCAAAAGGTCGAATGAATACAAATCACCTTTTTGAGCCTCGGCGATTAATGTTTGATCATCCTCGATTTTAAGCTCGGGCTCCACCATCGACCCTTCCACTAAGAGAATACAACTGGGTTTGGAGATTATTCCCTGGTTTTTAGAGGGATCTTTTTAGGGATACATTGGCTATCGCTATCTGTCACAAATGGCATAGCTTGTAAACCAAGATTTCCATCAAAATCCCGTCGGGCATCAGGCTTGATCTCAAACCGACATCGGTTTGATACAGCAGGACGAGGCCCCTTTCCAATTCTTCCTGGCTGAAATTTCCTGCCTGACTCGGATATTTTTTGACGAAATAGGGATGGACCTTAAGAATTGAGGCAAGAGATGCACCCTTCTGGGGGACAAAGTTTTTTGTCCTAATCAACCTTTCTAAATGTTCAGCCAACCTGAAAATCACCGTCCCCGGTTTTTCTCCGAGTAAGAAAACCTCTTTTAGGATTTCTAATGCTTTTCTGCACTGTCTCTCCCCGATGGCGTCGTTCAGTTGGAAGATATTATAGTTCTTGGACTGACCCACCACCAATTCTGCGTCAGAAGAGCTAATCCTTTCCTGATCGCCTACGTACATGACCAATTTCTCAATTTCGGAGGCGAGATCGGAGAGGTTATTCCCCACGTAATTGTGTAGAATCTGCAGTGCTCCTGTTTCTATCCTCTTCCCGTATTCTTTGACTTTGGCTTGAACCCATGCTGGAATCTGATCGTCGTACAATCGCCGGAAATCAACCGTGGTGGCAAGCTTATCCAGGGCCGAATAAAACTTCGTTTTGGAGGTCAGTTTTGGAGAGATCAGTATCAGGCAGGTGAAATGGGGGAGTTTGGGGAGATAAGACAAAAGAACATCTTTGTAAAATGGTGAGAGCTTGTGGATATCGAAGACCACCAACAACCGCTTTTCTGAATTGATGGGCAAAGTGGAAGCCTCATTTATGATCTCCACCGCACTCGTTTCGGAACCGTACAGCAAACTCAGATTGAAGCTTTTTAGATCGTGGGGGATTAGAATCGAAGATATCTTTCTCCAAGCTTCCTCCTTTAGGAAATCCTCCTCACCGGTGAAGTGATACAAAGTATCTATCTTGCCCGCTTTTATTCTATTTACCAGTTCAGGATATTTCATCTTTGAGTTATCGCCAAGGAGAATTTCGATGGATTGACAAGTTGAAATCCTTACGGATTCACCGTGAACGGATTAACTCCTTTCATCGGAGAGTCGAGGTGCAAACCCTTTAATCGACCCTGCAAAATCCCCGATGCGCAGATTGGAAATTAGGGAAAGGCGGTGCTGTTGTCAACAAAAAAAGAGCCCCCGGGGACGGGTGGAGGCTCTTTTGGGCAGAAGGGGATGCAGGTGAGTTTTGTCTATTTAAGAGTCAGCTCATTTTGAGCCGGGTTTTCATTCTGAGGAATCCAACTCAAGCTGTAAGGGATTCTGTCTTTGTAGACCAAAGCCATATTTCGATAAGGTTCCAACCTTTTATCGCAAAACATCTGTCGGTTGACTTGATTTACCACAAGAAAGCTATCTCCAAAGATCTCCACAGTTTTGTTCTTGAAAAGATGAGGATTTATCTCAATGAATTCAAGTAATGCCAGAAGGCCAGCATACTCACATTCTTGAGCGCCTCCCTTAAACTGAGCTCTGAATACGATTCCTAAATCCGGGATGGTGAAGGAGACCACGCCATTATGCGCCTTTTCTTCATCTCTGATCCTTCCGTAAAAGAAGCACTGCATTTTCGCCTCCTTATCGATTAGCCCGTGATCTAACCTCCTTTTTCCAGCTTTTCAACTTTTAGAATGAGCAAAATATATGCCACCAGACTCGGACGGTATCCAAAATGAAGAGAGGACAAAAAACGAGGTAACAAAGCAGGGACTATTAAAGGTTCGCAGTCATAACTGCTTGAAATCTAAGGGATACTGAAGTCGCACGAGTAGAATGTCCTTAACAGAGGTAGAGTGAATAAATCAAGCTGGGTTTATTGGCAGGGATGGAAGCAGGTTTCTTGCGCAAACTCTTTCATACTTAACGCAACAGCTTACACTCTCATACAAGCTTTCTTCCAAAAGCGCCGGATGCGGTTTCGGGCCGGTCAAACTCTCTCGAAGGGATCAAAGAGTTTCTTGTACTCCTGCAGAGCGAATCTGTCGGTCATTCCTGCGATGTAATCGCAGACCAACTGCATCTTGTTTTCCTCTATCGTCAAATCCGTTAGAGGGCAATCGATCTCTTACCAGACTATAGAACGAGTGCAAGTTGAAGTTTGAAGTAAAATTGAGACAGTATTCTGTGAAGTTCTATTGGGTGTATGTAAAAGTAGCGATCATTAATTTTTTGAGATAAATGCATTACCACTTCATTCTATGGCTGGCGAACGGAGACGATGTTCAAAAATTGAACAATTGGGCAAATTTTATTAGAAAAGATAGTTTTTTTACTTGACAAGTGGTAGGGAGATCTTTAAATTGTGTATAATACAATTTTCAGTACGAACCAAGAGGACATTTCCTCTTAGTAATTCCCCTTGACATGGAAGTCCGGGGAGGTCGCAGGAGGAGCAACTTACGTTATTTAGAGCGGCGTGATTTGCGTCTTGAGAGTATTTCCGTTATTGGGATTTCGCTTTATCTTGGCAGAGGGATAGTCTCTTCTTTCTGAACAATTCGAATCGACAAAACCAGAGGACTGGATTTACCACTTCTAATGGGACTATTGCAGACCATGTGGCATCGGAAAAGGACTCTTTTATTATTCTGCCTTTTGCTCTTGTTTATTTTCTCTTCGAGGGCTTTTTGTCAGACCCTTCAAGTAGCACCTATTAGGGGGGCCTTTTCGGCTGACTCTGGAAATACAGAACCCAGCAAAGGCGGAATGCCTCTTCATCCCATTCGGATCGATGGCTCACCTCTGGAGCAAGGCAAGAAAGCGATCCGCATTGAACAACCGCAGGGACCCCTTCTGAGCCCTGGCCCAGAGGTGCCATGGGTAAAATTTCACCTCTCCGCCACACAATGGACCTGGAACGTAAGAAAGCCGGGGAGTTATGCAGCTAAATGCTTGACTGGCACTATCACCAGCGACGTCGACATGCTTATAGAATTCAGTGGTTTTGAAGATCTTTATTCCTCTGATCCTCCCAGACAAAATGTAGAAACTTATCATGGAGTTTTAATTGGGAATGAGCGTGTAGAAGAAGTGGAGTGGGTAAGGGCATCTGATTTCAATGCACGTATTTTACTGATCAAGCAGAACCCCACAACGGCAACTACCTGGAGTTTGTGGAATAAGGTCTATGTAAAACCGGGCAATTCTGCGTTTGAGTATTCAGATGACGCGGTGATAACCCTTGTAATGCAGAATATGAGCCCATGGATGGAACCAGACATACCAACCAATAAATGAATATGAGGAAAGACATAAATGTCAATTACAAAAACGCCTTTGAGTGGCTGCATGATTGAGTTGAATGGGACATTCTTCAATGTCAGGAGAGAGAATAGGTACTCTATTCATTAGAAGAATCCTGAACTGCTCCAGAAATGAAAAGTGGACCATAAAATTGAGAAAAAAATACGGGGGTGACCGTATACTCAAAAAAGTCCGTGACTCATGTCAAGGAAATCATAAATTGAGAGGAGGTGAAAACATGAAAAAACTGATTATCGCATTGTTGGTGGTGGGTCTTCTTCCTATCGTGGCATCGGCCGCGGATGAGCAGGAAACCTGGAAGTGGAGTGGATCAGCGTGGGTCTCCCAAGGGGTAGGAGACGTACAAGCGGACGCAAGATGCTGGACCTCATTTCCCGCGGCATATTACTGCAATAAGAAAACTCACCTAATCGACGTCACAATTCACGCCTCTGTTGCTCAGTGGATAAGCTGGAGTATATCTGGCACCAGGTGGGATTGGAAAGTGCGTAAGCCCGGTACTTATGCTGCGGATTGTATTACAGGATTCATTCAAAGCAACCAGGATGTGTTTATTGATTACGAGGGTTTCGCAGACCTGCAGACTCTAGGCACAAGTATCAATCCAACCATTCCCATCTGTTATGGTTTCGGTCCTAGCCTTGCCCAAGCTGAAATAAACGGCTGGGTTCCTGCAGCGGCTTTGAATAATGACGATGATATGCTACTAGATTCACAGGATCTGCATGACGGCATCTCCTGGAAGTTATGGAATAAGATAGAGGTAGTCAACTGCAACTCCGCCTGTGAATATGAAGATGCCGCCACCATAACTCTTACTTTGCAGGTGATAAAGACCTGGATTGATCCAGCAACTGGTTATTTCCTGTAATAGTAGTTTTTAGGTTTAACTAATTTTTAGCAATGGTCACCCCGTATTTTAAAAAAAGGAAATTGTTGAAGAGAAAAATTGAAAGATATTGTTTCTTTTTAGTCCTTCTAATTATTCTTAGCTGGACTCCAAAGGTCTACCCGCAATTTAGCCTTTATTTATCTCCCTTATTGGTGGAGCTTGAACTGGCTCCAGGGGCCAAGAAACATTTTACCCTCCAGCTGGTGAATGAAGATAAGGAACAAAGTATTAGCTTGATCGCATACCCCGGTAACATAGAAGAAAGTCCAGCGGGAATATACAAAGTTGTGCCCAAGGGTGAATCGGAGTTCTCCTGCGCTGATTGGATGCAGATCAGCGACACTAACTTTACCCTTGAGCCGGCCAGCACAAAGGAAATCGAAGTCTGGATAAAGGCTCCCCGGGATGCTTTTGGCGGTCGATATGGCGCAGTCGTATTCGAGGTTGTGCCTGAGGAAGCCTCCCCAGGCGAGAAATTAGGCTCGGTTACATACCGGTTCAGAATGCCGACTTTCGTGGAAGTCACTATAAAAAGGTTCGGTGGAATGCTTAGGAAAGCAAGTATTTCTGAGTTCAGAGTGGAATCTGTTACCGATAAAAGATTGCTTGAAAAAATAGGAACTGACGCCATCTCTTTTGCGGCAACAGTTGAGAATGAAGGCAACATCCACGTAATCGGGAAAGGAAGCTTGATTATTAAGAACAAGGAAGGCAGGACTAAAAAAAGAGTGCCTCTGGGTGGCGGACGAGGTGTGGTTATTCCGGGCGCAACTGTCCATTTTGCATCCCTTTTAAAGAAACCCCCAGCAGGCGAGTATACAGCTCAGGCTGTAATGAATTTCGGTGGTCTGAGCCCAGCCGTGGCTGAGATCCCATTTACTGTTACCAGAACAAAAAGTGCCGCTTTGGGCTCTTTTAAGGCAAGCTCATATATAGCCCTGGATATAAAACCAGAACACCTGGAAATGAAAATTCCAACCCGGGGTTTCAGAGCATTCACTTTCAGTTTGAGAAATGATGAGCGCGATACAGTTAAGATAGAAGCTCATCTCAAGGACATAGAATATGATGAAGAAGGAAATCTGGTTTTGTTGGATTCCTCTGAAAATGGTCGCTCCTGCAGAGAATGGATTAGCCTGGAGCCGCAAGAATTTACCATAGCCCCGGATAAAAGAGAACAGGTGAAGCTTATTTTACAGGCTCCTACCGAAGGAGAAGGGGGATATTATGCCTGCGTGGTTTTCGATGCCTTGTTAAAATCTTCAAAAGAGGGTGCAATTTCAACCCCTTTTCAGATTCCTGTGATCCTGAGTGTTCCTCCTAATTTGGACCAAAAGGGTGAGATCGTTGATCTGCAAATGGAAGCCTCCACCGGAAGACCAGCTGTCTTTACCACTTATTTCAAAAACACCGGAAATATTCATTTAAAACTTAAAGGGAAGATTTCCCTTGAGGTGCTTAAAGAGATTAAGCCCACTGGTGATATTATATATATCGGTGAATCCAAATATGAGAAGGTAGGTGAATTGTCATTTGATGAAGTTGAGCAATATGTTCTGCCCGACGGGATAAGAAAAATGGAGGCTGGTTATCCGGGAGCTTTAGAAGCTGGGAAATATTTAGCAGAGGTCACTATCGACTATGGAGCTCCAGAACCGGTAAAGTTTAAAAAAGAGTTCAGGGTCAAATAAATCTTAATTCATTTTTTAAACCGGAGGAGGTTTTTTGATGAGATTTACACTTATTTTCTTGTTTTCTTTTTTTTTATTCATTCCCTTAATTAATTCCTCCGCACAAATCATCCCAGCTCAATCTGAAAGCTTAGAAGTTTTTGAGGAGCAACCCTTAATTACCAATGTCTTTTATGAGAACGATATCAGGGAAGCTTTAGCTGCGATAGCAGCTCAAAGCGGGATAAACATAATACCGGACCAGACTGTATCTGGCTTCATAAGTATAGAGCTTACTGATGTCCCCTTTGAGGAAGCTCTGAGAAGAATTTTGTCTCCTTTGGGATTCACTTTTAGAAGAATGGTAGGCTATTACCTGGTGGGTGCTGCTTACCCGGATAATCCCTCTTTCCCCTTGCTAAGTGTGACTGAAAGAGTTGTCCCCAACTATCTGAAAGCAAAGAACGTGCCTGAACTACTTTCATCCTTTTATCAGCCCTTCCTCAAATTTGATACGGAGACTAATACGCTGGTTATAACCGCCTCGCCCGAGATCTTGCAACGGATCAAAGAGGACTTAGCCAAAATCGATGTTCCTCCCAGACAGGTTATGATTGAGGCTTTAGTAACAGAGTTCTCCAAGGAGGCCAGGAAAAGTCTTGGCTTAGATGCAAGCTGGTTGGGGAACAAAGAGGGGCGGCAGCTGTCTGTGATTACCCCGGTCGGCGACCTGCTCGATAGTACTTTTGGAATAACACTCCTGCGGCCCGGTGCAGAGGTCGAAGGATGGACAGGGACATTCAGTGCCACCTTAAAGGCCTTGGTCCAGGACGGCAAAGTAAACATCCGCGCCAACCCACGCGTGGCAACCATTGAGGGTCAAAAGGCAACCATTCTGATTGGAAAAGAACAGTATTATGTTATCGTCACAGGTGTAGCGCCTTATTCTTATGGTCAATTGGAAAGGATCCCTGTTGGTGTATCTCTGCAAATTGTGCCCTATATTTCTGATAACGGCGAGATAACTGTTGAAATACAGCCTGAGGTGAGCGATGTGGTGGGCACAGGTGCTACGGGGCTGCCGCTGGTCAACAAAAGAGCAGTCTCAACCAAGATACGGGTGAAGGACGGTGAAACAATCGTAATCGGCGGTCTGCTTCAGAAGAATGAATCAACGGTCAGACGAAAAATCCCACTTCTGGGTGATATTCCCATACTGGGGCTTTTATTCAGTAGAACCGACCGAAGAGTAGATGAAATCGAGACCGTCATCTTCATAACTCCACATATTCTGACCGAGGAAACAACAAGTAAAGCAAGTGAATAGCATATACTTACGACTCTAATTCCTCCTCCGATTGGTAGCGGTTTATAAGAAGGAATAAGAGCAGAGTTCTGCGCAGGCTCTTTTCCTGCTTAATGCACCTGGTTACACTCCCAAACAGATCTCTATCAAACTCTCTCGAAGGGATCAAAGAGTTTCTTATACTCCTGCAAGGCGAATCTATCCGTCATTCCTGCGATGTAATCGCAGACCAGCTGCATCTGATCTTCCTCCTTGATCTTATTTCTGAAGGAGGGCGGGAGTTGGTCGGAATTGCTTAGATAGACCTCGAAAAGCTGGGTTATGATCCTTCTGGCTTTGTCCGCCATCCGGATCATGCGATAATGCCTGTACATTTTATCAAACAAGAACATCTTCAGCTGGCTGTTCGACTTTTTGGTGGGGTTGGAAAAGCTGATTATGTTCTCCCCTGCATTTCGGACATCGTCAGGACTTTTGATTTGATGCTTTTGAATCTTCTTGTTTGTCTCGGAGATCAGATCGGAGACTTCAAAATTGATCAGCATTCTCACAATCTGATGCCTTCTCTGGCTTGGGGAGAGATGCAGATACCTCTTTTTTGCCTCTCTGGCGATATCGTGCCAGAGCATGATCTGGTTTAACTCCTCCTCTTTTAAAACGTGTGAAGCTAAACCATCATCCAGGTCGTGACAGTTATAGGCGATCTCATCTGCGACATTCACGATCTGACACTCAAGAGTGGCTTTTTTGGGTGGATTAAACTCGGTGGGAATGGGGCGATCATAAATGGTCTCATGCTTCATGATCCCCTCTCTAACCTCATAAGTCAGGTTAAGTCCCGGAAAATTGGGATATTTCTCTTCTAAGAAGTCGACCACTCTCAAGCTCTGGCGATTATGCTCGAAGCCCCCATGGTCTTTCATTATTTCATCCAGCGTCTCTTCACCCGAATGCCCGAAAGGAGTGTGCCCCAAATCGTGTACCAAGGCAATGGCTTCTGCCAAGTCCTCATTGAGTTTCAGTGCCCTGGCAATTGACCTGGAGATCTGCGCTACCTCGATGGTATGGGTGAGGCGGGTGCGATAATGATCTCCTTCATGATTAACAAAAACTTGAGTTTTATATTCCAATCTCCGGAAGGCGGTGGAGTGAATGATGCGATCCCGATCTCTCTGAAAGTGGGTGCGATAAGGATGGTCGTCCTCCTGGTGTTTTCTTCCCTTGGTCTGACTGCTCTTGGCAGCGTAAGGAGCCAGCGTCTTCTCTTCCTGCTCTTCAATCTCTTCCCTCACACATTTGCAGAGTTCCATAATATCACCCCATTAAAGGTATTGCTAGAAAAAAACATTCTCCAAACCGAGGCCGAAAAAGGAAACCCAAAATACGTTACTTTAGATCAGAGGGTCCTCTTTGGCCCAAAAAGAAATTTTGATTTCCTCATTGAGATTTCAAGCTTTGCTATTTTGGCTTTCTAAAGGCAACCACTACTATTAATCGTAAGCGGAGTCTTTATCTTTAAGGAATTCTACGAATTGGTTTCATTTCATCTCAGCTGGACAGAATATTCTTAGATGGCAAAAGGTCATTCTTGCTGTCTGGTTTTGAAATGCTCGATTATTCCCTCAATTTCCTGAATATCTCTGGAACTTTTGGTGAGCTCCAGGGCTTTTTCCAAATGGATTATGGCCTCTGAGAATTGCCCTGCATATGAGTACACCATGCCAAGGTTCCTCTGGGCTGAGAAGTTGTGGGGATCCAGTTTAAGAGCCATCTGCAAGGCTTCCACGGACGAACAGAAGTCTTTCTTATCTGCGTAAACAAATCCTAAATTGGCGTAGGCATCCGCATAATTGGGATCGAGCCTGATGGCTTCTTCGATCTCCACCAAAGCGGAATCGTTTTGCCCTCTATCATGGTAGAGCATTCCCAGATGGTTGTGTGGCTCTGCAAGGTTTGGTTCTGCTACTACCGCCTTTTTGAATTCTCTTTCCGCAAATCTGAATATGCCCCGCCGCTGAAGGAAGGTTGCGTAAGCATTATGTATCACCGCATCGTGAGGAGCTCTTTCTGCCGCGGCCCGCCAGAAATAGATTTCTTTTCTGAAAACTTTGGCCTGGCTTCTTATGTTAAATGCATAGAATATCAAAAGGAGCGCAAAGAAGAGGGCAAGTAAATGATTTGCCCTAAGCAAAATCCTATCAGGAAAAGTCAGTGCCTTGAGTCTTGAGATTTTGTTCTGTCCTGCTGTCTCCTCGGGTTGCACCGTTTCCTTATCCCGCCTTCGCCCAAACAGCGCAATTCCGAATATCTTTTTCTCCCACCTGATTGCTTCCACTGCCAGTTTGCCCAAAATGAGACAAAATCCGATCGAAGGTATATACGCCCACCACTCTTTGACCGAGGCATAGAGCGGAACGACGTTCAAAACAGGCACAAGGGTGATAAGAATCCATAGTATACCGAACCAAACCTCTTTTGAGCGCTTGCGCAAGGATATGCCCAATCCCAACACAACTGCAACGAACACTAAAGAGCCTAACAGTCTTAGGCTCAATATGGAGCCAATTGTCAGCACTTGGGGAGAAAAATTAAACTGCAAAGGCAAAATCATTTTCTTGAAGTAATAAAAATATATGGGAAATACGGTGAGAATCCTCTTGAACAAACCGCTTGAGGAATAAGGTTCGCCCGTGCCAAGGCCTCCCAACAAGTTCAATCTCCACACCAAATACAGAATGGTAATTATCACCAACGGTATGTAAGGGATTATCTTTTTCTTGATCGGCTCCTTTTTGGACAGATAGTCCCAGATAAACAAGAAAAGAGGCAAGACCAAAGTGGTCTCCTTGGAAAACAGACACAAGACGTAGCTTGCTGCTGCACCTACCCAGAGAAGGTGTGGCGGCGACTTTTTATAGCCTTTTGCCTTGAAAAAGAAAATCAGGGTCAACAGAAAGAAGAAACAAGCGATCAGGTCGGTCCTGCCGGAAATCCACACCACCGAGCTTAAGTGAAGGGGATGAGCGGCAAAAAAGAGACTTGAGAAGAGCGACAGAGGTATGCTCTTGAACAGCAGAAAAACCAAGAGATACAATAGTATGGTATTTAGGGTATGAACCCCCAAGTTAAACAGATGATAGCCCTGGATAGTCTTGCTAAAATGATAATTCAAAAAATACGTCAAGCTGACTATGGGTCTGTAAAAAGGGAGGGGCTCATACGTCTTCACCGGCAAAGGCGAAACAAAAGTGGTTTTCAGATTGCCCCAATCTTGGAGAAAATCAGTGTTCTGAAAAATGAGACGGGTATCATCCGCGACAAACCCAAGTTTTGTGGTCTCGAAATAAACCAATACCGAAACAACTGCAATCAAGACGATGAGTATCAAGTGCGTCAGCTTATCATTCATGAAAAATCCTCCTTAATTCACCGGAAATTGTCGATCTCTCAGACATTTGAAAACCCAGACCGAATACCTTTGGAAAAAGCTTCTGGTTGGTCGTTATAATATCACAAACCTGGATATTTGTCAACAGCAAAACTCCGTTTTCTTCTTGACTTCAACTTCCAGCGAATTTATTATCACTATCGGAACTGTTTAATTTTTCTGAAAGGGAGAACCTTATGGCGGAAAGTTTAGGAAAGAATTTGGTGATCATTGGGGGCGGACCGGCGGGATACGTGGGGGCCATCCGAGCCTCGCAGCTGAAAGCAAACGTGACCTTGATCGAGAAAGAGGAAGTGGGAGGAACCTGTCTCAACGTCGGTTGTATTCCGACAAAGGTTTTGACCTCTACCGCTCATCTTTTCTTGAACATGAAGCGTTCAAGCAGATGGGGGCTTAAGACCCACGAAGTGACTTTGGATTTTCCTCAGATAATGAGAAGAAAGCAAATGGTGGCGCAGAGATTGGTCACTGGAGTTAAGAGTCTGCTCAAAGCGAACAGGGTCAACTCGATCAAAGGTTCAGCAAGGTTTTTAGATGAGAACTTGCTTGAGATACAAACGGACAAGGGCGAGGTCCAGAAAATCGAAGCCGACAAGATTTTGATCGCCAGCGGGTCAGTTCCCATAATGCTTCCTCTTCCCGGCATGGAGTTAGAGGGGGTGGTGGATAGCACCGGGGCTTTGTCTTTCAGCGAAATCCCTGAGAGCATGCTGATCATCGGCGGAGGGGCCATCGGATGCGAATTCGCGCACATATATCACTCCTTCGGCACCCAGGTTACAATAGTGGAAATGCTGTCTCAGATTCTGCCGGGAGAAGATGAAGAGATAGTGGCCGATATAACCACTTCCCTGGAGCGAACAGGAATCAAAATCTTCACGGATTCCAAGGCGTCAAAAATTACCTCAGGAAAGGAAGGCAAGAAGATCATCACTGTCTCATCTGCGAAAGGAGAGATTGATATTGAGGTGGAAAAGGTTCTGGTCTCGGTGGGACGGAAAGCAAACACCAAGGATTTGGGTTTAGAGAAGCTCGGAATCAAAATGGACAGGTCGAATATCTTGGTCGACGAATACTTGAAGACCAACCTGACTGATGTGTATGCGGCTGGAGATTGCATTGGCAACTGGTTGTTAGCTCATGTTGCGTCTCAAGAGGCGGAGGTGGCAGTAGAAAATGCCCTGGGCACGCAGAAGAAGATGGACTATGCCGCCGTGCCCCGCTGCGTCTTCACTCATCCGGAGATAGCAAGCGTGGGCTTGACCGAAAAACAGGCAACAGATCAAGGGATAAGAATTAAGACAGGCAAATTCCCCTTCCTGGCCAACGGGAGAGCTCAGGCGGAAAACGAGACTGAAGGGATGGTCAAGATCATCGCTGATGCTACTTCAAATAAGATTCTCGGCGCTCATATTTTAGGACCCAGGGCCACAGATCTGATAGCGGAGTTGACTCTCGCTATCAAAATGGGAGCAAAAGCCGAGGATTTGATAGATACCATTCACGCCCATCCGACTTTGGCAGAGCCGATAAGGGAAGCGGCTCTAAAGTTGGAAGGGAGACCAATACATATAACTTAAATGGGTTAAGCTCGTCCATCATTTTTGTTTATACCTGTCGATCCTCCTGACCCAACTGATAAATAGTCATAAATAGAAATGATCTGATACCCACAGAATTTTAGGATTGAGTGATATGAAATGTCGCCTTTGTCTCGAAGACAAGGAACTGCAAAAGTCCCACATAATACCGGAATTCTTCTATAAACCGGTTTATGATGGTCTTCATAGACTCAACGTAGTATCTACTGAACCCGGCGACAAAATCAAATACCAACAAAAGGGCTATAGAGAAAAGTTGCTTTGTCGTGATTGTGAACAACGATTGGGCCGCTTTGAAGATTACGGAAGACGAGTTATTTATGGGGGCAGGGGTAGCAGGGGTACAGGAGTTAAAATTCAAGATGTAGGAAACGGATTTAAATTAAGAAATATCGATTATCATAAATTCAAGTTATTCCAGCTGTCGCTTCTGTGGCGAGCAAGCATAGCGAGTCTAGACTTCTTTACTGGAGTCAACCTAGGTCCCCATGAGGAAACTATTCGAAAGATGTTAGTTAGTCAGACCCCAGGAGAACCTCATCAGTTTGGTTGTATAATGACAATTCTTTTATGGGAAGAAAACAAACCATTGGATGGAATCATACTTGAACCAGAACAATTGTACATTGAAGGTCATAAATGTTTCAGACTCGTTTCAGTCGGGTGCTTATGGTTTTTTATCGTTTCGAGCCATTCTAAGGATTTCATGCTCAGAGATTTTTTCTTAAGCCAGGGAGGAGAACTTATTATACCATTTGTACGACGGGACCAATATGCAGACTTGGTTAAGAGATTTGCAGAAGTCTTAAAAAGAAACCGGACGATGGCCGATATTTGAAAAAATAGCCGCGTAGCCAAGCCTTCACGGCTTGGCTATCGGAGGGATAAACCCTCCGCTACGCGTTTTGAGGGAGCAAGATTATGCCCATCGCGCTCGCGTGAGTGCATATGCATCCCCCGACCCAACGCGTAAATGCACACCAAGAAACAATCGAGTTTCAAAACCGAGGATGTGATAGGTACCATTCACGCCCATCCAACTTTGGCAGAGCCGATAAGGGAAGCGGCTCTGAAGTTGGAAGGGAGACCAATTCATATCACATAGAACAGAGTTGTAGGATAATAATAAAAGGCTTACGCTTTAACTCCGAACAAGGAGTCGTACCGTAAGGATTTTGCCTATCTCTTGTTGGGGTTGGGGCTGAACGCTTCAAGTTGAACCTTCAGGACAAACCCCTGTCCGAACATGGTGTACCAACGGAAACAAAAAATGTTGACTGGCGGTTCTGACGTTTCTGACGGTTCTGATGTTTCTGAGGTTTGTTTCTTAGAATTTTTTCTTCTCCACTCATCATACCCTCTTTGAAAAAAGGCCCTCGTGATCTCTCACACAGTCGCAAACCTTGTCCATACGGACGCGTATTCATACGAATCTTCCTCAATAACATGTGAGTTATCCTTTTCACCACAAAAGTTGTGGTAAAAGTGCTGGTGCAGTCCGGCTTTTAGTTTTTCAACACACCCTTCAACTTTGCCCTCAAGGTCTTTTGAGGCAACAACCTTATCGTTTAAACCTTCTTCTGAGAGCCAGAAGAAAGAAGGCCAGAGTAACCGGGCTGAGGATGGACTCAAGCACAAAGAGGGTATGGCCCCAGTTGTCGATGGTGGTGTATTTCTTATCGCGGATGAAAGAAAAGACAGACATGCTGTATAAGAAAGAAGTATAATAGTCGCCTATTTTTTCACTAGTTGGTAAGAGTGATTGAGATGAACTGAAATCTAATTTGTAATTAATAACATCACCTGTTGGATTGTTCGAATCGAGACTAACGGGTTGTATGCCGGCAAACATGAAAAGCAAGGGGAAGGTTAACAATATTACGGCTATCCAGCCTAAAGGTCGGTAATAGCTCTCACCGTAGTTGCTGATTGCTTTGTAAAACAAAAGAGGGAGTTTCTTGAAGATTGATGTTTGGGCTTTTCTTGTCATCTCCATTTCGCCAATGTAGAAATCGCCTGCTTCCGAATACCTGAGGTTCTCTTCGTAGTTTGCCCGCAGGCGGCGGTAAAGTTGGGCGATCAAAGCGTGATCAAACTCCCTCACTCCCGGAAGATCCGCATTGTCGGAAGGCGACACCTCATCAAAGACCCTATTCGGCCCTTTGTTGTCTTCCTTGTTCCAATTCACATCTATAAAATGCACGCCTCGCAAGTCAGTCTCAAGAAATCTAAACCTACTCAAATCAACCTTCTGGAATATCACCTTTTCTGGCTTGAAAAACTCGACCGACCCAAAGCTAACCTCACCCAGAAATCCCTTTTTCTCGTGTGCTTCAGCGCTTATTCGCAAAGTATCTTGGAAAATGGCACCCCAGAAGT
>Ga0315539_1000837_pt1 | contig 23052 bp, 20 predicted proteins | sample SalMarSW160150MG_FD_203097 | JGI IMG/M metagenome (GOLD analysis project Ga0315539, IMG submission 203097) | Salt marsh sediment microbial communities from the Plum Island Ecosystem LTER, Massachusetts, United States - Salt Marsh Sediment SW1601-150 ... | reverse complement strand
AAGAAAGAAATATTATCAGAAATAGCAATTTTGAAGGAAGGTAAGTTTAAATTGATATAGGCCTGTTTTATTTGTGCTTGAAAGGGAATACCCATTTCTTGGGTATTTGAAACCCAATTAAAATCAGTGCGAGCAAGAGCATCAAGATAGAAAGCACTATTTTCAGAAATTGTGGCAGATATTTTAGCTCCTATCTCAGAAAATAGGTTCATTTTTTGCAAATCTTCAATATTTTTATCCTGTTTAAATATATCTGCCTTCTGAATAAAATAGGGGTCTATTTTTAAAGTCGACTTGTGACTAAGGTTATCTAAATCAAGGGCTGACAATTCTGTCTGAAATTCCTTTACCAATTTATCCATCAATAATAAATCTGTTTCTTTAAGTTCTACCTTTCCTTTTTGCAAATTGGATAACGCTGTATCTATAAGAGAAGCAATCTCAAATCTGGTTAAAGGTGTGGTGTTGAGTGCGATAGTGCTATTTCCTTCAAAGGCTTGAAGAGTTTCGAAGCGAGAAATTACCGGATAGACCCAGCTATCCAGAGGAACATTGATTGAGGGGTTGGCTAAGGATATTTTTGTGGGAACAATAAAAAAAACAATAATAGCAATTAAAATTAATATAGTCTTAAAAGGGCAAGGATTAAAAATAAATTTTTTATTGCATTTTTTCAAAATATTATATTCCTTCTTTAGATGGGGACATTATTCACTATTTACCCTATTTACCACATTAGTTATATATTCGACATATATTTAAAAAATCCTGCTTTTTAAAATGAAAAAAAATTAATTAAAAATTAAAATAAAAGTTATCACTGTAGGATAGGCACCTCGCCTGTTTATTGATTCCCTTTTGGATTTTTGCAAAAAATAAAAATATGGTATACTTAAAAAAATGTTTAGAGTGGGAGGGGAAATGGCGATAGATATATCATTTAGTCGTAAGTTTCCTTGGCTCAAGATTTTAGACCGCTATATTATAAGTGAAGTATTGAGCTTTGTTGCCCTGACTGCTTCCGCTCTGACTATTATGCTAATCGTGAGAACCCTTTTCGAGTTAACGGATATGTTAATTAATGAGAAGGTAGCCCTGCCTTATATTACTAAATTATTAGTCTACCGCCTCCCTGCATTTTTAGTACTAACCTTCCCTATGTCTTTGCTGGCTTCCAGTGAATTAGCTATCGGCCGCCTTTCTACCGATAGTGAAATAACCGCCATGAGAGCAGGCGGAATAAGCCTTCGCCGAATAATCATTCCTTTTTTAATAGCTGCTTTAGTTGTAAGTATTTTATCTTTTGTAATTAATGATTACGTTGTTCCAGAGGCTAATTACCTCTCTCAGAATATTATCCGCGAGATTGTCCAAAAAAAGGGTCCATCCTATATCAGGCGAAGTGTCTTTTTTCGTGATGCTGAAAATCGTTATTTTTACGTTAATCAATTTGATGAAAAAAATATGATTATGCGAGATATAATAGTCTATGAGTTCAATGGAGAAGGATCTTTCAGAACGATAACCGCCAAGGAAGGTAAGTGGGTGGCTGACACCTGGAAATTAGAAAATGGAACCATTTATAATAACCATGAAGGTGGGGAAGGTGTATATGAAATGAGTTTTACCACTTTAGATATTATTTCAAAAGAAGATCTCCAAACATTTTTTAAAAACCAGAGGACTCCTCAAGAGATGAGTAGCAAAGAATTAAGACAGCAGATAAATATTTTACAACAAGCGGGAGCAGATACTAAAAGCTTTGAAGTAGATCTGTATATGAAATATTCTGTCCCTTTTAGCGGGCTAATCTTTGTGCTATTGGGAGTGCCTTTAGGTCTGCGGGTAAAACGAGGAAGCAAAGCTACCGGTATAATTATTAGTATTGCCCTGGTCTTTATTTATTACATTTCCGTCTCCACTATCAGGTCATTTGGTAGAGGGGGGATAATGGTCCCGGTTTTAGCAGCCTGGCTGCCTAATATAATTTTTGCTATTTTAGGGACAATTCTTATATTTAGGGCGGAGAAGAAGTGAGATAGTCGTTAGTGAATAGTGAATAGTCGTTAGCATTAAAAACAAGTTTTTAGTTGTCGGGTTTTGTTGGTGAGACTTTTAGCTTTTCCTGGGTGATTTGTTGTATAATGTTTCGGGCATATTTTGCCTCCTCGCTATCGGGGGCAAGCTCGATTACCTTTTCTAATTCAACCAGTGCTTCTTCGATCTTGTTCTGATTTAAATACGCTCCCGCCAACCCATAATGAGCATTAATAAAATTCGAGTCTATCTTTAAGGCATTTTTCAGGACAGTTTCTGCAGGTTTATATCTTTTTAACTGTAAATAGGTATTTCCTAATTCGGCATATAATGGAAGCATTGATTTTTCATCAGGTTGATAGGAAATAGCTTGTTTAAGTTTAATTGCTGCCTCATCAAGCATTCCGCTTTTCAGATAAATAATAGCTAAATCCAGAGGTAAATCGGGATGGTCAATATATTTTGCAGCCTTCTCTAAATATTCTCTACTGATACCATATAATTCTTTATCTTGCAATATTTTCCCTATATCATAATATATAGGACCTAAATAAGGGTCCCATCTTAAGGCTTCTTCATAAATTTTAATAGCTTCATTCCAATTTTCTTTTTTAATCTCTTTAAAACCTTTATACCAATAAGTTTGAGCAATGAATGGGCGTGCTATAGCTATGCTTAGAACTGCAACCAGCAGGATAATGGATAAATATAAAAGAGGTTTAAATCGATATATATTATCACTATCTTTATCTTTTGCTTTTTTCTGTTTTTTATCAAGATTAATATCTTCTGTTCCCCTTATTATTACATCAGAATCTTTCTGTTTTAAATTGGTTTTATCTGCGTTAACTTCTGTTTTAAATGTTACTATAGTAAGACCCAGAATCAACCAAAACATAGCAGTATTAGTTGGCAGGCGCAGAGAAAACCAAAATAAACCATCTACTAAAAAAGCTATTATACTCCCCATTAATCCAATTATAATCCCTTGTTTATATTTATTTTCTATGTCTTTTAGTTTTTTTACTCCATAATTAAAATAGCTAATTATCAGCCATAAAAATATTCCTAATCCGATTATCCCGAGCTCTGCTCCCAATTGTAAATATTCGTTATGTGCTTTGTCTGCAACACCGTAGGGATAAAGAGCACGGTTTTGTCCCTGGTCAAAGAATTTTGCCTGGTACTTCAAAGTATTGTATTTAAAAGTCCCCAGACCTGAACCAAGCAAAAGATGGTCCTTAATCATAAGGGTAGTAAATTTCCAGATAGCTGTTCTCCTACCAGAAGAAAATTCATTTTCAAGTTTAGTTATTGAAACTCTCCCCTTAATCTTTGAGATTATAGTGCCTTTCTTATTTAACGAAGTAGGAACCGCAAATAAAAAAGCAATCAAAATAATAGCAATCAAAAGTATAATAAATATTTTTTTATTTTCTTTGAAAAAAGTTTTACCCTGAGAGATTATAAAAAGAAATAACATAAAAATAAATGAAATTCCTATAGCAAGATAAGGCCCCCGGGTAAGAGTCGCCAGCAGAGCCCCCGCCATAGCCAGAACCCCGATTAATAACAGGATTTTTTTAATTTTATTGTTGCAAACAAAAAAAAGAGCTATTGCTATTGGCAAAGGAAACATTAAATATCCGGCAAAATAACCAGCATTGCCAAAAAGCCCAAAGACTTTTCCCCTTCCATAATTTCCAATCCAGAAGGAAAAGTCAATACCATTGTATTGGAGTATACCGTATATGCCGAATAATCCACCCATGATAAGTATTGCACTGATGATACGACTAATTTGCTTTTCATTATGAGCATTATTGACTACTATAAAATACAATAGAGGTCCGGCCAAGAAAAGGGGTAATTCTTTTAAGCTTATAAAAGGGCTGTCAGACCAAAGGAGAGAAAGGGTGCAAATCGCCATAAAAGCAATAATTGAAAAATCTAAAGGAGAGTGAATAAATTTAATTTTTTCCTGACTAACCATTTTAAGTGCCCAGAACATTAAACCAATTATTACTAAAAATTCAAAAACCAGTTCTTTCGCTGGATCAAATATTCGTACTAAATAAGGATAAAAAGCCAGAGGAGTTAGAATGATCAAAGCGATAATGGTTGTTTCAATAGCATTATTCCAAAAAGATTGATTTTGACGAATCACATTTGTTTCTTTATATTCCATTATTTTCCTCAAACTCCAATATTTACTAATCCCCTCTCCCCCTGGAGGGAGAGGGTTAGGGTGAGGGGGGACATTTCACCCCCACCTTAATCCTCCCCCTCCAGGGGGAGGAAATTCTGGTAATACAACTTGTTTCTACGTTTCGATAAGTGAGATAATTTTCCAGTCATCATTTTCTTTCATAAAATCGACATTATAATTTATATTTTCATTATATAAATCTGTACACACAACCCAAAAAATGCAAGCCTCAAGAGAAATTTTAATATTCATTTTACCATTGGTATATATATCAGTCACTACTATATCACTTTCGGGTATAGTAACCTTTTGTTCAATTTTAAACATTGAAAAAATATCCACTAAATCTTCAGCATCTTCTATTTTTGAAAATATTTCCTCTGGTAGATTATTAATATGATTATCGTAAGTGCCACCCTCAGTGTCAGAATAATTATAAGAGATGTTTTCCATAAATAAATCCACATCTTTTTTTTCAATAGCCTTTTCGATATTTTCAGCAATCTGCATAATTTGAGCTTCATCAGTACCCGCTGATTTACAACCCACTAAAAATAATAATAAAAATATCCCCCCTATAATCATTAAGATTCTTATCGTGTTTTTTATAGACATTTGTAACTCCAATATTAGTATAGTATTTGGTCGTTAGTATTTAGTAGCAACACAACGTGCTGTGTTAGTGCGCTCCTTCTTACATAAATCACTTGTATTATTTAGTTACTTTTACTTCCGTGTAATCGGTAATATAGCTGTCCCCCGGGTTTTCTTGATAGTAAGCGACAATATAGAACGTTCCGGTCTTACCAGAAGAAAATGTTGTAGTTAAGGAACCACTTTTGGGGCTTAAATTTATAAATCCCTCAAAGCAAGCAGGACAACCCAGAGCACTCCAATCCCATAATTTTATCCTGGACTTATCAAGAACAACCCATTCATCGTCTGAATTATAACCTTTCACTACAAACTGCAGTGATTGATTGATTTTTATAGTAGAGGAGGATGCAATAACCTTTATATCGTTTACTGTACTATTATCCGGGTTGACCGCTGGATTTGGGTCTACTTCCGGAACTCCTGAAGTTGTATATTCGCTGACACATCCGGAAGTAAATAGCAAAACAAACAACATAATTATATTGATTATTATAAGTATTTTTATATGCTTTTTAGAACATTTCACTTATCTGGTCACCTCTTCGTTATTAATAGATTATCATAAATGAAAACGGTTTTTACAAACTTTGATTACTGCCATTTTTTGTTATAGGCATATTATTATTCTACAAATTGTGCTTGGTAAATCTCTTTAGTATCTTTATCTTGGATAAAAATTACTCCATTTACATTATTAGCTTCCCAACTCAGTTCTTCAATAATAAAGGTAAAGCTCTGTTCGGCACCGGGTTCAAGACTGATACCTGTTTCCTCAACCCCTGTAAATATATTTGAAACCAAATACTTTTGCCCTGATACGCCACGATCATTAAAAGCCATTCCATTTATAAATAAATTATTTAAAGTGGACGAGCTTATGTTTTTTATGCTCCCGGATAAAGTAGTACTTCCTGAATCCCCTGTTCTGCTAACATTAATGCTAATTTTTGCTTCTTTGGCAAACTCTTTTTCAATCATGCTCTTAAATGAATCCTTAGATGCGACTTTCCAGATTCTTTGATTTGAGCCATTAAAAAGGGTATTGGGGGTTTCTCTCTGATTAATATCTGGCAAATACCATTTATATCGATCATTTGCGCCTATAGTAACCGGTTGAACGCCTGTGTAGGGAACTTCTTCAACTAATATCATCTCACTGCGTTCGTAATCTTCTTCAGCTAATTGCTCAAGAATCGGTTCAACTATTTTACAATTTGGACAACCGACGGTAAATAATTCAACCAATACCACTCTACTTATTGTTTCTTCTTCTCCTTCTCCCTCTCCTTCACCCTCGCCTTCGGTGGGAATTGTTACATTACAACCGACAAGTAAACAAGCAATTAATCCTACCGTCAATAAAACCAGTAAATATTTCTTCATCCAATAATTCTCCTTTCAAAAGAATATTTTTTTTATTTTACTCTACGTATGATGCCTGAAAAACCTCTTTAGTAGAGCTGCTTTGCACAAAAATTACTCCATGCAGTTGATTAATTTCCCATTGAACATCTTCTAAAGTAAAGGTAAAACTCTGTTCAGCACCTGCTTCAAGGCTTTCACCAACTTCTTCTACTCCCTTAAAAATATCTTTCACCAAATATCTTTGTCCTGATTCATAATAATCCCTAAAAGTCATCCCATTTATTACCAGGTTGTCTAAAGTGGAATTACTTATATTTTTTATTTTTCCGGTTAAGGTACTGGTTCCATTATTTTCGCTTCTGGTGACAGTAATACTAATTTTAGAGTCTTTTGCTAATTCATTAACAATTGGACTTTTAAAAATATAGTAAGCACTGCCATGCCAGACTCTTTGGTTAGAGCCGTTATAAAAAGTATTAGGAGTGCTTCTATCAGCTGCATTTGGTAAGTACCATTCATATCTATCATTAGTTCCCGGTGAAATGGGTGTACCCCAAGGGCGTTCTTCTACTAATATCATTTTACTGCGGTCATATTCTTCGGCCAATCCCTCGATAATTGGTTCGGCTATTATACAGTTTGGGCAGCCAACAGTAAAAAATTCAACCAATACTACTCTATCAACTGCTTCACCTTCGCCCTCTCCTTCTGCACTTCCATTACCACTCGGTGTTGTAACATTACAACCCACCAATAAACAAGCAGCTAATCCAATTACCAATAAAATTATCAATCCTTTTTTCATCCAATTATTCTCCTTTCAAAAGAATATTTTTTTATTCATTAACAACAATGATTTTTACTCCTGCTCTTAATGGTCCATAACTTGCGGTTATATCTCTTTCGCCTGCAACTCTTGAAGCTGTTGTATAAGTAGTGCTTAGACCGGTGGTATTTGATAAGCTGCCCACTCCGCAGCATTTCTCCCAAATAATTTGTGAGTCATCAAGAGGAACCTCGTTTGAATCGATGTTATAACCTTTTACTTCAAAAATGTTACTACTGCCAACGGTCATAGTAATTTCAGAGGGAAATATTTCAATAGAATTTAAATTCTTAAATTCATAATTAATCGTATCAAAGGCAAGGTTATTTGATGGAGATAATTTTTCATTTTCATCTTTAAACCGCACATAAACATACTTTAGGCCTGAGCTAAATTCTGTACCGTTTAAATTATTGGCAATATTAAAATCTTCGTATGTTGGTGAATATTCTACCCAATCAGTCCAAACCTCACCATCTCCGCTAAATGACATATAAGCTACTCCCTCTGAGTAAACTGTTAAAGTAGGTATGCGGTCAAAAGTTGTTTCCGCTCCATCTTCAATTAAAAGGGTTCCGCTGGTAGGTCCTACTGTTATTATAGGAGAAATAAAAACAATCTCTGAACATCCGGTATAAAATATAATAAATGAAATCACTACAAGGAGCAAGCAGATTGTGTTATACATTCGGTATTTCACTAAAATTCCTCGAATCATTAATATTATTTATAGTATAAATTATAACAAAACAATATTAATAAAACAATTAAAATATAAATTCATCTCATAAATTATCCAATAAAAAAGGGACACCGAAGTGTCCCTTTTTTATTTATCACTTTACACCGTGCTTAATTATTTTGTCTATTATATATATTATTTACAAGCACCAATTGTTGCTCCTTCTACGCCGTCAGTTGTCCAATCAGTACAAACTGCTACTAAGCCACCAGTAGGTGTTTTATTCTCAGGATATTCGGTAACAGTAACACCGCAAGCAGAATCTAATTCGATTGTAGCATAGTATCTTTTTCTATTTCCTACTTTATCAAGAAGAGTTGCAACCACCCAATACTCTTTAGCAGTACCAGTAGTGGTACCTGTTACACAAGATAAAGTGCAGTCAACCGGACAGGCAACGCCTGCTGTGCAACTGTAAGCAGGAGTTATGCAAGGAACATCACAACAATCATCAAAAGGATCTGATGTATAAAGATCTATAGTATAGCTGGCAAAACCTGAGCAAGCATCTCCGCAACATACGCCAGTTACTCCACATACAGCTGATTGAGTAGGTGTCTTAAAGGTTAAATCACAACCTACGCAAGCGCAAGCTTTTGAAGCAATAGTAATTTCACTTGCTGGTCCTACACCATCAACGGTGTATGGATATTTGCAGGGAGCACAGGTTTCACAAGTAAGTACATAAATGTAAGCTTCATCACAATCTCCATCAAATAAAACTGTTCCGGTGTAGGTTAATCCTCCATCTGCTGTATATAGCACTACTTCATCTGCAGTAGATGGGACACCTACAGGATTGTCCTTTAACGCTGCACCAACATAAACTGATACCGGTTCAGTTGGGACTGCAAAGGTTACAGTAATAGTTTGTGAACCTGCTTTAATGTAATTTTTGCCTGTAACTGCTACTTGTGATGTAACTGCAACTGTTGGGCAGATTTCGTCGACTACGCCATCATCTTCGTCTTCGTCATCGTCTGGTGTAGTACCAGGAAAACAACCGACTAAGAGGAAAGAAGCCAGTGCGACTACTAAGAGTACTAATAATAATTTCTTCATTTTTATCTCCTTTCGTTTTTTAAAAAGAATCTGTTATTATTTAATTTCGCGAAATTAACTAATTTTAATTTCTGTTTTAAAATAGTCTCTTAATCTCGCTGCTTATAAGAGGAGTTTCTGCTCCTTTTATTTCATAAACACTTTTATATCTCGACCTGATACGGGTTAAGAAACTACCGCTTTTTATCAATTTACCAATTGGCCAATCTACCAATTAAAGATGCAAGATACAAGTTGCGAGGCACGAGTATTTCACCCCCACCTTAATCCTCCCCCCTCAAGGGGGAGGAAATTTTCTATTAGTTAGTCAGTTTTCCAGTTAACTTAGTAATATCAATTTATAAATTTTCAATCAATTAACAATATAAACAACAATAGATATATTTAATTATATACTAAATACTAATTTATAATACGATAAAAGTCAAGAAAAGTTTCAGTTTTAAATAGTTTTTAGTTTTTGGTTTATAGTTTTTAGAAAAAGGAAATTAGTTTTTGGTTCATTACAAGAACGTATATCGAACCCCTTTACTTCCTGTGTCTTCTATCTTCACTATATACTACATACCATATACTAAATACTATTTTAGTTATATTCGACATGTTAGTTAAAAACTCCTTCTTTTTGGGTGAAATTTTTACAATTTTTTTTATTTTCAAAGAATTTTATATATATTATTATTTAATGATTCAGTCAATAATGCATCGTATCTATTTATTAATTCAACACGGCACGCCGTGTTGCTACACTCAACTAACCAAATAAATTGTCAAATTAATTCTCCGGAGGTGGGGGTGTCTCATCTGCCGGTGTGGTCGCCGGCGGCGGTTCCGGTGTTGGAGTCCCACCCGTCTCCGTAGGAGCCTCTCCTCCCTCCTGGGTAGGAGTTTCTCCGATACTTACCGGATCTTCCTCTGAAGAAGTAGGCAGGGTCCCGCTAACTGAAGTTATAGAGGGCTTCACTTCTCCCCCCTCTTCTATTTTTATTGCACTAATTTGCGTTTCTAAATTGTTTTGAATATTCTCACAGATTTCCTCGATATTAGCGCTATTTTCTATGGCTTTTTTAAACAGAAGAGAAATTTCTTCCGGTGATAATCCCGAATCAGTTGCCAGCAGGCTTAGGTAACTCAGTTCTTCACTTATCTCGGTAATCTCTTCTATGCTTTTACCTTCGGCGGTTCCCGTTTTTACCAGCCAGGATAGAGATTCATCAGGGACATCATTTTCCAGGCCATCGGCCAATATTTTAACCATTTCTTCCCCGCCATTAATCTCCAAGCCCTCTTGTTGGGCTTCATTTAAAATCTCAGCAGCTTTTTTTAGATTCTCCGCTTTGGTAGAGATTACCGAAATTATTATAGTCTTATTTACATTCTTGGCAAATCCTTCGTTCATCTTATTAATTAAGGGCTCAGTAGGTAAATTTTCCTGCTGAGTTTCTAATATAACATCAAAGACTTTCTTCATACTATAGGCATCCAGTGAGTTATTAATACTATTTTCAATGATTTTTTTGGTATCTTCAAATGATATCCCTGCTTCAAGTAAATTTAGAGTACTTTTTAAAAGCATAGTAGTCTGAAAGGCTGAGTAGGTGGATGAAGAATTCAAAATATTTCTTAGCTGTTCTATCTGTTCATCAATGGTTGCTGTCTCTGCAGAAAAAACAGATATAGCAAAAGAAAATATTACGAGTAAGGCTATTAAATACAATATTATTTTGTTTTTGTTTTTTTTAAGTTTCATAATTTAATTCACCAAATTATTTTAGTTGGCCAGTTAGCCAGTTTTCCGGTTGACCAGTTAGGATTGGGTAACTGGGTAACTAATTTAGGTTGAGTTGCAATTATTTATTTCTAAAATAGCATTTTTATTGCCAAATCCGTCTTTAACGTAACGAAGTGCATTGGGATCGGGAAACCATTTTTCCCCGTCCAGTACAAACATATACTCATATCTTCCCGGCTCTAATTTAAGGGTTCCGGTCCAGATGCCGTCCCCCTCGGGATCTTCTAAAATATTCGCCTGTGGGTTCCAGCCGTTGAAATCTCCGGCAATTGCCACAGTATGAGCTTTGTTATCATTTATTTTTAAAGAAAATTGTACTTCAGCAGAACAGATAGGATAAGTATCGGGTGTATTAAAAACAAAAGTAAAAGCAAAAAATACGATTAATGCTGCTGTAGCTGTTGCGCCGACTAAACGGAAAGAAAACATAGATTCCCACTTTCGTGGGAATGACAGACTGGGAATAGAAATTCGCTTTTTGATTCGGTCCATCCAGGAAGATTGTATCTGAATGTCCTCTTGTGAAATCTTTGTCATTATACTTTGGGTAAAATCTGCCGGTACTGGCTGTGGCGAAATAGAATTTAAAGCAGAAACAATTTTCTTTAGTTTTAAATGCTCTTCACAGCAAGCCGGACAGGATTTTAAGTGCTCATCAACTTGCTTGGTCATATCTGCATCGAGTGCCTGATCTATATAAGAATTTAATAATTTTTTAATTTTTTGACAGTTCATTTACTTGCTCCGCAAGGGTTTTTAGTTTTTGGTTCTCAGTATTTAATAATACGAAAATATGATAAAAAAGTTACAACCTTATCAGTTAGCTGGTTAGTTGGTTTGCTGGTTAACTAAATATTGTTTTCTAATATTTTCTTCAATTGTTCGCGGGCGCGGTAAAGGCGAATTTTTACTGTGCCCGATGGTAATTTAAGAATATTTGATATTTCAATATAAGAAAGGTCTTGTAAGTGACGTAACACTATAACTTCTCTGTATTTTAAGGGTAGAGAATAAATAGCCTGTTGAATTACCTTAGCATCTTCTCGTCGAGTAATAATCTGTTCCGGATTATTAGTAAAATCAGCAGGTTGAGGATAAAATTCCGAATCATCTGTTTCTACCGGGGTATCCAGAGAGACATAATTTAGCTCTTTTTTCTTAAATCTATCCCTGATGATATTTAAAGTAATCTGATAGAGCCAGGTTGAAAATTTGTAGGAAGGGTTAAAATGTGCCAGAGATTGATATGCCCGCAGAAAAGCTTCTTGTGATATATCTTCCGCTTCATGAGGGTTGTTGCTCATCCGATAGGCTAAATTATAGACCATATTCTTATAGTTATCTATTAGCCGGGAAAATATCTGGGTATTTCCCAGGAGACAGGATTCTATTATTTTAAGATCGTCCATTAGCAATTCACCAATTTTCCAATTAGCTTATTCACCAATTATATTAGTTATCCGGTTAACCAATTAGCCAATCTTAGCGGTCGGCCAGTCTTCCAGTCTGCTGTTCTACCGGTCACCCAGCCTTTCGGTCTGGATTAGTTTGCTAGTTAAGAGGAAATTAAGTCTATGGGCAATTTCCACCTATCTCATTAAGTCGTTCTTCTGCAAAATTAGACCAGGAAGTGCCAGGGTAATTATCTATTACCAGCTGATAGGCATCAATTGCCTCACACCACAATTCCAATTGCTCATAACACCAGCCAATCTGATACTGGGAATCCGGAGGAATTTCATTACCACTACTCCAGGTACTATTGGGATAATTATCGATTATTAATTGAAAGGCGGATATAGCATTACTCCACTGCCCGAGTTTTTGGCCATAACACCAACCAATATAGTATTGAGCGCAGGGGGCAATAAGCCTTTTTGACTCACCTGGCCAGGTAGAGTATGGATAATTAGTGACAACTTTTTGAAATTCTAAAATAGCCTGGTTATAATCTTGAGCTTGATAGTAGGAATAGCCAATATAATATTGAGCGGGAGCAGCGTAATCGCTCTCTGGATAGTTTTCGATAACTTTTGTAAATTCAAGGACAGCTTGTTCATAATTGGCTAATTTGCGGTAACTTTGAGCAATGCTGTATTGAGCAAGCGCCAGCAAAGAACTCTCGGGGTAATCATCTATTAATTTCTGATATGCTTCAATGGCATGAGAAAAATCATAAGTGGCATAGTAACAATTTCCTATTCCCAACTGTGCATCATCAACATAAGAGCTGTTGGGATAATTGTCAATCAATTTTTGATATTCGAGGAGGGCTTGGATATAATAGCCCAATTTTTTTTCATTAATATAAGCAATATAATATTGAGCATCATCAGCATATTGACTGTCAGGGAAGTCATTAACTAATTGTTGAAAGGTGGTGAGGGCATTTGTATATTCGCTTGAATCGTAATAGATAATTCCTCCATCAAAGAGGAATTTATCGTTGGTGGCATATATAATTATAGGGCTTCCATCATCAATGAGGGTAGTCTCATTTTCTCTTATTATAATAACTAATTTTTTAGTGATATATTCTTTTTTAGTAATAGTTAAATTCCGAGCACCTATTGACACCTCATCTATTCTGAAATATCCCTCTGCATCGGTGAGGGCAATATTGGAGGAGCCAGTGATGCTTACCAGGGCTCCTTCTAGGGCACGATTTTCTTCTGTTATGATCTCCTCATGAATATATCCTTCAACCGAGCCTTTAGAGAAAGGCGAAAATAAGCAGCCATTTAATAGTAAGGGCAAAAAAGATAGTAATATTAAAAAAATGACAGGGGACGGTCCTTTGTCATTTTTTATTTTTTTGAAATTTTTAATTAATAATAACAACGATAAAAGCCTCCTTATTAGTTGTCTAGTTAGCCAGTTAACCGGGTAACAATTTTTATTTATTTATTTTCTTCAATTTTTTTTCCGCTTCCTGCGCGAACTCTGATTGGGGGGCGAACTCAATCACTCGGGAAAGGAATTCTCGAGCTTTTTCTATTTCACCTATTTTATCATAAGATAAACCCAAATAATAGGCAACTTCTACATTTTGGGGAGACATTTTCTCTGCTATCTCCAAATATTCTATAGCTTGAGAGTACTTCTTTTTCTCAAAATATACATATCCTATTCTGACGTTAAGGTAAATAAGAATTCCCGTATTACCTGCTGGAGAAGAGCCTGTTTCTAAATCTAAAGCCTTTAAATAATATTCAAGGGCCTTATCGTAATCATTAATAAAAGGGACTATGCTTCTTACTTCATAGATATAACCTAATCTGAGATAACTATTCAAATCTCTCGGATTGTCTTCAATAATTTTTTCGTATTGAGGGATGACTTGCTCCGCGAACTTATTGGCCTTTCGATAAAGACTGTAGGCTTTAAAAATATTTTTGTTGTTATATTCTATAATCCCTTTTTGTAGATAACATTGCCCCAGGTAATAGTAACTCTCTGTATGGTTTTCATCTGATTCAATTGATTTTTCAAATTCAATAATAGCTTTATCGTATTCTCCCTTGCCAAAATAAGACATTCCTATTCTAAAGGGGGTCTGAGGTTGGGGTTGGGGCTGAGGCTTGGGTTGGGGCTGGATCTGGACGACAGATTCATTTTTTTCTTTGATAAACCCGGAAACGGTAACTGCTGCCCGAGGATTAACCGGGTCATTAGATTCCACGTAAACCTGTTTAGTAAATCGCCCTATCATATCCAAAGAGTTAACCGTAATCTTTAATTCGCCCTCTTCTCCCGGATTAAGCTCTTTAGTAGAAATTAGAGGGTCAATGCAGGATTCACAGCTAACCTTGGTCCCCTTAATAATTAAAACTTCATCCCCTATATTTTTAAATTTAAAGATATGGGTAGGAAGCTCATCAGGGGTAATTTCTCCAAAATCCCAGGAATCTTCCAGGAAGTAAATAGAGGGACCAGTGCCAGCCAGGGTAATAGTCGTATTGCTGTACATCGGTAAAGTTTGGGCTATAAAAATAAAAAATAAAGAAAAAGCAATATAAACCATTAAAGAAAATATTTTATTTTTTCTACTTTTTCTAATTATATTATCTTTCATATTTATTATGTACTATATATCTCCCCATTTTTTTTGATATTTCTAATTTTTTTGATTATATAATAGATACCCTCCTTTTGGCAAATCAAAAAGTTAACCAAAAGTGCCTGGCACCTTTGGTTAACTTTTTTAATTTTTGCAAAAAACAAAAATATGATATACTTAGAAAAATGTTTTAATTGGGGGAATGATGGCAATAAATATATCAATTGGGAAGTTTTCACGGCCGAAGATATTAGATCGCTATATCGTAAAGGAAGTAATGAGCTTTGTGGCTCTGGCGGTTGCTGCCCTGACCATTATGCTAATTATGCAGACCCTCTTTGAGTTAATGGACATGTTAATTAATAAGAGGGTGGCCTGGCCCTATATTGTCAAGTTATTAGCCTATCGCCTTCCGGCATTTCTGGTAGTAACCTTCCCCATCTCTTTACTTGCTTCCAGTGAATTGGCTATTGGCCGCCTTTCCACAGATGGTGAAATAACTGCTATGAGGGCAGGTGGAATAAGCCTCCGCCGAATAATGATTCCCTTTTTAACTGCCGCTTTAGCCATAAGTATTTTGGCTTTTGTAATTAATGATTATATCGTTCCTGAGGCCAATCATATCTCACAGAATATTATTAGAGAGATTGTTCTAAAGAAAGGCCCGCCTAATATCAGGCGAAACGTGTTTTTCCGTGATGCTGAAAACCGTTATTTCTATATCAATCGATTGGATGAAAAAAATATGATTATGCAGGATATTATGGTATATGAAATGACTCGAGAAAAATTTCCCCGAATGATAACTGCCAAGACAGGGAAGTGGGTGGTTGATACCTGGAAACTGGAGAATGGTACCATCTATAACTATGATGAAGATGGTAAAATTACCTATGAGATGAGTTTTGTTAATATGGATATTATTGTCAAAGACGATCTGCAAAAATTCTTTAAAAATCAGAGGACTCCCCAGGAGATGAGCAGTAAAGAGTTAAGGCAGCAAATAGATATTTTGCAACAAGCAGGTGCAGATACTAAAAATTTTGAAGTAGACTTCTATATGAAATACTCTATTCCTTTTAGCGGCTTAATCTTCGTGCTGCTGGGAGTGCCTTTGGGCTTACGGGTAAAACGGGGGAGTAAAGCTACCGGAGTAATCCTAAGCATCGTTTTGGTTTTGCTTTATTATGTCCTCCTTTCCACTACCAGATCCATGGGACGAGGAGATATCTTAATCCCGTTTCTGGCGGCCTGGCTGCCTAATATGATTTTTGGTATTTTAGGGATTTTTATTATGTTGGGATCGGAGAAGAAATAGATTAGTCGTTAGTAAAAAATACAGGTGCAAGTTAATATAATTAATCAATTAAAGATGGTTTTTAGTTATTAGTTTTTGGTTTTTAGATAAAGAAAATCGGTTTATAGATAATTACAAAGATGCAGCAGCCGGCGTGTTGTGTTGAATTAAATAGAAATGATATAAATTTATAGTTTCTAATTTAGATAAAGATATCCTGTAAGGAAATATAAGAAATATGATGCAAAGCGGAACAGTAAAAAATGTACTATTTTTCATAATATTATTTTTACTAATTTTAGGGATAAACCTAGGTGTTTTGAATTCCGGATTTACCCTGTTGTCCTTCGCACAGGAAACAGGGGAAACGGGAGAAGCCGGGGAAACAGGAGAAGCCGGGGCAGAAACAGAAGAAGAATTAGATATTTCCCTTATTGCTGAATACATCACTTATGAAAAGGTAGAGGACGAAGACCTGATTATCGCCAAAGATGGGGTAGAGCTTAAATACCAGGATATCGAAATAAAGGCTGAGCATCTGAAGATTAATTTAACCACTCACTTTCTCTTCGCCTCCGAAGAAGTATTTTTTAAACAAGATGAGACTAAAACTAACTGTGAGGAACTTACCTATAATTGGAAGACAAAAAAAATAATTCTGCTTCGACTAAAAGGTGAACTAACCGGGGAAGGCATCAAGGGAAAGGTATATTATCAGGGAGAGAAGATGGAAAATTTCCCAGAAACCACTGAAATTACCGGAGGAAGTTTTACCACCTGTGAATTAGAAGAGCCCCACTATCGTATAGTCGCCAAAGAAATGGTTATCTATCCCAAAGATAAAATAATCGCCCGTAATATCTCCTGGTATGAAGGCAAAATTAAAATTATCACCCTCCCCTATTTCCTGATTTTTTTAGACCGCAAAACCCAGCAGCCCATTCTTCCTAAAATAGGGCAAAATAGCGCAGATGGATGGTTTATAAAGACCTATTTTAATTATTATGTAGATGAAAAATCCTATGGCACCCTTTATATCGATTGGCTGGAAAAGAAAGGTATAGGCACAGGAGTTGAACATACTCTCGAAATAGGAGATGCAAATCATCCCGGAGAAACCTCTTTTTACCTTTATCAGATTAAAGATAAGAATAGCGGCAAAATAAATCTTTCCGGACGGATAAAATATGAGCAGGAATTTGAAGAAGACTTAAAAACTCAGGTAACTCTAAATTACAGTGGAAGTAAGGCCACAGGAGGAGAACTTCTCAGCAACAGTTTAAAATCACAATTCAGTTTAGATAAAAAAGGAGAAAAATATAATCTTAAAATTAGCGGTAAATATAATTTCAGCGGAAAAGAAATAGAAGATTTAAGTATTGACGGTAATATAACCATGAAACATAACTATAGTTTTAGCGATAAGTTGGATTCAGCCCTTACTTTGGTTTACATTGACAAAAACCCGGCCAGTCAGGAAGTAGCAGACCTGGAATTAAAACCAAAATGGGAATTAAAATATAAGGGTGAAGGTTATACTTTAAATTTGACAACCGAGAAGAGGTTTGACCTTGATGGCGATAATTATATCGGAGAAAATGTTTCTAAAATAATTGACCGCTTGCCGGTGTTTGTCTTTAACAAAAGTGCTGCCGCTATCGGGGATACTAAAATCACTTATGATATTGATGCCTCGGTGGGACATTTCTATGAGGCGGCTGCCGAAGAAGATAACTGGCGCGGAGAATATATTATTAATGTTAAAAGACCTTTTAATTTGGGTGAATATTTAACTTTAACCCCTTCGGGAATCTTTCGGCAGGATGTCTATTTAACCGGGGAAGCTCGCTATTTGGTGGGAGGGAAAGTGGATTTAAAGGCAGTTTATAATCCTTATATTTCCTCTACTCTATCCTATAGTTATAATAAATCAGTGGGTCCGACTCCTTTTAATTTTGATTATATTACTCCTCTAACCAATACAGTTAGTGGAAATTTGACCTTAAAAGCAACAGAAAAAGTTAAACTGGATTTGTCTACCAATTATGATTTTGTCACGGAAGATTTTGGAAATTTAGTGGCTAAATTAGAGTATAATCCAAAAGAGGACTGGAAGATGAATTTTAGCTCCTCTTATGATCTAAATACTAAGGAGTGGACCAAGAAGATAAATTCCACACTTGATCTGCAGTTAAGCGATGATTGGAGAATTAAGTATAAAGGTGTAGTTGATTTAGATGATTTTAAGCTTACCAATAGTGTGGTCGGAATTACCCGGGACCTTCACTGTCGTGAGATAACCATAAATTATAAACAGGCCACTAAGTCTATCTGGGTAGAATTCTACATTAAAGCCTTCCCAACTGAGAAGATAACTCTGGGGGGACAGTAAAAACAGTATCGAGTATCGAGTATATAGTATAGAGTGAAAAGAGAAGATTTGAGGAAAAATTACGGGAAGGAAGAAAAGTACAGAAGATATAGGATAAGATAGTCGTTAGTGAATAGTCGTTAGTATATGGTTAGCGTATAGCGTACAGCGTTTAGCGTATAGGCGCGGGTTATAAATGTAAGCTAGCGGATAGTAATTCGTATCTCGCAAAGAAAAAAGAAAATAGAAATCAGAAGAAAACAACACGTAAGGGCGTATTGCATACGCCCTTAATAATCTATATAAAACCGCAGGACAGGTGGAACGCCTGTCTATTTTTTTAGCCGGTTGACCAGTTAATTATATTAATAAAGATGGGTGATCTCAGCTGTAGCTTTTACTATATCAAAATCTGCTCCACCAGTACCACCTCCTGAAATAACTCCCTCTCCGGTTGAACCAAGTATAGTGCTAATAGTAAAATAACTATCTAAGTGGTCATAGTTGTTATTTTCAGAATCAGTAGTTACAACATTAATATCGATACTATTCGGGTCTTCTAAATCACTTAAAGCTATGGTTACTTGAATCTTATTTCCACTGAATAAACTATCCGCTAAATAAAGTTCTGGAGAGCCTTCTTCTTTTTGAGCAAAATAAAAGAATCCATCCTCTAATTTAATATAATAAAATCTATCATCCCAAAATGAAATATCATATTCTGGTCCAGTAGCTGAATTTCCATCAGCATCCATAACTATATAATACATTCCGTCACTAGAATCAACTATCCCTTCAACTTCTACAGTAATTTTCAATTGATAGTCCGTTCCCGGTTCTGGTCCTGGTTCATAGGGCCACCTTGCACATCCGGCTACTACCGTCAATGTTCCTATCATTAAAAAAATAATTATTGCTCTTTTCACATTCATAATTCTCATAAAATCGCCCCTCTATGCCAAAAGTTAACCAAAGGTGCCTGGCACCTTTGGGAAACTTTTAGTCTAATTTGATGCCACTTCGGACATTTCCTTCTACTTCTAATCTTTCGCTGTCAATATAAAAGACGGCTTTGTCACCAGTAATCCATCTGCCGCCCTCTTCTTCTATTCTTATTTTGTCCGTCAAAGTAATCTTCTGTTCTTTGTCATTATATACTGCTTTCTCGGCAGTGATGGTGTAATCTTTCTTTAAAATCTTTACCTCTCCGGTGGCAGTTAAATCCTGGGTATCAGTAAAAATCTCCAGATTGTTACAATTCCAGATAATATTATCTTCTTTATCTTCTTTGTCTTTTCGCTCCTGAATCAACATTACTTTTTCTTGAAAGATATATCTTTTATCATTAAGAAAAGCTTCAAGGGTTTCGCCGGTAATAGTAATATCGCTCTGGACTAATTTTATATCACCCTTTATCTGGCCAATCTTTTTATCTACATCAAAATCAGCTTCCTGAGCAGTCAGAGTGATATCTTCCTGGGTAATAATTACATTCCCCCCAAAGATCATTTTATCGGTACTTTTATCATAGGTCACATTATCTGCCTCTATATTTACTACCGATTCTTTTTTTTCTTCCTGGGCAGAAGCACAAAATGATAAAAATACAATTAGAGAAAAGATAATAAATGTTAACAGAAACTTATTAAAACAGAATTTTTTATAATTTTTCATTATGCATAAAAACTCCTTTCGATTAAATTAGTCGTTAGTGAATGGTGAATAGTACTTGGTTAGCGTATAGCGTACAGCGTTTAGCGTATAGGTGCGGGCTACAATTGTAAGTAACTACATAATTAAAATAAGTTAATTTAGTTAACCAATTACCGGTTTCCCAGTTAAAATAGTTACAAGTAGGGGCAGACCTTGTGTCTGCCCATAATACCATAATAAGAGAAAAAAATAAAAACGTAAAAGATGCAAGATTATTCGATTTTGAAAGTTACTTTTACGTTTCCCTGTAATTCAAGTTTGTTTAGTTCAACATCGCTTACGAGCCAGTCGGCAGTAATATTATTTTCTTTTACTATTAATTCAACCGGTTCCAGACTGGCTAAGGTCTCCTCTTCCGAATCCCAGTAAAATCTATCTCCTTTTAAGATGTCCCCTTCCTTAGTCTGGATAACTACATCACCCACTAATTCCATACTTTTGTTTCCCATATCGGCAATACATTTATTAAGCTGTACATTTAGATAGGGTTCATTATCTTTAAAGATAACTGCTTTTTTAATCTTTTCAAAAATGGTCTTTTTTCTGTCTTCTGCTAAAGATATTTTATCAGCTTCTATTTCCCATTCTTTTTCCCCGGCTTTAACTCCTACCACTGTCCCCTTTTCTATTTTAACCGGAGCTTCATTTACTTCGATATCTTCTTCCTCAAATTCTTCAATCTCTTCTTCTGTCTTGCCCGTGCTCCCATCTTTTCCCTTATTATAAATAAAATAAAAAGAAAAGGCTAAAGCCAGAATTATTATTAATATAATCCATAAATATTTTTGTTTAAGCATATTATAATAATATCATTAAAGTCCCAAAGATAAAAGCATGTCATCCCAGAAAGTATGCTGCGCAAAATTAGTGGCGCTATATTTCACGTAATTATATCCATAATACCAGGGAAAGTAAATAGAAAGGCCTTTAGAGCCACTTACGTTCCATCCATTATAATCTGAATTTATTACCGCAAAATTCAATAAAGTCTCTTTAATAATTAGGGAAATAGTTTTAACTTCAAGGCTATTAGAATAATCAAAAATTCTATTACAAAAATCATGTAAATCAATAAAATCAGGGTCCCCATAATACTGACTGTTTACAGAGGCAAGAATATATTTACTTTTAAGAGTTAAGGAATCATTCATTATGGCCAGAGCTAAATTAGATAATTGGTTGGCTAAATCGTCCATGTAACTCAAATCAATTGCTGATTGAGTTACATCATAAGAAGTATAAGAATAAATGTATTTATCAACGATGTCTGTCGCTAATTGTTCGGGAGAAGTAGTGGGATTAACAACAAGCTGGCCTAAAATAGTATCATAAGGCCAGCCATCACCGGGCTCATTTTCTTCTGAGGCGACCAGAATATCGGCATAATCCTTTATCTGATAAGCTACTTCCGTCATAGCCATAAGGCAGGCATCCATACCCACAATGTCAATCTTTTTCCCTATTTGAGTATTAATAGCAGAGAGGGTATATTCTAACTCTGGCATAGTTATTCTATCTCCTCCGCTGGTATCATCCCAGGCAATATCTTTGGTAATATATGCCGGAGACCTGAACCCTCCCCCGTGATTCCAGATTACCAGCAAATATTTTTTAGCTGGATATTCAGTTACTGCCCAGCTGGCAAAATCGATTAAAGTTTGAGGATCTCCCATATTTAATTCTCCCAGATCACTACCAATTAATAGAGAATTTATCGTATAGGGGTCATTATCCTGAGTGATATGATACCTTCGAGTATTAGTCCAATCACCATTGGAATAATTATAGCCAGGGATTCGGTCTGCCTGAACCACGATATTTACATCAGCTCTGGAACCGACCATTTCCATTTCATTTATATCATCGATACCCACGCTCTCCAAATCATTATCAGCAGCAAGATAGACCATTACCGTCCATTCGGGAATATTTGGAATAGGAGGGACAAAACAACCGGTTAGGCCGATTGATAAAATCAGCAGGGAAAAAATTATAATATATTTCTTGGACATAAATTAGTACTCCTCTTATTTAGTCGTTAGTGAATAGTCGTTAGCATTAAACACAAGTTATCATTTGACGGTTTTCAGATTTTTATTCATTAGCTATTAGTTTATGATATTCTCTGTCATTGCGAGCTCTGATTTATCAGAGCGTGGCAATCTCGGTTTGGGATTGCTTCGTCGCTTTTCTCCTCGCAATGACAAAAAATAAAAATGTTTACTTGCAATGACATTGCAAATTTATTTTTTGTTATTGTTAATAATATATCATATAATAAATTAGAAGTCGAAAATATTATTTTTAAAAAATTAAAAATATTTTTGAAAAAAGAAGGATTTTTTAAGCCCTGCGTCGAAAATTATATACTAATAACTAAAAATTATAAAAGGAGGAAGAGATTATGAAGAAAAATATTATTATAAAAGGGGTTCTACTGTTAATTGTCCTGGCAGTCTTATCCATAGGATTTGGAGGATGTGGAGTAGTAATTTCTACCACCGGAACAGTCCATATAACAATCGCAAATGATAATTATTGGTACGATATCTACATAGACGGAGTTTGGCAGGCGCTTACTGATGGATCAGGAAATTTAACAATATATAACGTACCTATAGGCAATCATTTATTTGAAGCATACGATACATCTTGGTGGAATTTATATGGTTACAAATGGAAATATATACACGCTGGGACTAATTATGTAACAATTTACACTTACTAATTCAGCTGAAATTAACCTCCATAAATTATTTTAAAATATCAAAAATAACAGTAAGTAAAAAATGGACAGACTACTTTCAACATATATTTTTCGGATAAAAGTGGCCTGTCTTTTTTTTATTCAAAATAAAACATTTTTTCTTAAAAAGAGAATTTTTTAAAAAATTGCTAAATATTAAATTTTAGTTGGCCAG
>Ga0315539_1000835_pt1 | contig 23077 bp, 23 predicted proteins | sample SalMarSW160150MG_FD_203097 | JGI IMG/M metagenome (GOLD analysis project Ga0315539, IMG submission 203097) | Salt marsh sediment microbial communities from the Plum Island Ecosystem LTER, Massachusetts, United States - Salt Marsh Sediment SW1601-150 ... | reverse complement strand
ATCTACTGACAATGAGCGAACCAGATTACTTATACCGGGCAAATCATCATCTTTATAAACTTTCCATTCATCCCCATTAAAGTTAGCTAAACCATTTTTTGTACCAATCCATACAGCATTATCTTTATCTAACGTAATGACATATATAGAATCATTTGGTAATCCTGAATTTGTAGTGCGAAAAGACGTCCAACTTGCTCCATCATATTTTGCTATACCGGAAGAAAATGTGCCAACCCATTTATTGCCAAATTCATCAGATGCAAGACAAGTAATGAAATCACTATGTAATCCAGTCTCTTTCCCATATACTTCCCAGGTAATACCTTTTAGGATTTTATTCGTATAAAATGGTTTTGGTTCTGATTCGTCTTTTTCACAAGAGAAAAGCAGATAGACCATAAATAACAATATCAAGCTGTATATTTTCATAAGATTGATAAAAGAGTATTTCAACTAACGTTCAACAGCAAATGCTGTTTTAATAGAATTTGCTGGTTTGTTAGTAGCTGGCCTCTCTATAATTATTTGATACTTAGGGTATTTGATCTACTTAGCTTATAAGAATATCCATCCAATACTCCATCATTAAATGATATGGTATCAGTCCCAAAGAATTTAACATTTTGGTCACTTGTTAACAATGATACACAGATTCCTGTCTTGTTGGGTTTAAAATCTATCTTTAGCTCTGAACTAGTTTGTTTTATGATATCAATAACTCCATCAGCAATTACCTCTTGTTCGAAGATTAACTTAAAAGAATATTCGTTCTTAATTTCTATAACATCAAAATCTGTAACAGTAGCCCCAGTCCATCCACCCGTTTTATTGATCACATCCCATGTCCCAAATAAATTTTTGTACTGATCTAGTAAGATTTCATCATTTTTCTCACAGCTAATCGTTAAAAAGACAATAATAGAAAAAATGATATGCTTTTTCATAGCTTTTAGCTTTTGTGCCTTAATACTAAGATGTATAAATGCTAAAAACGGTTGCGATTTGGCTTGCTACTAACGGTTTTGTATATAAGCAGTTGCCATTTCAAAGCGATTCACTGTCAAGGTATAAGATACATAAAATAGAGAAAACTACAATTTTGAACTATATAGACGGCAATTGCTTATTATACAGTGTTAGTGTTTTGTAGCATTATTTTTACTTTTTTATTTAAAATTGTCCAAGAATAGGTTTCCCTTCTAATAAGCTTACAATAGCTTTAATTTTTAAATTAGCTCCAATATTATCTTTATCCCCTGGATCTAATTCCTTTTCTTTGTATAAGACTTCAAAATCGCCTGTCATATACAAACAACCTGTTTCATCATAAATGATAACATCACTTCTAGTTCTTATAACCATATTCTCATAATCGCAAGGTAGATTACCACTCCATCCACCAAATTTTCCATCTATAATTACAGTTTTTCCTTCATACAATTCTGGATTAGAGATAATTTCTTCAATTGTTGGATTTTCTTTAGCAGTTGTTCCTTCTTTTTCACAACTTATTAAAAGTGATAAGCTAATAATAAGTATGGTTAATATATTTTTCAAGGTATTTTGTTTTATATGCTATAAACACTAACAAGTGGCTAATGGCAATGCCATTATATTCCTTATATGGGCAATAGCTGTTTGGTTTACTAAATAAAATTACGACAATCATACAATAAATCCAAGGGACTGAATAACTATTACAGATATTAAAAAGAGAGCATCAATTAAGACACTCTCTTTCTTTCGAATCACAACATGTTACAAGCCTGTACTACATTTTTTCAGTGGTTTGTTTATTGAGTAACCGTCTCAAAAAAGTAGCCAAAAAATACAGCATAACTCAAACAATGATTTTAAAGTTCCAGATATAATAAGCCTTTCCCCGGATGATATACACATCCTTCAGTTCCAGCGTGATCTTGACTGCTTCCACCACTGCGATGTCTCCTACCATCAGATTAGGGACAAGACGTATTACAATGACATTGAAGGGGCAATAAACCCTTTTTAGCTTTCCTTCAAAATTTATAATCAGGATACTATCTGATGTAAATAAAAGACTCGAAAGCCATAATTCGAAAATCAATAAAGGGTGGACCAGGAAATTTCAACCATGGGCGTAAAAAGGGGGTGTATCAAAAGTCCGCAAGATCGTCATTCTGAAATTTTTTCAGAATCTCAATACGTTAATAATCAGGATTATAAGATCCTGAATCAAGTTCAGGATGACTAAAAATTTGACTTTTGATACACCCCCTTTTTCATTATAAATTATTCGTTAATGGTTATTAGGATGACAATGTTAGAATAGCATGTAATAATGGAGGAATGACCGTCCGTCGGGGTACGATTTCAACTCGTACCCCGACTTATTTGTTGGTTAAAAATATACCTTAAACGTTATTAGTTAATGGGTTGACGATGTCTCAATGGCATCAATTACATCCCCTTATTCCACTTCTTCCGTTTCAGATGCCTCGTCATCATCGTCATGATCTCCTTCATCCTCGTCTCCTGCTTCTTCAACATCATCGTCATAGGTTGATGTTGTAACAAATGACAGAAAAACGATTTTCCATTCTCCGTCTACCTTTTCAAGGATTCTGGTTTCAATTGCAGTCCATCCCATTTCTTCCCCTGTTTCAGCATTTACCGCTTTTTCAAAAAAATAGTGACAGCTTCCTATTTAATTTTTTTGGAATCCTTTTTTTTGTTTCCTTCTTCATCTTCGATTAATTAAATATCTTTGTTATAATCTGGTATTTATGAAAAATAAGATTACACGCCGCAGGTTTATCGAAACCACACTGGCAGGTACAGCAGCCGTTGCAATGGCTCCTGCACTGAGTTGCAACATGATTTCAAATCCCTATGATCCAAAAGGATTACCCACACGCGTTCTTGGAAATACAGGTGTTACCGTGCCCATTTTAGGATTCGGATGCGGGAGCAGGTGGATGGCAATTGAAGATGACGATGAGGCACTCGGGATCCTTGAACATGCGCTCAATAACGGTTTGTATTACTGGGATACGGCAGCCAATTATGGCAATGAACGGATATCCAGTGAGGAACGGATCGGGAAACTTCTTCCAACCCGGAGAAAGGAGGTATTTCTTGTAACCAAGGTTGACGAGCGGGAAGGGGAAAAGGCAAAAGCAAGCATTGAAAGAAGCCTTAAACGGCTTCAAACCGATACTATCGATCTGTTGCATGTACACAGTATAGCTTCCGTTGAAGATGCTGAAAAGCTTGGAGAAAAGGGCCAGGTACTGGAGGTGCTCCACGACTATAAGCAACAGGGCATTGTCCGGCATATCGGTTTTACCGGGCATGCCACAGCGGATGGAATGAAAAGAGCAGCTGATCTGTATGATTTTGAAGTGATGATGATCGCATTGAACCACTACGTGGAAACCACAGCTCAACCTTTCGAGGAACATGCCGTTCCGTTTGCAGCGAACAAGGGTATGGGTGTCGTTGCGATAAAGGTAATCCGCCCCAGGGAAACGGTGGAAGGGCTCGCCCCGGAGATGCTGCTGCGTTATGCCCTTTCATTAAAGCACTTTTCCCTTGCCAACATCGGTACTGACAGCATGAAGGTGCTCAAAGCCAACCTGGCACTGATCAGGGATTTTAAACCCCTTGATCCGCAAGAGATGGAGGATCTTAAGACTGCGTTAGTCCCCTTCTTCCATCATAAAGATCTGCCCTGGATGCACCCTTCCTATGTGGATGGAAGGATAGCGTAAATGTATATGTGGAAAACATGGTTTATAAGATTGATATAGCATTGCCTGAAAATTACTTCCAGACCGAAAAAAGCTATCCGACGCTGTATGTTTTGGATGCCTGGTCCTATTTTGGCTTTGCTGTTCAAGCGTACAGGGCGTTACGGGTATTCACTGAAGTGCCAGAAATGATCATTGTTGGCATTTCACACTGTGGTAACTCAAAGGATTAAAGGAGGTTTTCAAATAAGAACAACAGAGACAAAAAGACCCGGTCACCTGGTGGTGCTGGGTCTTTTTCCTTAAAACCGTTATGTTACGATTCCATTTTCTCCAATTCTTTCCAGACCAGTGCGCTGGCGCCTACAATGGCAGCCGTACCGGCTTTGAGTTCTGAGGGGAGAATTTTAACTTTATTGCGAAAGACCGGCAGGACATGCCGTTCCATGGAATCTTTTGTGGGTTTAAAAATCAGTTCACCAGCTGCTGCTGCACCGCCGAACAGGAAAATCGCTTCCGGGCTCAGGTGGTCAACGGTAATGGCCAGGCCCCTGCCCAGCAACTCACCGGTTATTTCAAATGCCTCTTTTGCTATTTTATCCCCTTTTACGGCTGCATTATACACCATTTCCGAAGTCATCGAATTAAAGGGTATTCCGGCAAGTTCACTCCGGCTATCGTTATATTTTGCCAGAAGTTCATATACCGTGCGTGCAATGCCCGGTGCAGAGCAATAGGCTTCCAGGTGTCCCAATCCACCACACCCGCATAAACGTCCTTCAGGCACCACAACAATGTGGCCACATTCACCGGCAAAGCCATCATGGCCATAAACCAGGTCACCATCAACGATCAGACCACTGCCTACTCCTGTACCGAGTGTTATCATCACAAAGTTTTTCATCCCCTTACCACCACCATATATCATTTCACCCAGTGCGGCAGCATTTGCATCATTGGTTAATTTGATGATTTCGATTTCGGGGACCTTTGCCTTAATCAGTTCTGCAAATTGAACCACTCCGACGAATGGCAGGTTCGGTGCAAGCTCAATGGTCCCCTTGTAATAGTTACCATTCGGTGCACCGATCCCGATACCTGCAATATCAATACCGGGCGTATTTTGTCTGACTGTGTCAATTGCCGATTTAATCTCATTTGCCAGGGTAGTTGTGTATTTTTCCAGGATCTCTTCCGATTTTTTCTGGCTTGCATCCGGATTCTCTCTCTTCTGGGGAGTGGGCAACTGCGGTTTCTTTTCGTATACAACATTGCCCTCCCGGTCAACAATTCCTATGGCGGTGTTCGTTCCGCCAATGTCGATTCCTATCGCTATTTCACTCATATTTTTAATCATCAAGTTTACAATAATAAAATACGGATTATCTTATCTGGCTCCCTTTTGCTGCAAAGAAAAAGATGTAGGCATAACAGATTGCCGGGACCAGAAATGCCCAGGTATATCCGGGGCCATCGGCTATACTGCCCATGATCAGTGGAATGATTCCTCCACCAATAATCAGGCTGTTAATAATCCCTGATGCGGTACTCAGTTCTCCTTTATCCAGGTCTTTTACTCCCAGTGAGAAAATAGTCGGGAACATGACCGAGTTGAAGAACCCGATGGATACCACGGTCCAGAGCGCAACCTGTCCGGTTGTAAAGGCTGTGATGATTGCCAGGAGTGCTGCCATCCCAGAGAATACAGATAGTGTCCGTGTGTCACGACCAGTACCTATCTGCATGACAATGAAGTTAATCAATGCAATAATCAGGAAATACAAACCGTGTTTCCAATGCCAGTCGGTGACAAATGAACCGGCAAAAAAAGCAAGGACCAGTATTCCAAGAACAAACTGATATTTTCTGGCAGCTGTTTTAATATCTGAAAGCATAACGGCTCCAAAGAACCTGCCGATCATAGCGCCGCCCCAGTAGATTGAGGCAAAACGGGAAGCGGCCTCAGCAGTAAGTCCACCATTCTCAGGGGTTCTGAGGTAATTAACAATTAAACCTGCAGTACCGACTTCAGCCCCAACATAAAAGAAGATAGCCAGGGCCCCCAACAATACATGGGGATATCTCCAAACACTTTTTCGAATTTCCCCGGGGACTGCCGCACCTGAAATTTCTGGAAGCTTCATAGCCATAATGGCAAATGCGATCAGCAGCACCAGGATCCCCATGACAATGAATGGCATCTGTACTGTTTTTGCCGCAGACACAGCATCCAGCATTTCTCCGGCACCTTTAAAAACAGCGACGGAAATGATCCAGGGTGCAATCATGGTTGCGACTGAATTCAACGCCTGCACCAGATTCAACCGTCCGGAAGCAGTTGCATCGGGCCCTAAAGCCGTCGCATACGGATTGGCAGCAACCTGCAGCAATACAACGCCTGATGCAAGCACAAAAGTGGCTGCTAGAAACAGCGGATAGGACGGAATGGAGGCAGCAGGATAAAACAGGAAACTACCCAATGCCATTAAAATCAATCCGACAATCAATGAAACTTTATACCCGATTCGTTTCACAATATAACCGCTTGGAATGGAAAGAATGGGATAGGCAATGAAAAAGGCAGAGGTAATAAACTGCGCTTCAAATTCACTCAATGTGAATACTTCCTTTACTTTGGCACTCAGCGTAATGATAAACGTAGTCGCAAAGCCGAAAATAAAAAAGATGGCTCCGATAACGGAAAGTCCCAGGGTGTTGGTGGATTTCTTGTATTCCATTATGTTTCTTATTAGTTAATCGATTAATGATTGGTTAAGCCTGTTTCAGTTTGAAGAAAACAAATATATAAAATAATTGAAATTATAATTAAAAACGGGCAATTTATACAGTAATAACGGTTTGTCTTTTCTTGACAGGTGAGTGATTTTTCATTACCTTCAACAACTAATCAATCCCCTATCCTATGAATTCATTTAAAAAATTTCTTCCCGAGGTTTTTTTTATTGCAGCCATAATTTTCATTTTCTTTTTGTCCTTCATGTTATGCTCTCCTCCTGCATTGGTTCCTTCCGGTGCGCCTGAGGATCAATTTTCGGCCGAGAGGGCATTCTCTCATACCGTTCAGATTGCCCGGGCACCTCATTGTCTGGGAACAGTAGAACATACGAGGGTTAAAGAATACATAAAAAACGAGCTTCTGAACCTCGGACTGGAATATGGGGAGCAGAATACGACTGCTGTTTATGATCAATCCGGTGTGCAGGCCGGTTATGTTTCCAATCTTTATGGGATATTGAAAGGAAACGGTACCAGTGAAAAGGCGGTTCTGTTTCTCGGGCACTACGATTCGTGTCCGCATACACCGGGTGCAGCCGATGACGGTTCGGCTGTTGTATCCATGTTAGAAGCGGCAAGGGCTTTAGCAAACAGCGGTCCATTCGATAATGACATCATCTTTCTTTTTACTGATGGTGAAGAATCCGGATTGTTTGGAGCAAAAGTTTTTACCGAAGAACATCCGCTAATTGAAACCATTGGAGTCGTTATCAACATTGAAGCCAGGGGATCCCGTGGCCCTACCCTTGCATACGAATTCAATGAAAACAACGGATGGATCATCCGCGAACTGAACAGGGCCATGCCCAGACTGTATGCAGGTTCGATTTTTTATGAGATCTATAAACGAATGCCCAATGATACCGATTTTACCATGTTTCGCAGGGCCGGATTATCCGGGGTTAACATGGCTTTCATAGACGACTATGTGAACTACCACAGCATGACGGATTCACCGGAAAACCTCAGTCTGAGAAGCCTGCAACATCATGGCGATTTTATTATGGCTAGTGCTCGCAATAATCTTTTTCTTTTTTGGTTTCAGAAAACGCCGGCTCCGGTGGGGACGTGTATTGTTAGGATCATTGATCTTCATTCTTACGCTGGCGTTTATCCTTTTTATTTCATGGCTATTGTTAATGGGAATAAAAAAGGGGTATCCCCACTATGCTCATTTTTATGATTTGAATTTTTACAACGTCAAATACTATTTCTTTACTTTTTCCACATTGTCTCTTGCTGTTTTTTCACTGGTTTATGGGCTCTTACAGAAGCGTTTCAAGGTTCTTGAGCTTTTTTCAGGTATACTGATTTTCAACATTATTCTGCTGTTTTTCATCCATTTTCTGATTCCTACCGGATCATACCTCGCTGTTGTTCCATTATTATTCCTGCTTACTGCAGGGATTATAACTGTTTTAAAAGGTCTTTCCTTTGAAAACAGAAAATCTCTTTTCTTTATCATCCACCTGATTGCTGTTTTCCCTATTATTGGATTGTATTTACCCTACATCAATTTGTTTTATATTGCCCTGGGATTGGAACTGATCTATAGTGGTCTGCTGTTATTGATTATTCTCTGGGGGTATTTAGTTGTTCCCATTTGTCTGGTCACCAAAAAACGAACATGGATCTTGCCATTGGTTGCCCTGGTGATTTCCGGGGCAGGGTTCCTTATGGCACATCTCAATGCGAAACCCACGCCTGAAAGACCTTTACAAACCAATTTGAATTATTACTTCGACGCGGACAGCAGTCGTGCCTATTGGGTATCGGAATTCCTTGAAACGGATGAATGGAACAATCAATTTTTCCCGAATGGGGTTAGAGAGCCGTTAACCGAGATTTATCCTCATGCTGAAAAGCTCCGTTTAAAAAGTGCTGCACCGATTCTTTCATTGTCTCCTCCAGAAATGGAAATTATCTCAGATACGGTTATTGAAAATCGACGTTTTATAGAACTCATCATTTCAACGCAAAGAGAAGCTGCATTTTGCGAAGTCTATTTTCAGAAGGGTTCCCAGCTGATTATTTCCAACGTAAATAATCGTCAGGTGGGTTCTGATGCATTCAGGAATTGGCCTGGGGAGTATTTCCAATTGGTATATCATGGTTTACCGGTTCATCCCCTCCGTTTATCTTTCAGCTGCACTATACAGGAACCGATGGAGCTGTTTATCATTGAAAGGAAATTGAATATCCGGGAGGTTGATGATTTTGATCCGATGCCGGAATCGGTTATTCCCACTAAAGGGTATAACAGTTACCAGGAGATTGTAAAGAGAACCTGGAGGTTTTAGCTTCCGGTTTATTCTTTTTTTATAAAGATAAAATCCCCTCCCTCATCGCCGGCATTTTTTATCTCTCCAAATTGAGGAACATTGATGCTATTGTTCAGCACTGCGGGTTTAAAGCTATAAAAGAGCTGTTCAGAAGGAAGGTATTTTTTTGCGTTTCCTTCTACTGTTTTTACCAGCATCCCTGTTTCCCATGGTAATGTTATAATCGGTTCCTACGGTTGTAAAAACCATTCCACTAAAACTGAGTTCCATATCTCCCTTTGTTATTCCCTCTTCCTTTTCCTGTCCAAAGGTAAAGGAGGTAACCAGTGCAAAAATCAAAACAATAAGACTCTTTTTCATGAAAATAAATAGTTAAATTAGTACTGGCAGCGAATGTTGAGATTTTTTTGCTCATACCAAAAATGAAAGCTTTGATTCACCTTAGAACCAGCGGTATACAGGAAGCCTGTAATGGATTAAATCGTTGGTATCCTGTATACTCAGAAACTGAAATATGACTACACCACGCAATATTTTTTAACCTTTAAAACGAATGATGATGAGATTCTCTGATTGTAATACCCGCAATGTAACGATACGGATCGTTTTGCTTGCCTGTTTTTACCTGTTTTCCCAACCATCCTATCCCCAGGAGATCTATCCTGAAAAACAAGCCGTATTGGATTATCTTTCAAAGCCATACATCCTTGAAGAGTATGGAAAGATCTCAGATGCCATATGGTCTTTTGCCGAGTTGGGTTTGCAGGAGTACAGGTCTTCGGAATTGCTTGCCAATACGCTTGAGGAGGCGGGCTTTGAGGTCGAACGGGGATTAGCCGGAATGCCAACCTGTTTTGTGGCAACCTGTGGATCCGGAAAACCGGTCATTGGTTTACTGGGTGAATTTGATGCACTCCCCATGCTCTCTCAAAAAGGGAGGGTTCCCGAACAGGATCCTCTCCTCGATGGTGCACCGGGCCATGGGTGTGGTCACAACACCATGTGTACCGCCGCTGCAGCGGCAGCCATTGCCGTTAAGCAAGCCATGGATCAATTCAATATAAAAGGAACCATCAAGGTATTCGGATCCCCTGCAGAGGAGACGATCATCAGCCGGCCTTATATGATCAGGGCGGGTTTATTTAACGGGGTGGATGCCGTTATTGATAACCACAGCAGCAGCAAGTTCGGAACATCGTATGGAAAGGGAGGGAATGCTGTGTTTTCCACCATTTTTACCTTTCGCGGCAGTACAGCGCACAGTGCAGGGTCCCCCTGGAGTGGACGCAGTGCCCTGGATGCTGTTGAACTGATGAATATTGCCACCAATTACCTGCGTGAGCATCTTCACTACACATACCGCATGCATTATATCATTCTGGAGGGCGGTGAAGCGCCTAATGTGGTCCCGGACAAAGCCAGTGTCTGGTATTATATCCGGAATACGGATGAGCGTGTTGAATCGATGTATAAACGGGTAATCGATTGTGCCAAAGGAGCCGCGTTAGCTACCGGAACAGAATTGGCAGATATCCGTTGCCTTACAGCAGTACACCAGAAACATGCCAATCAAGCAGCCGCCGAATTATTCCAGAAAAACATTGAACTGGTGGGTATGCCGGAATGGACGGATAAAGAGGAAGCGTTTGCAAAAGCATTGCAGAAAAATCTGAAAAAGGAAGAGACCGGAATGCCGGATAAAGTAGATTCCCTGAAGGCTCCAACCGGCGTTGCTGTAGGGGGTGGATCAACCGATGTGGGAGATGTATCACTCATTGCTCCAACGGCAACAATCCTTTTCCCCGGGGCTGTGCCGGGTGCCATAGCGCACCATTGGTCTACCGTTGCCGGTAATTACGGATCCACAGCGTGGAAAGGATTAAATGCGGGCGCCAAAGCAATCGCTGCATCAGCCATCGATCTGTTAATCAAGCCGGAAGAGCTGAAAAAATTGCAGGATGAATTTGAAAATTATTCAAAAAATCATCCCTATAAATCTTTATTACCGGAAGATGCCTCTCCTCCTCTGGACCTCAATAAGGAGTTGATGGAAAAATGGAGACCACTGATGGAAGAATTTTATTTAGACCACCAGTAACTAGTTGATTTTCTTTACACGGAGTGCCTCTCCTTCCACAATCATTTTATATCCCAGACCGACACTGTATATTACAGCGGTAGGCCTGAATGCATGATGATACCTGTAGGAGTACTCATCCTGTTGCCAGATCTTTCCATTACTAAGTTCGAAACAGGTATCACCGGTCCAGCCGGTGAATCCACTAACAATAATATCCTCCAACACATCGGTGACCTGTTCCACGGATACAAATTCCGATTGTCCGTCAACCAAAAAATAATAGGTCTCATCGTATTTATAAATGCTAATGGATGGTTGGTATGCCCGATAATACCAATATTTTCTGATTGTCTGGATCCAGTATTGACGGTTAATGAGGGGAAAAAGCATTTCATGATCAAAACCCTTAAAGTCACCATTAATTTTGGATTTAAGGATAAGTTCTCCGTCCTGTATGATTTCTATGGCATTCATGGTCGGGTTAACGCCAAGATGTATTGTCCTGTTTCTTCACACTCTGGCAAAGCATCCGTTACAGAATAGATTCTATAATTAAATATACCTTAACTGATGATCAAATCCAAACGAGTTGTAATATTATACCGTTTCTGAAACAAGAATAAGTGAATGATTTACATTTCTATCGTGGTTATAAATCAGGATATTGCGAAATTGTCTCGGGGCAAAGGGTCCGTTCAACCGGATGATGTCCGGAATGGTTTTTCGTCTGATGATATTCGCCGCGAGCCAGACACCAAATGCTGATGATGTTGGGTATTCTCCACAGAGGTGTTTAAAATAGGCCTGGTTGGTATTTTTAAACAACCCGTTTTGCAGGTGTTGGTAGATCTTGTTTGCATCCAGATCACCATTCAGACCAAAAATAACAAGGTCAATACCATCCGCTGATAACTGTTTTCGTGTTAGAAATTCGGATATTCGCTTTTCAGATTCCACCAGATTCCCCGGTTTATAATATGTTTCCAACCCACGAATCGTGGCGTACGAGTTATTGCTTTTTTTCGCATTGAGGGTGAAGAAGGTTGAGCCCTCTCCGGGAACCGCTCCAACCGACTCACATTCTGCCAGTTGCAGATGATCAATCAATTCTTTTTTAAACCTGTGATTTACCGACTTTATTTCCTGGTGTTGCTCGGTTATTTCATCAACTCCCCCGACCAATATGCTGTTATCCGGTTTTTCCTGGAGCAGCAGCATGGCATTCAGGAGTGCATTTTCAAAAGAGAGGCTTCCATGCACATAGGTAATATTGTATTTATTGCATTTCAGCATGATGGCAATATAGGCTGCAATGGTATTATGAGTAGATTGGATAAACGAGGTCGGATTCAGGAATTTTTCCTGATTATCAATCATGGTTGTCAGGAACTTTTCCGTATCAGCCAGCATGCCCATTCCGGTTCCGGTGATAATGGCATCGGGCTCAATTACCGATGCGTCGTTTAGGGAGAGGGCAGCAGCGGTAACGCCGATTTTCAAACTCCGGCTTAGTCTTCGTGGAAGTACTCCTTTCGGTATGATTTCATTATAATCTGGTTCAATGCATTTCAGGAATGGCCCTTCATGTTTGATAATCTCCTCAAGAAACAGGGAGTTATCAAATGTCCTCTGCGGTGAGATATTTCCTATGCCATTAATAAACACTTCCATATCAACAAGCCGAAAAGATAAGACTGGAGTTATTCCCTCCAAAGCCAAATGAATTACTCAGGACATGCTCAATTTTTTTATCTGTCACCAGCTTTTTGACCGGTTGAAAATTCAGTTCTGTCATCTGCTTTTCAAAGTTCAGATTAGGAAAACATACCTGATGGATAATCGATAAGATAGAAAACACTGCTTCAATGCCTCCTGCCGCTCCGAGTGTATGTCCGGTGTAGGGTTTGGTTGAAGAGATAAACGGTACCGACCCGCCGAAGATTTTTTCAATGGCAATCCCTTCTGAAAGGTCATTGTTCTCTGTCCCGGTACCATGGGCATTGATGTAATGTATTGCTTCTTTTTGCAGCCCGCTTTGCAGCAGGGCTTCTTTCATGGAAAGAAATGCGCCAATCCCCTCGGGAGATGAAGCGGTCTGATGGTATGCATCATTGGCATTGGCATATCCTTTCAATTCGCAATATGTTCTCCTGTTGCCAACTGCCTGCTCCGATTCAAGAACAACATAGCCTGCTCCTTCTCCCAGGTTCAATCCTTTGCGGTTTTGATCAAACGGACGGCAGGGTCTGCTATCCAAAATCATCAACGAATTAAATCCATTCAGCGTGAATTTTGACAGAGCATCGGTACCCCCGGCGATGACACGGTCAAGAATGTTATTTCTGACAAGCTGAGCCCCGAAAATGATAGCATTGGCTGATGAGGAACAGGCGGTACTGATGGTTGAAAGGTAATCCTTAGCATGCAGCAGGTCAGCAATTTTTTCAGTACTGTCACTACAATCGTGTGTGTCAACATAGATGCGAAACCGATCGGATGCCAGGTAATCGTAATAATGGATTTCCGATTTATCCATTCCTCCAACCGTTGTGGCAGAAACCACACCCACTCTCAGGTCATCCGGGATTTTGGGATAGATACCGGCTCTTGTTGCCGCTTCCTTAGCGGCAATCATTCCAAGCAGAGCCGATCTGGTAAATTGCGCATGATCTTCTTTCCCGGCAAGTTCAGCCAGTTCTTCATTGCTGTGTTTTACTTCGCCAACCGGCAGTGACTGTTTATGTATGGTGTCCAGGTAGGAGATATCACCAATACCTGAATTCGAGTTCACCAACGAGTGTAGGGATTCATCAACATTATCACCTATTGCAGTGATTAGACCAAAACCGGTTACATAAATCCGTTTGCTCATCCTTATCCCTGTTTCAATGCTACGTTTTTTTCAGCCGTTCGTATTGAAATGCCAACAGCATTGTCACAACACAAAAGAGTATAAGAGACAATGCTTGGGGTACGATTTTCTGAAGATCGGCTCCCCGCAAAAATACATCATAAAATCCATCCACTCCCCAGTTTAGCGGTGAAATGATACTGATTTTTTGCATTATGGGTGGCATCATGTAGACGGGAACCCATATTCCTCCGATCGCAGCAAGAATAATTACGGACACGGATCCGAAAGAAGCTGCCTGTTCGTGACTGGTCGCTATCGTTCCCAGTAATACTCCATAACCCGTTGCTGCCAGTGCCACAGAGAGGGATAAAATGATAAGCGCTCCAGGATGCGAGCCAAGTTCAAGTGTCGGCATTCCCAGTAAGGGAAGAAAAACGATGCCAACCATCAGCATCAAAAAGAACTGGATCAGACAAACCACAAGATAGACTATGATTTTGGACAGAAGAACGGTAATGTACGAGCCGGGCATTAACTTCAGTCGCAAAGCACTACCATCTTCCCGCTCTTTAATAATATTTCCAGTCAGGGGAATAATGATAAAGAACATGGCGAACACAGTCCATGCAGGAACATTGTGCTGTACGGAGTTGGGAAGCACCTCATTATACTTGTTGGAAGCATAGGTTTGTTCAATGGTTATCCCGCTCTCTCCCAAAAACGACAGTTCACTCCCTTCAGGCAACAAAGGTTTCACCTCTTCAGTGAATGCCTGAAAAATTATTTTTGATTCAATTTTTGATGTGAAGTTGTCGAGCGCATTCATTACCGACTGCTTGAATGAATTTTTTATTACGGGATCAAAATAGACCACCACAGTTGCAGTGCGGGAGGAATCCTGTTCGTAACGAAGCGAATCAGCATTTCCTTCTGCAAGGGCTTTTTCAATCAATATCTTTGCCTTTTCTCTTAATGCTTTTGTAGATCCTTCTTTGATCAGGATACCAATTTGATAGTTCCCTTCTGATATGTTCTGGTGTAACACCTGTTCGGAAATGTTTTGATCATCCAGTGAAGTTTTCACTGAAAAGAAACCCGTTGATGCTAATCCCTGTTCAATTGCCATCCCCAATGAATCCAGGTCATTATTAACAACCAACACCTCCAGGTTTGTTTCATCCAGTTTACGAAACGTAGAATCCTGAATTAATGTCATAACAAAGATTAACACCATCGGCATAACAAACAAAATAGCCAGGCCGGCCATATCCCGGATGAGGACCAGTATTTCTTTGATTATGGATGATCTTAATTTCAACATCAGTTGTCTCTTAATCGTCTCCCTGTCAGGTGTAAAAAGATGGTTTCCAGGTCAGTATATTCCGGTTTACTTTGAATCAGTTGTTCCGGTCTGCCTTCAATGATAATCTCACCATAATCGATAATGGCAATGTGAGTGCATAGATTTTCGGCTTCTTCCAGGTAGTGAGAAGTATAAATAATGGTCGTTCCTTCGCCATTCAACTCCTTCAGGTAAGTCAGGATCACATTTCTTGATTGTACATCAATTCCTACCGTGGGTTCATCGAGAAAAAGGATTTTGGGTTGATGAAGGATTCCTGCAATCAGGTTCAATCTCCGTTTCATTCCCCCCGAATAGGTTTTCACTTTCCGCTGAGCTTTTTCTTCAAGTCCAAGGAGGTGGAGACATTGTGCGATTCTCTTTTTCAGAGTGGTTCCTTTTAATCCGTACATATTCCCAAAAAACCGGAGATTTTCATTGGCGGTAAGTGTTGGATAAAGGGCAATATCTTGGGGTACCACTCCGATCTCCTGCCTGATTTTTTTTAAGTGATCAGGTAACAGCAATCCGTTCACCCTGATTTCACCCCGAGTGGGTTTTAGTAAACCACAAAGCATATTAACGGTTGTGGTTTTCCCGGCTCCATTTGGGCCAAGTAAGCCGAAAATTGCATTTTCCGGAATCTGCAGTGAGATATTATTTACTGCGGGTTCCGTTGTACCCCTGTAAAATTTGGTAATGTTCTCAAGCTGGATGACCGTTTTGGGGTTCATTCTTCCAGTGAAATGGTTCTTAATCGTTTATAGATCATCTCTTCACGATTGGCTATATCAACCAGAATATCAGCAGCATCTTCATAGGTTTCCTTACTATTCGCCCGGTTTTTAAATATTCTGCCAGACATAATCGCAAACTGTCGCCAGCGATCACCTGCTTCAGTCATCTCTTTTGATACTTCGTTTAACCATTCTTTTCCAAGTACTCCCGCTGCTTCCTGTAAGAATGCAGCATAGATGAAGCGAAATCCTGCACCTCCGGTTCCGATTTCCTCCAGCATACGGATGACTTGCCCCAGGTAGAGTGATGCCTTTTTCGGGCCCAGTCTTGCGGGCCATCTTCTCATTCTTTTCGCCAGATACCGGATTCCTTTCACCCCAAACATGGGCAGGGGAATGTTCAACATATCGTGACAAGTTTTTTTTATTCCTTTAACAATTGCCCTATCCAGATCATATGTTGGTGAAGTCTTCTTTACATAATACATCCGGCCAATGGGTGGATAGGTTCCCTTTGCATACCTTACCCTTTTCAAATCATGGTATGAAAGTTTTTCCGGATTCTCCATGATGGGATCACTGATGGTGTAATTTCCATTTTCACGGTCAAATACGATGATATTGTGAGCGTTAAAATGGAACCGGTAGGGCTTGGGAAAGTATGTCAGGTGAAAAACCCCAACCAGGCAGCCAGTAGGAATTCCCCTTTTCAAATTTTCATCCAGAGCATCCATGGCATTCTTGGGGTTTGCGAATTTTTTCCGGCTGATTTCAATTTTCAAACTTTTCGTCACGCGTTTAAATATCCATCCGGGCAATGGACGAAATGAAATGACAGGCAAATAGTTCAATTTAATAAAGGGCATATAGGAGAAAAACAGTCCCGAACCAATGCCAAAAATCATCGGCTCACTCAAATCAATGCCATAGAAATTCAACAGATTCGAAGTAACGCCATTTTCGCAATGAGCAGCAGGTCTGTGAACAAAGGGTATGTTACTTTCTTGTTGCTTCACCATTATTCTTTTCCGGGTTCATTAAACGTACATAATTCATCAACCGTGATCGTAAATGTTTCGGCATATTTTTCGAGCATTTTTTTATCCAGTTTCCGAAAAACTCCCGGTTTCAAGTGTTTTCTCACCTTTCGTTTGGGCAATTCAAGGTATTGCGCAAGGAGCGAAATATTCATGATATTTTTTTCCATATAATAGGCTACCGGACTTACTTTCCCTTCCAATACCTTTTGTCTGGTGTGCTCTACTTTTTCCCGAATTTCATTCCAAGCCTGTTTCATGGCTTCATTTTTGGGTTCCCATCCGGTACTAAACACCTGAACATACTTGCCATTTTCGTCCACAGCATAACAGAGGTCCCTCATTTTGCCTTCCATCAGGCCTGCATCGTCTTGTGGGACTTCCTTTTTTCTCATGATTATCTGGTTAAATGTTGCAGATCAATGAAAACATTCTCTTTTTTTACGATTGCGAATGGACTATCTCCTGGTTCTGCTTATATTAATTCTCACTGATACAGAATAGTAACATTGGCATTCATCCATCTTTTTTATACAACGGTCAACAGGGCATAGACATATGAAAAGCGGGCGCTTTCAGGGATCATTAATAAAATCTTGTTCCCCTGTTTAAGTTTCCCGGAATGGAAAAGCTCTTCCATCATAAAATAGATTGAGGCAGCTCCGACATTTCCAAGCCGTGTAAGATTGGTATACCATTTTTCCTGGGGGATCTCAGCACCCCTGGATCTGGTTTCATCTGCAATTTTTTTACGAAAATATTCCGATGAGAGGTGAGGTAAGAAATAATCAATCTCATCAAGGTTCACGTTTCTCCTTTTTATCACATCAACATAAAAATCGGTGCCTTTTTTCACGATGTTTTCATCGAGAAGTTTCACATCTTGTCGAAGGGAAAAAGCCGACCGGTTGAACAGTTCTTCCGGTTCAAACTCCTTCCAGCCTTTCATCCCGCCATTTCCATTGAGTTCACCACCAGCATACATGCAAGTTCCGATTACATTTGCATAAGAGATACTTTCAATCCATTCAATTTTCAAAGAGCGGTTTTTTCCAGGTTTATCCTGCAGTAAAGCAGCCCCGGCTCCATCAGACAGCATCCATCTGAGAAAATCCTTTTCAAAGGCAAGGATTGGTTTTTTCTCTAACTCTTTCCATGATTCTGCTTCCATGTGGAAATTCTTAGCTGATTCCCATGAGGAGAATTTTTCTGAGCCGGCACAAACTGCATGTTTTGATTCTCCGGCCAACACGGCGAGATAGCCAAATTTCAACGCTTGCATTCCGGTAAGACAGGCTCCTGACATGGAAACAATTTCAACCGGTTTTGTTTTTAGTTCTCCATGCACCATAGCAGTATGGGATGGTAAGAGTTGATCGGGCGAAGTTGTCCCACAAGCCAGCAAATCCATATCATTCAAATCAAACCCGTCACCGGCAAGTTTTCTTATTGCCTCAGCGGTCAGTTCTGCATTCGAGTGGGTTGAATTCCCGTTTTTATCCAATGCATAAAAACGGTTTGTAATCTGATTATTTCGTAACACAAGAAATTTAGCCCTGGATGACTTACCGCCAATTTTTCCAAGAATCTCTTCCATCTCCTCATTGGTCACAGGAGCATTCGGAAGAAACTTTGATAGTCGTGTAATGTATACTTCACCTGGCATATCTATACACTAAATTGATAACTACAAGAATATATCAACCCGCAAAGATAAGAATTGTTCAGAAAGAATGCATTCAAAATAAAGATTAGCAGGATGGATCGATCAGGCGATCCCGGAATAATAGCGGATCAGTTTCCTTGTCTTTTTGCTGTTCATCACATGCACCAGGTAAAAAATTACAGACGCGATGGGGGAAACCAGAAAAATAACAGTAAACAGGTAGTACTTAAACAGTTTCAGCCAGGGGTCCCTTCTGGGATCCCCATAGGGTCCCTTTTTCAGTATAATCCTTGCCCAAATTTTGAACATCATATGGCCCCGCTTCTCAATACTGATCAGCACAGGATCTGGTGATACAGCGCCAAGGGCAACCCATTTCTCCTGTAATCCCTGATAATCGTTTCTCCTGCATGCATCGGCCAGAACTGTTCCATATTTTGAAGATTCCCGGACATCCGCTTCAGAGACACCTGCCCGTGGAAACAGTCTGCCCCATATTCCTTTACCTTCTCTCTCTCCTTTCACCAGCCAGCGGATGATGGTAATGACACTGATTAAATTGGGGGCTTTATCGAGTAATACAATATTCCCAACGAGAGTACCACCACCATTGCTAATTTTCTCCTTGACAACTTCATGCGCCATCGCCCACATATTGCGGCTGCCAATAATGGTCACCACCGGTTTGCCCTGGAAAATTCTTTTGGCCTCATCGGACTGAAGAAACGAATTAATGGGTATGGAGGGAGAGAGGTACCAGATTTGATATGCCAGGATAATGAGATTGAAGTGCTCATCCGGGTTATGTTGAAGTGGTTCCAGCTCACAGGGTATCCCGGCAACTGATTCCGGAAAAGCCTGGAAAAACTGTTTCCCGCTCCAGGGGAAGGGATAGGGGTTTTTTGGTTTCAACTCTTCAAACTCCAGCATAAATTCTTCATCTTCTTTCAATGAAGATGTAACGGCATGTATTATCTCGGTTAATTGTCCGGTTTGCGAATAATAAATGACAAGGACTTTTTTCATACTATTTTTTAATCAGTAATAGATGCAGTAACTGTACTTCTGTTGGTTATCTTTCTTTACGTAATTTAATGTTTTCAAAATAGGTGATGACTTTGCGTAACAGATCCGTAATTAGGGTTAAATACAAAACAATGGTGGTTAGCCAAATGAAAAAGAGGTTGAACCATTTTGTTTCTATGTATCTCCCGTTGATCATTTTATAGGGTGCATAAAAGTGTGCCCTGCCAACATTTGATTCGGGCATCATAAAAACCGGATCTTTCTTCCTTACCAGGCGGTCATCCATTTCAACAATTTTATTTACTGCGGTTCGGTTGGTTACAATATCAGCCAGTTTGTTGTTGTAATATTTTTGTTTAAACTGATAAACCCCATCCGCTCCGAGAGAATCAACCAGGTTGTTATAAATGTTATCTTTTCTGTTATTCGCTTCCTGGGCTATTTCAGAAAAGAATAGTTTTGCCAGGTTCAGGAATTCTGCTGTTTGTTCTCCAACTTCCGGAGTAAATCGTTCAGGGGTTAAATCCTCAATTCCCTCATAGGGATAAAAATCATAGAACCGGTATAATCGGTTCAATTCGTTTTTTAATATGGTCAGGTTTCCGGCCAGCACGGATTCATTCTCATCTTCCCCAATCGTTCGGAAACACTCCTCAACTTTTATCTCAAGTTGTGGAATAAGGAAAGAGGTTACATAAGATGCTGAACTGATGGTTTGTTCTTCTTCGAAAAATAATTTTTCGAATTCATTATTTTTAAACTGATCCACAACCATTGCTTCATAAGCCCAACGGGTAGTCATGAGATCTCCCACAACGGGAACATATTCTTTGTGGGTCAGGCTTTTATGGAGGTCATCAAAATGGATCATGGCTCCCCCCAACAACAATTGCGGGACCAAAATGAGCGGGATGAGAATATAAATTGACACTACAGAGTTCAGCCCGGCAGATATGTTTAACCCGATCATATTTCCGAAGCATGATGTAGTGAAAAGGATTAGCCAGAATGTGAGGAGCATTCCTCTGATCTCAAGTACAGCATTTCCCACCAGAACAAAACTAAGGGTTTGTATTGCGGATAACACGAACAGAGACGTGATCTTCGAATTAAGGTAGGTGGTTCGGCTCAGGTTAAGGAATGATTCTCTCTCCAGAATTTTTCTGTCTCTTATGATTTCCTCCGCACTAACCGTGATTCCCATAAACAGGGCCACTACAATAGACATAAATAAAAACACCGGAAGGTTTTTGTTTTGTTCAAAGATATAACCGGCTTCTTCTAGATACTTTGAAAAGTATCCCAGAATGAATGCCAGCAGTGGAGCTTCAAGGAAATTTATCAACAAGTATTGTCTATTGGTGATTTTCGAAAGCAGATTCCGAATTCCGAAGGTGAAGAATTGCTCTCCAACACTTGCTATTTTAAAATTACTTTTGGGTAATTTGTATTCTGTATCATCAATGGTAATTTCGGAATCAATATTCTCCTGGTATTTTTGAAACCATTCCTCTGGTGATATCCTTCTGCCTTCCAGGGGATTGCCAAATTCATCGATGTTTTTTGTCTCAATAATTTGTAATATTTGATCCGGATTTACATTTCCACAGGTAGGACATTCACTTTCGGCTGCATTTACCCGTGCACTGATCTTTTTAAAATAGACCACTGCATCGATTGGATTCCCCGAGTAAATGGGATACCCTCCTTTATCCAGAATCCATAACCGATCCAACATTTTAAAAATGGTTGAGGATGGTTGGTGAATATTCGCTATAACGAGTTTCCCCTTTTCGGTTTGCTTTTTCAATATACGGATCAGCTTTTCTGAATCACTGGAAGATAATCCGGATGTGGGTTCATCGACAAACAAGACAGCCGGTTCCCGAATTAATTCCAACGCAATATTGAGCCTTTTTCTCTGCCCTCCACTAATGAATTTATTCAATGGGTTGCCAACAGGCAGGTCTTTTACATCAAACAATTCAAGATCAATAAGAATTCGATTAATACTGTCTAGAATTTCCTTTTCTGAAAAATCACTCAGGCACAATTTAGCATTATAATAGAGGTTTTGGAAAACTGTCAGTTCTTCAAACAGCAGGTCATCCTGAGGAACAAATCCCAAATAACTTTTCAGCCTGTTTCTGTATCTATAAACGTCATAACCGTTGATCTTTACCGTCCCTCTGCCCGGTTTTTGTTTACCGCTCAGGATATTCAAGAGGGTTGTTTTCCCAACTCCACTTCCTCCCATTATTCCGACCAACTGTCCTGTTTCTTCTGAAAAATTGAAGGTGTGTATCCCATTCTTGCTTTTCTTGAACCTGAATTCTATCTCTCTCCCGGAGAAAACAACCTGAGGGGTTTTTCCCTCAACAAGAAATTTTTTAACGATATCACTGAAATAGATGGATTCTATATTGGGTCCTTTGATAATGGATCCATGGTTGAGGAAATGGGTGCGGGAGGATTCAATTTTATGCCCTTCCAAGTAGAGGTTCAACTGTCCAAAGTAGCGCAAAACGTAGGAGTTGATGCTTTGAATGTAGAGCACCATTATTTTCCCGTAGAGGTTCTCTTTATAGATATGTTTCTCTTCCGGTTTTTTCTTTTTTTTCTTATCCATAAACCAGGCAATATTCTCGGACCATTCCTTGATCTGGTTATCGATGAGTAGGAGTTTGTCTTTTTCAATTTTGCCTGATTCTGGTTCAAGAATAAAGTTTCGTATATTAATCAGTTCTGAATCAGAAACGTTAAACGTTCTGGCGACCGTTTCGATGAAATCATTCTCTTCGGGAGTCAAAACATTATCTTCATTCACGAACTCGATCAATTGAAGAAGGACAATGATCCGTTCATCCCGCAACAGGCCTTTTTTGATCTGCCGGCATACATTGGTTATTTGAAACGAAATGAGCGAATCACTCTCCTTTTGATCCTGTTTAACCTCAAAAAGGAGTTCTCTTTTATAAAAATCCAGGTAATTATCAAAAACCCGTAAATACTCTCCGGTTAATTCCTCGTTCAGATAGCGCCTCAAATACATACTGACGATAGCTCTTCCCCTTTCAGAGATTCCTTGTTTATTTACCATGGCAACAATGGCAAACAAATGAATCAATGCATTCAGAATAGACTCACTCATTGGATGATTGATTTACCCGCAGAACTGACAAGTAATATTATAAAAAAAAAGCCCACACGCAAGCGCAGGCTTAAGATTTTTTCCCGATGATCAATCAGGTAATAATTTCTTCACGGAGTGTTTCAACAGCAGCTGAAATGTCATTGACCTGTTCTTCATTCAGTGTATCTCCAATGGAATCGTATATTTCCTTTAACGGAGTCAGATCATCAATGAATTCCTGGATAATTTGCTCGTCCTGATACTCTTCAAGCAGGGTGATCAATTGTTCAAGTGGTTCTTTTTGTTCATGAATGATCTTTACAATGTTATAATTGTGGTATACGTTGGCCGAAACATGTGTTGTAAGGAACAGCCCTTCTATCCAGCTAC
>Ga0315539_1000832_pt1 | contig 23085 bp, 34 predicted proteins | sample SalMarSW160150MG_FD_203097 | JGI IMG/M metagenome (GOLD analysis project Ga0315539, IMG submission 203097) | Salt marsh sediment microbial communities from the Plum Island Ecosystem LTER, Massachusetts, United States - Salt Marsh Sediment SW1601-150 ... | reverse complement strand
TACTACAGCCGAGGCCACCAGGAACCAGAACTCCAGGCGGCGGACGGGCCTCAGGCCGCCTGGGAAGAAAAGGGCGGACAAAACGATGACAAATCCCAGCACAAAGATAACCCTGGCCTCCGGAGCAAATATGCCCAGGACGATAGCCCAGATCAAAAAGACCAGATGCCCCCAGGTGCCGAAAATCCCCACTCCAAACTCCTCTCAGTCTCAGTGGATCCAAGATCTCCAGCAGAGGCGGCTCCCACGCCGCCGGTTCGCGGGCGTGGGAGCCCGCTCTGCTAAGAATTTGGATCTACTGAGTCTCGGCCAGCCGAGCCTGAACCGCCTTCCCCAGATCCCAGGCCAGCCACCCCGCCAGGCCGCCAGCCACGATGCGGACGAGCAGGTAGACAGCGACTATAGCCAGGGCGTAACCCATCCCGACACCCAGCGCCTCGGACCCTGCCTTGAGCATTCCCAGGTAAACGTCGTAGATGCCTCGGCCGAGGAAAACATAGGAAGCGAAGAACTTGTGGAAGAAAGTCCACAGCACCGCCAGGCAGCCGGCGAGCATGAATCCTCCCCGGCTTGGTCTCCTGGCAAGCAGGAGACCCAATTCCGCCAACAGGCACTCGATGATGATGGCGAGCATGGCCGGCAGTTTCACGCCGCCGATGCTCAGCGCTTTCAATATAGCCACCACCACGCCGATCATCAGCACCGAGCCGGTTTTGGGGACGAACAGGCGCCCCATCAGAGCCACGACCATGCCCACCGCGGCCATGATGGTGCCGACTCCCACCAGGGGGGTAGTCACAGGGGGGAAGATAAGATGCAGGTAAGAGCCAAAGGTGATCTCCAGTACTCCCCACAGGGCGCCGAAGACGGCGATGTAAACCAGATCACGAGTGGTAAAGCGAGTTTTCATTTCACATTTCCTCCAGTACTGTTCAGTTAAGAAAGCGAGCGCTGGTCGAGTAGGCCCTTTAGATTGAGTAGCGAAGCATACCGAAACCACGGGCCGTATCAAGGCCAAGCGAGCGGCTTTTCGAAGGCTTTGGTCGCGTTGGAGCCAGCGCCTTGGTCTCGATACGCTATGCTACTCGACCGGCGGCGCTTGGGGGCTGCCCTCGACGGCGATGCGTCCGTTCCGCAGGAGCAGCACCCGCTGGGCATAGTGATGCACTAGCTCATAGTCGTGGGTGATGAGCAGGATAGCCACGCCCCTCCCGTTCAGGCGGCTCACGTGGTCCATAAACGCGCTCAGGTGGCCCCAGTCCTGCCCCATGGTTGGTTCGTCCAGGATGAGAAGGTCGGGCCGCAAAGCCAGCACCGAGGCCAGGGCAGTGCGCTGCTGCTCCCCGCCGCTGAGGGCGTGGATGCGGCGGTTACGCAAACTCCCCAGATCGGCAATGGCCAGGGTATCTTCCAAGAGAGCAGGAGTGAGGAGGCCGTAGTTGCGAGGGCCAAAGGCCACTTCCTCCTCCACCGTCTCGCAAAAAAGTTGCTCCAGGGGATTCTGGAAAAGCAAGCCCACCTGTCCTCTCACCTGCACTTTCCCCCGCTGGGGCTTTACCAAGCCAGCCAATAGCCGGGCCAGGGTCGTCTTCCCCGCTCCGTTGTCGCCCACCAGGGCCACCAACTCGCCCCGCTGGATGGAAAGGCCCAGGCCATCCAGCACCCGCCTCTTCCCGTACCCGGCCTCCACCCCTTCCAGTTCGACCAAAGGTTCCCCAAGTGGGGGATCATCGTTGGGAGCGATGAGGTTGGCCCAATCACCCTGCGGACGGTTGGTGGGCCGACGCACTCCCAGACGGTGGAGTAGCTCCCGCCTGGCGAAGACCTCGTCGGGAGGCCCATCGGCTACCGGCTGCCCTTCTTCCAGGACAAGCACCCGGTCGGCCAGGCGGCCCACCTCCCCCGTTTTGTGCTCGGCGATGACCACTGTGGCATCCTGGCGCCGCAGGCGTTCCAGAGTGGCGAGCACCTGGCGAGCGCCGACCAAATCCAGGTTAGAGGTGGGTTCGTCCAGAATCAGGATGCGGGGGGACATGGCCAGGACGGCGGCGATGGCCAGTCGCTGTTTCTCGCCGTCAGAGAGGGTGTTCACGCGGCGGCCTCGCAGGCGCTCCAGTCCCGCTGCGCCGAGTGCCCATTCCACCCGTCGGGCCACCTCGTCCGGGGGCAGGCCCAGGTTGCGGGGACCGAAGGCGACTTCCTCCTCCACCCGCAGACAGAAGAGCTGAGTGGCCGGGTTCTGAAACACCAGGCCAACGTGGCCGGCCAGAATCGGCAGGGAGTGTTCCTGCGTGTCCAGCCCGTCCACCACCACCCTGCCCTTCATGTGGGCCAACGAGGCGTGAGGGATGAGGCCCGCCAGGGCACGCAACAGGGTGCTCTTGCCAGAGCCGGAGGGACCGGTCACCAGCACGAACTCGCCGGGCCGGATGGAGAGAGAAAGCTCGCCCAGGACGCGACGCTGGCTGTAGCACACCGTCAGGTTATCTGCCTGGATCATGGTCAGCGAAAAGCTCCTTGACGATGGTGTCGGCGAGGATCTGGCGATTGCCCTGGGTCACGGTGAAGGTGCGAAAGGGGATGCCGGCGAGTCGCTCTTGCAGTTGCCCCAGCAGCTCCGGACGGACCACCACCAGCAGCGGCGGGAGCTTGCCGGCGGAGAGATCGGAGAGAATCGGAGCCAGCCCCCTCCCCTGTTCCAGCTCCAGGGGGCCAATCTCGTCCACGACGAGCAGATCGCAGCCTTGTGAAATCGCGGCACGGAGTCTCCCAATCACCCAGGAGAAGGCGGCGGCGTCGAAGCTGTAGCGGCTTGTACTTGGGCCTCCCAAGTCGCCGTTGGCACGGGCCAGGAGCCGCTGCTCGCCATCGGACACCATCAGGGCGTAGCGGATCGCGGGGAAGCCATCCTTGTCGAGGACAACGAGCGTGAGCACCCCCGCCGGGCCATAGCCCAGTCCACGAGCCAGCTCCGCCACCCGCTTGCAGACGGTGGTTTTCCCTACCTGGCGCTCTCCGGTCAGCAAAACGTTCACGCCTGGCTACAGGGGGATGACGCAGATGAAACGCAGCACCGTATCGCCATCGTTGACGAACTGGTGCTTTTCCTCCGGGGCGACGAAGACGGCGTCACCCTCGCGGAACGGCGTCTCGCCATCCACGGCCCTGAGATGCCCCGTGCCGGCCAGGATAAACGCCTCGTGCTCCCAGGCGTGGGTGTGAAACGGCGAGGCGGCCCCCGGCTCCACCTCGAAGATGCGCAGGGCGAAGTTCGGCGCCCCGTCCTTTCCGGTGATCATCCAGCGCACGGTGACGCCCGGCGCCTCCGCGGCGGGCTCCGGCGTAACCTGACGGTAGTTTTTCACGATCATCGAAAGCTCTCCTTTCAATTTGAAGGGGAAACATCCTTCTCTTCAACAAAGACGATTGCCTCGCCCTTCCTCACCCAGCCGCTCTCTATCACCCGGCAGAAGATGCCTGCCGTGGGCAGCAGCGAGAGCCCCTGGAAGTTGTAGGTGTGGACCACGTGGGGCGGCTTGCCGATCTGCACTACCTCCAGTGTGGCCTCTCCTGCCCGCAGGCGCGCGCCGATGGGCAAGGAGGCGAGATCAATGCCACGCGTGGTGAGGTTCTCGGCGAAGTCGCCGGGGCCGGCGCCTACGCCGTGCTCCTCATTGATCCGCTCGATGCTTTCCATGGCCAGGAGGCTGACCTCCCGCTCGCTCAGGCCAGCGTGGGCGTCGCCCACCAAGCCATAGCCCTCCCGCAGATACCCCTCACCCACATCCCTCTTCGGATCTGTGCACCTCTGGCTGGCGCAGACAGCCACAATCGAACCCATCATTGTTACTTCCCTCGAACACCGCTCACCAAAAAAGCGGCCCGCCCAGATTCTTCAGGGCCGCTGTCCCACAGTCGTCCGATGAGCCACTGGTGAATCTTATGGCTCAACTCGTTCTATCTCCGGCATTTTATCGAAATCCCGATCGTAGGAGTAGATCTCGGTGTATCCTCTGGCCGGCATCTCGGCGGCAATGAGGGCATCGGAGAAATCTATGTTCTTCTCGGCGAAGAGGGCCAGGGCATGAAGTATTACAGCTCGATCTCGGAGACGGATACCTCTAAGGGTCAGGATAGGAAGCAGCACGTCCCTGATTTCGGCTTTGGACCGTTTATAGAAGCTTCGGAGGGTCCAGATCACATCGGCAAGGGCGATGTCTGGAAGCCATACTGTCTCCTCACCTCGCTGCACGCGCAATAGTAATGCTTCACAACGGTCAGTCAGTTCAGGCACATCGTCCAGTAAGTAGCGAAGTAGGATATTGGCATCAAGAACCCGGAGTATAGGAGCAGTCATCGGACTATCCTTTCCCTTCTGCTGCTATTTCAGAGGCAACGATCTCCATTGTCTTTCTGCGCACTTCCTTCCAATCCTGCGGGCCGTCTACTGGAATAACGCCTCGCAGAGACAAAATGCTCCCCTTCATTGGCTCCACCTCCACCCGATCATCCCGCATCACGAAGGCCACCCGGCTTCCTGGCTTCAGCTCCAACCGCTCCCGCACCGGCTTGGGAATGGTCACCTGGCCTTTGGATGAAACTTTCGCTACCCACAACATCTTTTCACCTCCAAATCCGCTTTACTTCTCCAACTGTTCTTTACTTCAACCGCATTGTACCACCATGCAGCAAACCTGTCAAGCCAGTCGTTCTCTCACTCTCTCCCACACGCGTCCCAACTCCCGGCTCACCGGCCCGTTGTCGTATTCCGTCACCGGCAGGCCCTGCACCATGGCCTCGGTCACTACGGTGTCGTAGGGCACTCGCCCCAGCAAGGCGATCCCCTGCGCGGCACAGAAGGCGGATATCTCGTCGGCCCGCGAGGGGTTGATGTCGGCCTTGTTGATGCAGACCAGGGCCGGCACGCCAAAGTGGTTGGTGGTGGCCAGGATGCGTTCCAGATCGTGGATGCCGGAGACGGTGGGCTCCACCACCAGCAGGGCCAGGTCAGCCCCTGCACTGGCGGAGATGACGGGACAGCCGATGCCCGGCGGGCCATCCACGATGAGCAACTCGCGGCCCTCATCCAAGGCTCGCAGCCGCCCCTGCTGTTTGACCAACGTCACCAGCTTGCCAGAATTCTCCTGCGCGGCGAAGAGGTGAGCATGGAAGAGGGGGCCGAAGCGGGTGTCGGAACGGAACCAACGCCCGGCCACCTGCTCCTCCATGCGAATGGCCTCCACCGGACACTGGTAGAAACAGGAAGCGCAACCCTCGCAGGCGATGTCGTCCACCCGATAGGTTTCATCGCCGGGGATAATCGCCTCGAAGCGGCAGACCTCGGCGCAGACGCCACAGGCGGTGCACAGGTCAGAGGCAATGACGGCTACCTGCCCGCCGACGAAGTCGTGGGTCTCCTGTACCTGCGGAGATAACACCAGCTCCAGGTTGGCCGCGTCCACGTCGGCGTCGGCCAGGACGACGGGCGTCTCTTTCGAGGCCAGGTGGGCCAGCGCCGCCGCCACCGTCGTCTTGCCGGTGCCCCCCTTGCCGCTGAGAATGACGAGTTGCTTCATCAGGCCACCTCCTTCTCAATGCTACGATACAGCTCGACAAACCGCTCTCGATACTCCGGCCAGGCTGCCACCATCGTCACTCCCTCCGAATAGGCCTCGGCGATGCGCCGGTCCAGGGGGATGCGCATCAGGACGGGGATGTTTTCGGCGGCGCAGTAGTCCTCCACGCCTCGGTCGCCCACGCCGTCGCGGTTGATCACCACTCCCACGGGCAGCCCCAGCTCATCGCGGGCCACTTCCACTGCCAGCCTCAGATCGTGCAAGCCAAAGGGGGTCGGCTCGGTGACCATCAGCACAAAGTCGGCCCCGCGCATCGCCTCCACCACCGGACAGGAAGTGCCCGGCGAGGCGTCGAGTACGACGACGGACTGCGGACGCAAGTCCGCCTCCCCGATACGTTCCTTCAACTGGTGGATGACGGGCACCGCCATGGCCTCGCCGATGTTCAAAATACCGTGAGCGAACCGGATATCGCCGGCCTGCCCTTCTTCGATGGCGCCCGTCACGTTCAGCACCTCGTGGATGGCCTCCTCCGGGCAATTCAGGGTACAACTGCCGCACCCGTGGCACAGCTCGGGAAAGATGAGCACCTTCTGCTTCACTACCGCGATGGCATGGTAGGCGCAGACCTCCGCACAGCGTCCACAGAAGGTGCACTTGTCGTAATCCACCTCCGGGATGAGGATGCCCACTTCCTCCCGGCGTTCAATGGTGGGATTGAGAAAGAGATGGGCATTGGGCTCTTCCACGTCGCAATCCAAAAGCAGCGTCCTAGAGTCTACTTCGCCAGCCCGCTGGGACGCTATTGAGAGTGCCAGGTTCACCGCAACGGTGGTCTTGCCCGTGCCACCCTTGCCGCTGGCTACAGCAATGATCATGTTACTTCACCCTCCTTCAACAAAGCATTGAGCGCTTCCGCCCCCACGTAGCCTACCACCTCGACCTCCTGCCCGGTCACACCTTCAACCTGGGCTACCGCCTCCTTAATCTGCAAGGCCAGCGTCACGGCGAGGGGACACAGCGGCGACGAGGGACGGAAACGATAGCGCACCGTTCCCGTCTCATCAACCGTCAGATCCTCGATCAGCCTCATGCGTACTACATCCGCCCCCGTTTCCGGGTCTATAACTTTCTGCAACTGGTTGATAACCGCCTGTTCCACTGCTCTGGAACCAAGGCCCATGATCATATCCCTCCTAATCTCAGTCTCGTGCCTGCCGGACAGGGAGCCACCTTCTCGCCGAAAGCCTGGGCCAGGGCGACGTAGGCCCGCTGCCCGGTGCAGTGGTTGAGATAGAGCCGGGGCACGCCGAGCTCCCTCAACACCTCGATGACGCGCCGCAGATGAGCTTCGTCGGCGTGGAGCAGATGGGTGCCCCCGGCTACGGCAGTGATGCCCGTGCCAAAAGTGCGGCGCACGTGGGCCAGGGTATTGAGCAGCCCGGCGTGACAGCAACCGCAGAGCACCACCCGTCCCCCCTCCGTCTCCAGCACCAGAGCCATGTCGTCACGGTAGGGATCGGGCTCCCAGCCTTCTATCCCAAGCCCGCGCACCAGGTGATGGGCACTGCGACCCTCTGGCTCGGCACGGTCTGTGATCTCCCCTGTCGTCCACACGCCGGGCAGAATCTCCGTCGGCTCCGCGCTCAGTTGAAGCGTCAGGCGCTGCGCCAACGTTTCTCTGTCTAAAGACAGGCCCACCGACTTGATCGCTCCCTCCCGCCGCGAGAAGCGCTCGCGGAAGAGGTCGGGGTGGGCATGGAGGGTGATTTCGGCCACCTGATCCAGCAGCGCCGGCAGCCCGCCGGTGTGATCGTAGTGAGCGTGACTGATGGCCAGAGCGCTGATCGCCTTTGGCTCAGTGCCCAGCAACTCCAGATTGTGCAGCAGCACTGTACCGCTCTGGCCAGTGTCGAAAAGGACGCACCCACTCTCGGTCTCGATCAAAAAGGCCACCCCGTGCTCGCCCCAAAACGACGAGTGATCGCAGACAGCATCGTCTACCACGCAGGCTACTTCCATTAACTCGACACTCCTTGCCGATTTATTGGGCAAAGGTCTCCGACCGAGCCCTCGCGGGGCGGTCAGGAGACCTTGCCAAACACGACGCTCACTCGCGGGCCATCTTGGTGCCACACTTGGGGCAAGTCATTTGATAGCATGGCTGTCCCACCTGGTGGGGCACTTTGTGACCGCAATTGGGACACACACAGTTGCCGGCTGGCCCGGCCGCCTTGGACCCACCCATGCGACCCGGCCCACGTCCGCCACCACGGCCTCCACCACCGCCTCCACCTCGGCCAAAAAGCCTTCGAACCATCGTTCTCACCTCCTTCCACAAACCTGATCCGTCGAACAGGGCGGGGCCTCGCATCGCTCCTCCCGCCCGCAACAGGTCCGCCCCGCCGGACGCCTCTCTCCCCTCATCACGTAGGGAGCGGAGAGGAGCTTCTCCAACAGGGAGCTACCGCAGTTGGGGCAGGTGGGCGGGATGCTCGTCTCAGAGCGGACCAGCACCTCCACCTGCTCCCCGCAGTTCACACAGTGATACTCGTAGATGGGCACAGTTGTCCTCCCTCACATCATCTGGACTGCCTTCACCGGGCAAGCCTGAGCACACAGACTACAGCCGACACACATGGTCAGAGGAGGGTCGGGCATCTCATAAGGAGCCTCTTGCTTGAGAACCTTGTTTGGACATGCGAGCGCGGCGAGGCAGATGCCCTGGTCGCATTTCTCAGGGTGGCACTTCCTATAATCCACCACGGCCATCTGCTTGGGCATCGGTCTCACTTTCGGCTGCTTTCTTCAACTCTTTCCCCAATTCCTCTTCCAGATCCTCCATCTGTTGAAACATCATCGGCGGCACCGAATGGGCCGGCCAGCGGCTCCTCAACTCCGCTATCTGGCTCTCCAGTTCCTTGATCCGCTCGCTGCTCATGTCCCTAAAATCTCCCTGTTAGAAACATACCTGAAGGCAACCTGCCTTCTGCTCAGAGTCTTCAACCAGAGGAAGAGGGCGCGCAGGCGCTAACGGAGGCCGCCACAGTGCTCGACGTCCTGGCGCTGAAGGCGGAGATGAGCTTATCCACCCTCCGGCCGCCGCACTTCGGGCACTCCACCTCAGAGGTCGAGGCGCTGAAGCGCACCAGCTTCTCGAATTTCTCTCCACATTCCGAACACCGGTACTCATAGATTGGCATTTGTCTTGCCTCACTTTCTTGTCAGCTTGACTCTCTGCGAGACCCTAAAGGTTTTGGAAACCTTTAGGGTCTTGTGGGAGCCCGCTCTGCTCAGCTGGCGTTCAGAGCGCGAACTCAGCCACCAGGAAGGTATGATCCGAGGGTCGCTCTGCCCGCCGGGCCTCCACGTCAATCCAGGCCCCGGTGGACTGGCGGGCCAGCGGCTCGGTGGCCCAGATGTGATCCACCCGCCAGCCGACGCCGCGCTCCACGGGATTCCGCGCCCGGTAGTCCCAATAGGTGTATTGTCCCGCCTCATCGGGGTGATGCCGTCGGAAGACGTCCACGAAGCCCCACTCCCGTACCCGCTCCAGGGCGGCACGAGCCTCGGGATGGAAGTCCACGTGGTTCTTAAGCCTCTTGGGATCGTGCACGTCAATCGGCTCCGGGGCGACGTTGAAGTCACCCATCCACAGAAGCGGCTTCCCCGCCGAGTAGTGTCGCTCAAATAAAGCCCGCAGCCGAGCCAGCCACTCCAGCTTGTACTGGAAGTGCTCTGAATCTGGGGAGCGACCCTGGGGGACGTAGGTGTTGACCACCGGGATGCCACGGATCACCGCCCGGATCAGGCGCGCCTCGTCTTCACCGTCAAGGCCAAAGTCCACCTCCTGCGGCTCCTCCCGGCTAACGATGGCCACCCCAGCGTAAGCCTTCTGCCCCCGAAAGACCACCTGGTAGCCCGCGTCTCTGATCGGCTGGGCTGGGAAGTCCGGGTCCTGCACCTTCGTCTCCTGCAAGCAGAGGACGTCCGGAGCCTCCCGGCTCAGCCAGTCCAGCACTTGCCCCAGCCTAGTTCGGATAGAGTTCGCATTGTAGGTTGCTACTTTCATTGCCGACCTCCCTTACTCAGAGACATGGCGGTTCCCTACTCTTTCAAGAAGTTCTCAGCCGAGGAAAGATGCAGCGTTTCCCGAACCGAGCTAAGAAGCGGCAGGCGTAAAAAGGCATCAATGGCGATGGCTGCCAGGAACACGTACTCAGGGCCGATGTGCTCCCAGATCAGCCCGCCTATCAACGGGGCGGGGATGCCAAGCAAGCCACGGAAAAGGCTGACCATGCCGATCCAGCGCCCCATTTGCTCCTGGGGCACAATCTCAGCCGTCATTGAAGAGACCAAGGCCATGCTGATGCTATTGAATCCAAAGAACACGCCATAAAGCAGCAGAAACGGCAACGTGCGCTTCCCCGCCGCTGGCGCAAAGACCAGGCACAGATTGGCCACGTAGGCCAGAGGGGCCACGGCAAAAAGCAACTTCTTGCGGCCATAGCGGTCGGCCAAGCGGCCCAGCGGGATCGCAGCCAGCATGGGCACGACGGTGCTGGCCATGGAAATGCCACCGAGCACGAACTCATCGGCCCCTTTGAACTCGTGGGCATACACGGGCATGAACGGCTGGGTCAACGTCCAGGGCACTTCCATGAGGCCCATCACCAGCACCAGGCGCGTCACGTCGGGGCCATGCTGGAAAATCTGAACAAAGCTAGAGAGAACGTTACGGTCCCCGCCTGACGCATCGCTGGCAGGGGAGCCAGATAACTTAACCAGCAGGAGAACGAAAATCCCGGCGAAAATAAGCACCTGGATTATATAGAGCGGTCGGATGCCGCCAACGCTGAGGCCGCCGAACTGAGAGACGAGCCAGGCCGCCAGCAGCGGCGTGACGATGGCCACCGGGGACGCCAGCGTCCGACAGAGCCCGCGCCCGGTGGCTCGCTCCTCGTTGGGCAATTCCCCCGCGCAGGTCACGGTGCAGGCGGTGCAAGTGATGCGCAAGCCCAAGTAGGCGAGTATGATAGCGGCATACAGCCAGGCCCAATGGGGGGCCACAAAGTAGAGCAGCCCGGAGGCCGCCAGCATCGCCGTGCCCAGGAGGAAGACCTTCTTCAGGCTATAGTAGTCAATGAACCAGCCCGCGGGCATGGCTGCCAGGGCGCCAATGGCATTGCCCACGCTTTGCAGCGACCCCAATTGCACCGGGTCAGCCCCCAGCAGCGTGGCGTAGATGGAATTGTACTGGGCGGCCAGGCCGGAGGCCACCCCGTGCAACGTCCGCCGCAGCAGCATGAGCTTGAAATCGTGTGTCTGGCGTTGTATAAAGCTAATGGTACGCCGAGGAAGCTCTTGTAAATCCGCGAACTCCAACGTTTCCTTCCCTCACCGAGCCACGCTAATCTTCACCCTGCAGCAGCCTTACGATGCCGGCCACGAAATTCACGCGAGGCACCTTACCCGTGCCTTCCGTGAAGCTTCCTCATGTAAAATTTCCTTCCCTCGTATTCCATCTCGATGAGCTGACCCTGAGCGATCAGCCCCTGAACGACGGGCCAATCGGCCCCGGCCTGCGCCAGGAACTCGCTCACCGCCTCCTCCCGCATGGGATGCACAGCGGTGATGCTCAGCAGGTCATCCTCGACGTTGCCCGTGAAGGCAAAAGCATTACCCTCGTAACCGATCAGATATTCCACCTGATTCACCCTCTTGCTGAGAACCTGATAGGCTCGATTGACGACTCGCTCGGCGGGAGGTCGCACCCACCCCTCCGCGGGCGGCCTGGTGGGGATGGACAGATAGGCCCTGGCAGGCCGCAGGCGGGCCACAAAGTCAGCAACCTCTCTGAGGTGATCATCGCTGTCGTTGATGCCTTCAACCAGCATCGTCTCCGTCGCCAGTTCTCCACTGTAGGCCCTGGCAAATTCGAGCATTCCATCCAGAATCGAGGCCAGTTGCAGCGTCCGATGGGGCCGGTTGACCCTGCGCCAGGCCTCATCGAGTCCATCCACCTTGAGAGAGACCCAGTCCGCTTTCATCAGGTGCTCCCTCACATCCTCGCGCCAGACGAGGGAACCGCTGGTGATCACGGCGATCTTGATCCCCAAAGGCTTCAGCAGCTCGATCTCACGTCCGAGATTGACGTCCAGAGTAGGCTCCCCATCGGGCACGAAGGTGAGATAGTCAACGGATTCCCCGATCACCTTTGCTTTCTCAACCTTGTGCTGGACATCCCGCCAGATTTCCTCCGGCTCGTAAAACGCCCGACGCTCAACCTGCATCTTTATGGTGCGTCCCAACTGACAGTAGACACAAGAATAGGTGCACACCTTGGGCGGGATATTGTTAATGCCCAGGCTGCGCCCCAAACGCCTGGATGGAACTGGGCCAAAAACAATCACGGTTCGAGGTTCCTTCCACTCTTTGTCAAACCCGCACTCTGCGTCGCCGGGGCGACAGCAGGGCGCTGAGGATAAAAAACGCCGTGGCCGTGAGCACCATGGTCGCTCCAGAAGCCGTGTCGAGCCAATAGGACAGGAACAGGCCAACCACGGCTGATAGGTTGCCGATGACCACCGCCAGGAGCATCATCCGCCGGAAGTCCTCCGTCAGTTGGTAGGCGGCGGCCGGCGGGATCACGATCAGCGCCGAGACCAGGATGATGCCCACCACCTTGATGGACAGCACGACAGTCAGGGCCATCAGGCTGAGGAGCAGGACGTAGAGCGCGCCAGCCGGCAACCCACTCACCCGGGCCATCTCTGGATCGAAGATGATGAACAGCAGTTCCTTAAAAAACAACCCCACCGTCAGCAACACACCCGCCCCCAGCAACAAGCTGAGCCACAGGTCTTCCTGGGTCACGGCCAACACTGAACCGAACAGGTAGCCGAACAGGTCCACGTTGTAGCCCCGCATCAGCCCGATGACGAGGATGCCGAGGGCCATGGTAGAGGCGAAGAAGATGCCAATGGCGGTGTCCTCCTTCACCTCAGCTCGCAAACTGGTCCAGGCAATGCCCCAGGCAGTCAGCAGGCAGAAGACCACTGCCGTCAACAGCGGATTGATGCCCAGCAGGAAGCCCAGCGCCACGCCCCCGAAGCTGGCGTGGGCGATGCCAGCGCCAATGAAAGAGAGCCCCCTCAGTACCACGTAGACCCCGATGACGGCGCTCACCGTGCCGATCAATACCGAGGCCAGCAAAGCCCGCTGCATGAAGGTGTAGCTCAGGATTTCCAGCATGCTTCATCCCTCGTGAGGCCCGTGTCGCCGGACCACCAGGTGGGGCACCTCGCCGTGGCCCACCAGGGCCGCCTCCGGGCCGTACATGCACTGCAGCACCTCGCCGCTCAGCACCTCCTGGGGCCGACCGTGAGCCACCAGGCGGCGGTTTAAGCAGGCCACCTGGTCCACGTGCTGAGCCACCACCCCCACGTCGTGGGAGACGACCAGGATGGTCATGCCCTGGTGGTGCAGCTCCCCCAGCAAATCGAACAGCCCCTCGGTGGTGCCTACGTCCACGCCGGTGGTAGGCTCGTCCAGCAGGAGCAGCTCCGGCTCGGCAGCCAATGCCCGGGCGACCAGGGCGCGCTGGCGCTGTCCGCCGGACAACCTACCAATGGGCCGCCGCGCCAGATCACCAATGCCCACCTGTTCCAACGCCCGCCAGACCGCTTCCCGGTCGCTGCGCCCCGGTCGGCGGATCAGTCCCACCTGGCCGTAACGGCCCATGAGCACCACGTCGAACACCCGGATGGGGAAGCGAGAGTCAATCTGAGCGATTTGCGGCACGTAGCCAACCCGCTTCCACTCCCCATCGAGTTGCTGAGGCGGCTTGCCGAAGAGGCGCACCGTGCCAGCCACGGGTGTCACCAGCCCCAGGATGGTCTTGATCAGCGTCGTCTTGCCCGAACCGTTGGGGCCGATGAGGGCCAGAGACTCGCCGATCTCCATTTTCAAACTGACGTCCTCCAGCGCCACCAACTCCTGGTAGCAGACGGTGACGTTCTCCAGCTCGATCACGTAGTCCATAGCGTTCCTCATTATCAACGCAGCGACCTGGCCATCTGCGCGACGTTGTAGCGCATCAAGTTAAGGTAGCTGCGATCATCCAGGCTGGAACCCAGCGGATCGAGAAAGAGCACCTGTGCCCCGCTCTCCTCAGCAATGGTTCGAGCCGCCTGGGGCGAGAACTGCGGCTCGGCGAAGATGGCTTTGGCGCCAATACGCTTCGCGGTCTCAACGATCCGCGCCACATCAACCGGCGACGGCTCGCGCCCTGGCGACTCCTCAATTACGGCCGCCTGGATCAACCCGTAGCGCCGGGCGAAGTAGACCCAGGCCGGGTGGAAGGCAATGAACTGGCGGTTGGACCAGGTGGCGACCTCGTTGGCGATTTCCTGATCCAGGGCTTGCAGCTCGGCGATGTATCTTTCGGCGTTGGCCCGGTAGTCGTCGGCGTGGGTGGGGTCGGCCCGGATCAGCGCATCACGAATGTGGCCCACCTGCACAATGGCGTTCTCAGGGTCGAGCCAGATGTGGGGATTGCCGCCCGGCTCGCCGGCAGTCCCCGCCAAAACTTCGATCCCCTGGGAGGTGTCCACGACAATCAGGGTGGGGTTATCCGCGCTCTGGATCAGCTTGTCGGCCCAGTATTCCAGCCCCACGCCATTGAGCACCAGCAGGCGGGCCTTGGCCACCTGCTCCACCTGGGATGGGATCGGTTCGTAGGTATGAGGGCTGGCCCCCGGCGGCACCAGGGTGATAACCTCGACGTGATCGCCCCCCACCTGGCGAGCGAAGTCGGCCAGAGGGGTAATGCTGGCAGCAACCAGGATCCTGCCGTCGGCCGTGGGCGACGGCTCCGCACCACCCGCGCAGGCGGCGACCGCTATTGACAACAACCACACCATCATCATTCGCTTCATAGTACCTACCTTTACCTGATCCCTTTTCAGCTCTGGCTCATTTCCGCCAACGCCCCCTCCAACGTCGTCGCGGTGGTCTCTTGCATCTCCACCCCGGCATCACCGAAGACGTAGACCGGTCCCTTGCCGCGCAGGCTCTCCTTCAACAACACCACGTCCACCTTCTGCGCCACCAGCCACTCGGCCACCCGGATGCCCTTCGCCTTCTCCACCTCTCGGTGGGGGTTGACCACGATTTGTCGTTCCTCGATGGCCTCGTCGGCCAGGCGCACTGTGACCAGGGCGAAGTAGGGAGCTTCGCCGAAGTGCTCGCTGAGCGTACCCGCTGTATCGCTCAGGGGGATGGCGTAGCGCAGGTGCGTGCGCTCCATCGGCTCGGCGTGGATCAGCACGCGGTCCACATAGGGCACGGCCTCTCGGATTCTCTCCTCAATGCGCCGGGTGGTGGCTTCTGCCTTCTCCAACTCGCGGATGCGCAGGGCGACCTCGGCCTCCACGAAGCGGAAGCGGCCAGCATTGCGACCGGTGGCCCGCTTGAGCTCGGCCACCGTCGGCTCGGCGGCGATGATGTCCCGGATTCGCAGGATGGTGTCGGCGTCCAGCGAGGCATCGAGCAGCACGCGCATCCCATCGGAGAGCAGCTCCCAGCCCGTCTTGCCGATGGCGACGACGATGACCAGCGCCGCGATGCGGTCCAGCGGGAGGTTGAACCGCTGGGCCAGCAGCGCGGCGAAGACGATGCCGGTGGTGAAGACGTGAGTGCGGTACTCCTTCGCGTCGGCGATGAGGGAGGGGGAGTTGGCCTCCCTGCCAGCGCGCAGCTCGAAGCGGCTGAAAACCAGCGGGATCGCCGTCGCCACCGCCACGCCCGCCAGCATCCAGGGATCCACCGTAGCCTGGCGCGTTGGCTCCAGGAAAGCGTCCCTGGCGATCTCGTAAGCGGTGAAGAAGATCATCACCGCCAGCGCCACGGCCACCACGTTCTCCAGCTTGTACAGACCGTAGGGAAAGTCCTTGGACTTGCGCGTCGAGAGTCTCAGCCCGATCAGCACCGCCACCGCCGTCAGCAGGTCCACCAGGTTGTGGACCATCTCCGCCTCCACAGCCAGGCTGCCGGAGGCTCTGGCGATGACCAGGTTGATTAACCCCAAAGCGACGTTGACGGCAATGGAATACCAGCCCCAGCGTTCAAGGTTCACAGTTCATCCCTCCCATGAAGCTTCCTCATGTAGAACCCCTTCCCCCCGTACTCCGTTTCGACGAGCTGGTCTTCCTCAATCAGCCTGTGAACAACGGGCCAATCGGCCTTGGCCCGCGCCAAGAACTCGCTCACAGCTTCCTCTCGCATGGGATGCACGGCAGTAATGCTCAGCAAGTCTTCCCTCGCGTTGCCCGTGAAAGCGAAGGCGTTGCCCTCGTAACCAATCAGGTATTCCACCTGATCCGCCCTCTTGCTGAGGATCTGATAGGCCCGATTGATGAATTCCTCACTTGGAGGCCGCACCCACTCCTCTGCGGGCGGCCTGGTGGGGATGGACAAGTAGGCCACGGCAGGTCTCAGCCGTGCCAGGAAATCGGCCACCTCCTTAAGATGAACATCGCTGTCATTGACGCCTTCAACGAGCATCGTCTCCGTCGCCAGCTTTCCGCCGTAAGCCTTCGCAAATTCGAGCATTCCATCCAGAATCGAGGCCAGTTGCAAAGTTCCATGAGGCCGATTGATCCTGCGCCAGACGGCTTCCCTGCTAGAATCTACTTTTAGAGAGACCCAATCTGCTTTCATCAGGTCCTCTCTCACATCCTCGCGCCAGATGAGAGAGGCGTTGGTGATCACAGCGATCTTGATTCCCAAAGGCTTCAGCAGCTCGATCTCGCGGCCAAGGTGGACATCCAGGGTAGGCTCCCCGTCGGGCACGAAGGTGAGGTAATCAATGGATTCACCAACTTCCCTGGCTCTTTCCACCTTCTCCTCAACATCCTTCAAAATCTCCTCTGGTTGGTAAAACGCACGGCGATCAACCTGCATCTTTATGGTGCGGCCTAGCTGGCAATACACGCAAGAATAGGTGCAAACCTTGGGGGGAATATTGTTAACACCCAAGCTGCGCCCCAAGCGTCTTGATGGAACAGGCCCAAAAGCAATCATGCTGCCCTCGCTTTTATTCGCTTCGATGCCTCAAGACCGAATGGGCAACAGAGGACGGTCCACGCACCGCCATAAAACACCCAACGAGGCCATCCTGGCCATGACTGGCCATTGCCATCAGGTCCGCACCTTCTCGTTCGGCAACGTCTATGATTCGCTCGCGGTCTCCGGCTCTTGTCGAACCAGCAGCACAGGGCAAGGGCTATAACATGCCACCCTCTCGGCGACTCTGCCGAAGGTCCAGCGCGCCAAGCCGCCCTTTCCCTGGCTAGACATGACAATCAGGTCAATGCCCTCGGCACTGGTGACATCGAGGATGTCCTCGGCCGGCGACCTATCTCGCAACAGGATTCGGGTCTCAAACCCCTCCCCGTGAAGTGCGCGCTGTATGGTTTCCAGGTAGCTTTGGGCTTCCTGAAGAGCGTAACGACGCGCTTCTCGTACCCAACCCATCGTCTCCCCCAGGTGCGAAGTGGGTGCTGTAGGAGTAGGGATATCCAACACACGTAACAGAATGATCTGGCTTTCGAACTTCCGCGCCAGCGCACGAGCCACCGGCAGCGCCCTCTCTGACAGAGACGAGCCATCCAGTGGGACCAAAATGCGCTTGAACTCCATCATCTGACTTCCTCCTTATGTAATATATCCTTATTGATCGGATTCTGTCAAATCAGACAGTGACGCCGTGCTCGTCTCTGACTGGCTTACTATGAGGTGGCGCAGCTCCTCGCGGTGCTGAACCTCACAAGGAGGACACTCCTTTAGATGCTCGATGACCTCAGGGAGGAGATCGGTGCTGCCCTTGGCCAGAAGCTCGGCATAATACTCCATCACGGCGAAACACTCGTCACAGGTCAGATCCGATGGATCCTCCAACAAGAGCTGCCACACCGGCCTCACCATACTCAAAACTCCAATCTGTTATTCCGAAGCTCCTCCTACAACGGCCGGCGACAGGCTGCCCATCAGCAATCCCTTGAAACGGTCAAGGGTGATCGGGTGAAACTCTACCTCCAGGCCCGTCCAGTCGAACAGTTCCAGAATCTCCTCGGCGTGCTGCGCCATATACTCCTCGGCGAGGCCAAGGCCGTCCAGAACGATGATCTTGTCGTAGAATCCGGGAAAGTTTGCATTAGCGTCCGCCTCATCCCAGCCGAAATACTTCTGATAAACCGCCTTCCAGCTCTTGAGCCAGCCCGGTGTGAACCAAAGGGTCTTGCTCTCCCTGCCTCCGCTGATGCGCTGCCGATCGTCAAAGCCAGCCAGCATGTCGTAGCCGTAGTCCCCCTGCACCCTGGTGATCCCCTGGCCCGCTGCCTGTAGGATCGAGTCCACCCGTTTGAACGGCTCATCAACGCTGATGTGGCACTTCTTCCCATACACGACGATAATCTTGTGGTCGGGACACCATTCCCTGGCTTGAGCTAATCTCTTGAGAAGATGCTCTTCCAGTTTGGCCGGCAGGGCGTGCAGGCCCGGTGGCGTAAAAAGGACTCGGCGTGGATTGAAAAACCCGTTCTCTATCAGATGGGTTATCTCAGGGTGCAACATCCCGCAGGATATGACGCAACGGTCCTTAAATGTGGGGCGGGATATGTCAGCCATCGCTCTCCTCCTCTAACCGAACGCCATTCTGGGGCGGGTTCGTAGGCATCTTCTCCAGAACAATCGAACTGTTCACCAGATCAATGCTCTTGATCTGGGCCTGAAGTAGCCTGCTTTCCCCCATAAAGCTGATTAACTGAAGCCCGCCGCCTTGCGGCCTGATCCAGGCTACGTCCTGCATCACCTCTTCCTCTTGACCGTCTTTCTCAACGTAGACAGTAGCTAAGCACATGATCGTCCCCCTTGCAGCAACCGGCTGAGCACCTCCTCAATATCCCTTTCTGCCTCGCTGCTGTGGATTGGACGCCCCTCCAGGCCGGCCTGGAAAACCTCTGGATCGTAACCGATGGACCCAATGACCGGTATGCCCCTCCCCTCCAGTTCTTCTCTCAACCTCAAAGCGATCTCCTCCGACGGAACCTTGTTGAGAATAGCCCAGGCGCTCTTCATTCCAACCTCAGCAGCGAGGGTGCTGATCTTCTCGGCAAGTTCCAGTGAATCGAAAGAAGGCTCAGTCACGGCAAGCACACTATCCACACTGGTCTCAACGCCCCTGCCAAAATGCTCTACACCCGCCTCCATGTCAACAAGCGCCACTTCATCTTCCTCTAGTGAGAGCCTCTTCAGAAACTCTCGGTTCAGGACACCCATGGGACAGGCGCACCCTTCGAGCGACTGAAGAATCTTGCCTATACAAACCAACCTGATGCGATCCCTTTCCACCACATACTGGGAGGGTAGATCGCTCGTTCGGATCTTCTCTTGCATCAGGACACTCTTTGAGGACTCTGAGCTCTCTGAGAAGGCCTGAAACACCTTCTTCTTTCCCCCCACAAGCTCCAGCAGGGGTTCGGGCCTCTTTTCAAGGCCCAGCATTCGATAGATTCCCGGATTTGACTCATCAGAGTCGACCACCAACACCCGATAGCCTCTGTCTCGCAGGCCATGTGCCAAAAGTGCGACAATGGTGCTTTTCCCACTGCCTCCCTTTCCGCAGACCGCAATCTTCTGCATCCCAATCCCCTTTCAGTGCTCTACTCCCCCAAAAGCCTCGGCCTCTTAGCTGCGCCCATCAGGTCGGGATAACCTTTTCTATAAGCCATCGCTACACTAACTTTCCTTCCGATGAATAGGGTGTTCCGTTCCCAGCGTTTCTGGTACGGTGGTCAACAGAGGGACTCTAAAGAAGAGGTCGAAAACTATGGGAATGACAAAAACGTACATAGGGCCAAGCTCCCTCCATATAAGCCCCCCAATGATGGGGGCAGGAATCGTGACCAACCCCGTAAAGAAGCCGAGCAGCCCTCCCCACTTCCCTTGCTGCTCAAGTGGAAGAAGTTCCAGGGTCATGGCGCTGGTAGCGCCAGAGGAGATGGTATAAAAAGCCAGAAGAACCGCCGACAACACTAGCGTGATCGGGCTGGGAGAGAAAGCAAGAAAAAGATTAGAAGCATACCATAGCGGTGTAAGCAAATAGATGATGCGCTTCCGCCCAATTCTATCCGCCAGTCGGCCCACAGGAATGCCGAAAACGAGTTGCGCTACAACTGTAGCGCTCGCCATTACGCCCAAAAGGTATTGATCCGCTCCCTTGATCTCGTGGGCGTATAGCTGAACAAACGGTCAAAACATGGCCATAGGCAATGAGGTAAGAGCGGAAATGGCTATCCATCTCCGAAGGTACCTCCTCCCCTCGAAAAGGTGACGGAAATCAGCGATGAAGCCGAACCTGTCCGCATCGGCGAGTTGACCCCCTTGAGGTTCGCGCAGTTGGACAGCCACGAGAAGAAAAATAAGGCCATACCCCGCGAACTGGAGATAATACAGAGGTCGAATGCCTTCAACCGTTATGCCTCCGAACCCTGTCACCAGATAGGCGCTGACGAGGGGCGAGATCATGCCGGCTATCGCAGCCAGGGTGCTACAAACGTTCTGCGCAGTCACTCGATCCTTGCTCTGCACCGAGTCAGCGCAGATCACCCTGCACCCCGTGTTACTCAGGCTTACGGCGACGGAAGCAAAAATAGCCGCCGCAACGAGGAATCGCCAATCAGGTGCTAGCGCATAGAGCAAGCTGCCTCCTGCTGCCAAGACGACCGACAGCAGGAAAAATCGTTTGATGCCCTGGCGATCCATCAGCCATCCTACGGGTGCAGAAACGAGGGCGCTGATCGCGCCGCCCACGCTGCTGAGAGACCCCAGTTGCACAGAATCGGCCCCCAACCCCACGGTATATATCGCATTGTATTGACTGGTAAGGCCGGCTAGAAAACTGTTCGCGGAGAAGCGCGCCGCGCCCACCCGATAATTGTGTTTCTGCCTGTAGATGAAATCTCTGATCCTCCCAGCTACTCTGCCGACTATTTTCACTTTATCCTCCTGGCGAGTCTTGCAAAACGAAATCTGACTCTCCCCTCAACGATGTGCGTGTCATTCCCAGGCGATCGTGAACTCGCTACTTTTTCGAGTAGTTCTTTTCCCCGGCGCGTACCGGCACGGCAAGCCAATTCTCCTGAGGGACGAAGGGGCATGTGTACTGCTCACTGTATACACACCAGGGATTGTACGCCCTGTTGAAGTCGAGAATCCACTTGCCATCGGCGGTGCGATCCCTGGCAGCGTTGAGGTCCAGGTAGCGCCCCGCGCCGTATGTCTCCTGGCCAGACGTTGCGTCCCTGAAGGGAATAAACAGCTGCTCCTCTTCAGAATCACTTTTGTAGGCCTGAAGCACACACTCCTCCCCGCCGATTCTGAATCGGAATTCTCCCCAGCGGACAAAGTCCCGCTCCTCGCCTTTCGTGTATGCCATCCTCACGGTCGTCTTTTCCTCATGCCCGTGAAGCTCGATCTCGAACCTCAAGTCCGGATCGGGAGGGTAATAGTCAAGTCCGCTAAACTCGGCGCGGTCTTGGGGAGGTATCGGCGATTGCCAGTGCTCCGCGAAGAACACATCCTTCTCCCTACGCTCTCTCTCGAGCTGTGCTTTCCACTGATCAATTTCCATAGCAACTTGCCTCCTTACATTTCGGACTTTGGACAAAGCTGAAGAAACCCGTGCTTTACTTCATCATTCGGATTGCATCCAGGGGGCAGGCCTTGACGCAGTACTCATAGCCAACGCACATGTGCTGAACGATATCCGGAAGCTCATAGGGAGCCTCCTGCTTTATGACTTTGACTGGGCACGCTTCCACGGCGGCACAGATACCCCCGTCGCATTTCTCAGGGTGACATTTACTGTAGTCCAATATGGCCACTGGTCTTCTTAGCATCCTCATCCTTATCTTCCCTCGCTTCCTCTCGCGCCTTCTTCAACTCCTCCTCCAATCCATCCAGCCGTTGAACCATCGCTGGTTTCACTGAGTGGGCGGGCCATCGGCGCATCAGATCCTCTATCTGCTTTTCCAGTTCCTTGATTCTATCGTTCTTCTCGCCCATTGTCAAACCTCCTCTAGCTTCTCCGCCCCCAACAGCCGCACATCCTCCACCCGCTTCTTCTCAAAAGCGACGATAGGGAAATGCTGGCCGCGGCGCCAGGTCTGCTCCAACATCTCCGTCCCGATGTCCAGCCCCACGATGCGGCTCTGGTCGCCAAGATAGCGAGCCGTCAGGCAGGCATTGGGTCCGGCGCCTGCTCCCAGATCCAATATAGCATCATTCGGCCGAATCCTCATATCTTATATGACCCGACAGATGAAAAAAGGGTATGTGCCGCCGGTGATGAGGTTCATCAACAAGTCATAGTAGCGAGCCTCAGCGCCCGTGACCTCTACCTTGGAGACGTAACGGTCGAACGAGCCATCAATTGACATACTTGCGCAATACTTCTTCCAAGGTGTGCTTGGGTAGCGCGCCTATCTTGGTGTCCACCAAGTGGCCCCCTTTGAAAATCAGAAGGGTGGGAATGGACATGATCTGGTATCGCCCCGAAACTCCTCGATTGTGGTCCACATCCAGTTTTCCGAAAACGATGTGGCCCTGATAATCCCGCGCCAAGGCCTCAATTACAGGAGCGACCATCCTGCAAGGACCGCACCACTCGGCCCAACAGTCCACGACCAACACAGGATACTTCTGGACAGCCTGGTCGAAATTGCGGTCCGTCAGAATCACCGGCCCGGTGGGGGCATCCACCAGCCTTTCGGCCAGGGCCCTCTTGGCTTCCTCTGCCTCTATAATCTTGGCGTAACGAGACGACCCATAGCGCAGTACGTCGTCAACAAACTTGGCTTCAGGCTGTACGCCGATAGAGATGGAACTCATATCCCCGTTGATCACCTGTTGCGGAACAGAGCTGACGTTAAACTGCCTGGCCAGGTCCATATTCTCCGTAGCCTCCACGCACTCGGATTCCACCCGTCCCTTGGACTCGATGGCAATCTGGTGTGCCAACAGGACAGCACGGGGGCAGTAGGGACAGGGCGGCGTGACATACACCTGGATGGAGACGTCGCGATCTATGTTCTGGAGTTTGGCCCTGGAATCCTCCTGGAGTCCGCTATCCCGGCGGGAGATGAGGGAAATGGCCTCAATGAAACCTCCCGCTTCCTGGCCCGCAGGGGCGCCGGTGTATTTCACCTTGTATCCCTGATCCCACCCCACGAGAACGGTCGGAGTTCGGAGGATGCCCAGTTCGGTCGCCTTCCCATCGCCGTTTTGATACACTGTGGGCTTGATTCTGCCATCAAGCCTATTAGACATTATCGGAAATAAGGGATCAAGGGAAAAGTTGAGCCAATCCGCCATCGAGTTGCGGTTGACGACAGTTAGTGCGTAGGTTGTGCAACCCGCAGGCAATTTCTATCACCAAGTCATCGAA
>Ga0315539_1000827_pt1 | contig 23198 bp, 24 predicted proteins | sample SalMarSW160150MG_FD_203097 | JGI IMG/M metagenome (GOLD analysis project Ga0315539, IMG submission 203097) | Salt marsh sediment microbial communities from the Plum Island Ecosystem LTER, Massachusetts, United States - Salt Marsh Sediment SW1601-150 ... | reverse complement strand
AAAAAAGTGGTCCAGGCCCAGATCATGGAGTCAGGTATTAAATATATTAGCAACAATGTATCCAGAGAGATTAGGTCTAGATTGAAATGACACACTTAATTGAACATAACCCAATTTTCTTTTTATTTATGAACACATCCTCATCAAGTATCCTTATTGTATCACCCGGCAATCCAACACATCTCTTAATCATTATATCTCTTTCATTCAAGGGTGAATTAAAAGCAAAAATATCGCCTCTTGAGACATTTCCGAAACCTGATAATCGCCTGTACGGCCACCACTTTTCATTGCTCCTTTTCCTGGAACTTTCATTCAGGTAAAACATTAAGTTTATCCACGGGATTTCAAATGGAGAACGAGGTAAAACGGGGCCGTAGTTCAACTTGCAAATAAGCACTTTATCTCCCGGTCTCAGAGTGTCCTCCATAGAGCTGCTCTTGATACTGTATATTTCAAAAATGAAGACTTTTATAGCTATTGCAGTAAGAAATACACCAAAAAACATTACAGGATATTTTAGATAAGCCTTAGCCCTAAAATAATTTGCCACATTATTTGAGGACCGCATGAAACGGTAACAGATAATACAAACCAACAGGCTTGCAGATAACCACCATAGCCCTGCCAAAATTATGATTATAAGTATTATACCAGTTATTATCCTTATCATCTCAGGTGGTGTCTTGTTCTTAAGGGAAAAGTATATTCAATGCTGAGGTCAATATTAAAATGGTATATAAAGTAATGCTATTCATAATACTTGTTTCAATTTAACCTTAGTATGGTTTTATACTGCTGATCTGTCCCTTAATACAGGATCCAGTATTTAATTATATATAATGATGATCTAAATATAATAATTATATTTGTTGTTGCTAACATATCAAATTCCAATTGTGAAAAATATGTGTTTTTTTAAAACACTACTTAAGAGTCTTTGGTTAAATATTAGAAAATTATATCATTCTCAGGGATCAGGGACTATTGTCTGCTCTAAATCATTCAATGTTTATTTTATAATAGCGGTTGTATACGGCTGCCTGGGAATTTATGGCTGTAAGGAGGGAAACATACCAGTCATATACATAGATAATCTTGAAAAGGAAGAGTATTATCCTGTTACTGTTTGGTTAATAAAAGGCCCATACGGAAATGCAGATATCTTGCAAGAACTAAACAATGCACAAATAAGTAACTGTTACAGCCAGCAGGCTGCGGAGTTGTTCTTTAATGCTGATGATGGACCCGGAATTATTTATGATACTGATGTAGAGTATACAGATTTTAAAAAAATATCTGATAAAAATGACGACTCTGATGCTGTATTTTATTCACTTGCATTAATAAGGTCACCAAGAAAACAGAATGCAACTATAATGTCGGGTAACAGGAGAGGAATGGAAATATGGCTCAATGAAAAAAATATCTTTAGGATGAAGAGAAGAGAGGTTTATAATAACTACAGCCATTACCTGAACTATACCAATGTAAGGTTAAAAAGAGGGAATAATGAGCTATTCGTAAAACACTATTTTTCCAATGAGGATGATGAATGGAGATCAAATATTATGATCACATCAGAGGGATATGCCAGAGACTATTATTACCGTAAATCAAACTTCGACCTTATAAACCCAATATTTGTGCAGAAAGATTCGGCTCTCAGGATAATGAACAGGTATTATCATGAAGGCACTGAATTCACATGTAAAATCCTCGTCAGGTATAAAGAAACAGTTATAAGCAAAAGGCTTAATAAAGCAGGCCCAAACAGGATCAGGCTGCCTGATTTTCGGGAGGGCTTGTATTATTGCTCTGTAAGCTTTCCAGATTTTTCAGTTTGCGAACCTTTTTTTTACGGCAACGCTGACAGTGCCCTAACCTATTACACGAACATTATACTTAGTCTCAAAGATAAGCATCCGGAAGGGGCAATCCATCTGGAAGCCTTGAGACTAAGGCTAAAACACCTTATAAGATTCAGGGCAGTACCGGGCCAGCTAACATCATATTTTGATGTCGATATTTCTGATGATGGGAAAGAGATGATCAAAATGTTCTCAGGCGAGAGCAGGGCAACAAGAACCGAAGATTGTGTAATACCTGTAAACCGGAAAACCAGATACATCAGGTTTACAGGTCATATGAACGCAGCCAACAGCTATAATAATATTGCCGAAATGATTATTACCGGTAGGGATAGTATAGAATTATCTCCGGGCGAAATAAGTGCCAGCGGTTATTATAATAATGAAATTCCGGAAAACATCTTTGATAAGGATTATAATACTGTATGGTCACAGGAGGGTGATGGCAGATGGATAGAAACAGACCTTGGAGAAGTAAAATACATACAGGATATAGGGCTCGCATTTCGGGCATCTGTTTATGATCCCGAACTTGAAGTTAAACTTTGGGAACGAAAGATAATTATCTTACTGAATGAGGCAGAAAAGCATTTACAAAAAGATGAAAGAGGCAGTGATTTGTATCACTGCTCCCCGGGCAGGCACCTGCGTGGGTATATCTCGAAAACGGATAATGATACGCTTAATTATAATATTCAGGTCCCGGATGCCGTTAAGGCAGGCAAACCATTGCCACTTGTAATTTTTATTCCTATTGATATGGGTACACGAAGTCCTTTCCTAATGAGTATGCTGGCTGCTGATATACTCAAGGATGACAAGATAAGTATTGAAACGGAGCGGCATAATATGATGGCTGCTATTGTCTCCGGCAATAATTATGAATCGGAGCTGATGCCTGGTTTTTATACTGAACTGAACTCAATACTAAGTGACATAAACAATGATTTCCCGATAGATACAACAAGAATTTATCTATATGGAGTATGTATCTCAGCGGCCAAGTGTTTGCAGTATACCGCAAATTTTCCCCATAAAATTGCTGCAATATCAAATGTCTCTGCTGCATTTCATGATGAGAATTATCATAATATAGAAAATTTAAGTAATATCCCTCTGTTATTCATACACAGCAGGGAAGATGAACATACACCAATATCACAACTGGCGTCCTATATAGATACGGCAAGTTCAAAATCCCTGTACCCTGAGATCAGGCTCTTTAGGAATTCCAGCCATTATGCATATTCAAATTCTTTTGTTAACCTGTCGTTTGAGTTTTTCGAAGATAAGGAAATTGATTATTCACCTGATGAGATAAGGTTTTTCATAAAAGAGCTCAAGTATAACAGAGTATACTGGATAAGGGTTGACAGGATTGATTATGGAGGTAATCCTCACCTGGAGGCAAAGGTGAGGAATAATTCACTCCGGATTGAAACATCGGATATTTATAGCTTGTCGCTTTTTACTGACTCGATTCCTTATGACCATTCCAGTCCTTTGAAAGTAATACTGAACGGGAATAATATATACCGTGATATTCCCAGGGACAGCATATTCTCATTTCAGGCAGAACCGGACCCTGAACAGAGTAATAATTTTCAGAAAAGTCATTTAACAGAGGGGCCAATTAATCATTTTTTTGCAAACAGGTTTATTGTAGTAGAAGGTACTATGGGCAATACTCTTCAGTGTGAGGAATCATATGAACTTGCGAGGTATCTTAAGCAATTATGGAAGGAATATTATTATAATGACTGTTTGTTAAAAACCGATACGAGTATTACGGATAAGGATATTAAAACATCCAACCTGTTGCTGACAGGTAATAATAAAACTAATTCTTTAATTAAGAAGGTTGAAGCAAATCTGCCATTAGAATTTAATGAGGATGGCTTTATTTTCAGGAATAAACAATATAACCAAAACAATTGCATATTTATTATTTATGCTAATCCGATGAACCCGGAAAAATATGTTCTGATTGCAGGAGGCTCGGAATTGTCGAGAATCAAATGGTTTGCAAAAACATCACTATTTGTTGAAGCTAATGATTATATAATATTCAATCCTGATAGTGGGGAAATCGTAGAGAGAGGTGATTTCAATTCAGATTGGGAGTGATAAAAATACTCCCCTCTTTTAGACAATTGTTTTCAAATTTAAGTTTGATTATGCTGCCTGTTCATATATTCGCTGAGATTTTTCATAATCCAGAGACTGATGTCGTCTCCGGGTGTTGTAAAATTTCATATACCATTTGATCTTTTCATATAGCTCAATTCCATCTTCAGAAGGTTCCAGGTAGATTTTTTCATACTTGATATTTCTCCAGAATCGTTCGATAAATACATTATCAATCCACCTTACCTTGCCATCCATACTCAGTTTACACACTTAACTAATTAGGGTTTGCTGATTTTCTAAAAGAATATTTATATATTGTTGATAAACAATGCTTTAAGTTAATAAATATATAACAAAAAGCAAGGGAAAATGAAGAATATTTACTAAAATCGTTAAAATTCCTTGCACTTATGATAAACTACACACCATCAAACCAGCTTACATTGGAAGGATTCAAACATTCGTTTTATAAGCAACTAAAACCTGACAACCGCTGGGTCAAATTAGCCGAGGTTATTCCATGGGATGAGCTGGCCGGGATCTATTCCAGGAATTTGGACCCTGTCGCTGGCCGGTTAAGCATAGACATTCGTCTGGTCATAGGGGCTCTTGTCATCAAGCATAAGATGAAGCTAAGTGACCGGGATACTGTAGATTTGATCGGCGAGAATGTTTACATGCAGTATTTCTGCGGGTTGAAAAGTTTCCAGAACGAACCACCTTTTGATGCTTCTTTATTCGTTGACATCCGTAAACGAATGGGTGCTGACAAGTTTGACGAGTTCAATGAAACGGTTATTCGTAAGGCAGAAAGTCTCAAGCAAAAGCGAAAAAAGTTTATGAAAGACCCCTCTGGGGACCAACATGATACCAGTGACAATACTGAAGAGCCGGGGATAGGATCAAGGGAAAATGACGGGTCATCTGCTAAAAAAGATATCCCTAACCAGGGAAAGCTGAAACTTGATGCCAGTGTGGCTAATCAGTACATTACCTACCCGATGGATCTGAAGTTGCTCAATACTGCCAGGCATGAAACCGAAAGGATGATCGATATTTTGTACAAGAAGGGAGATTATGATACAAAGCCCAGGACATACCGTCGTAAAGCAAGAAAGGAATACCTGACGGTATCCAAGAAACGACACAAAAACAAGAAGGAACTACGTGTTGTTATTGGCAAACAATTACGATATGTCAGAAGGAACCTTTCTACCATTGAGAATATGTTGAATGAAAGTGAACATTCCGGGAATGATTTCCCACTGAAACACCAGGATTAAAGGATATACTGGGTTATACAACATCTTTTCGATCAGCAGATGTACATGCACCACAACAACACCCATAAGTGCAGTGACCAAATTGTAAACATCTACCAGCCTCATGTCCGTCCGATGGTCAGAGGGAAAGACAGAGCGAATGTAGAATTTGGAGCGAAGATCAATATCAGTGAAGTAGAGGGTTTTGTACGTTGCGATCACATAGGCTGGGACAATTATGATGAGGGTGGCGATCTGAAGCTCCAGGTAGAACGGTTCAGACAAGTATATGGATGTTATCCGGAACTGTTGCTTGGGGACAGAAAGTACCTTACCCGGGAAAACAGGCAATACCTGAAAGAACACAATATCAGAATCGTTGGTAAACCGCTCGGAAGGCCGCCCAATCAGGAGCTCTCAGGATACCGGAAATATAAGACCAGGAAAGAACAGAATATGAGGAACCATGTCGAAGGCAAGTTTGGGCAGGGAAAGAATGGTTATGACCTGAACAGAGTCAGGGCGAAAAGAAAAGATACCTCCGAATCATGGATCTCTGCCATCCTGTTTGTTATGAATTTGACAAAACTGTTGACAGTAGCCATCAAGCATGGTTATTTTTTGGCCCTTTTTATCTGGAGGCAATTAAAAACGGTTTTGATGCCGTTTCCTGTTCAAAACTGGAGCGGCAATGGTTCTAAGAGACTAATAGTTGTGTGAGAAAATCAGCAAACCCTAATTAACGAATTTTATATCTGACAATTTTAATATATTCATCCGGTTTGTTATTAAATAAAATGCAGTACATGGTATTTGTGGATTCATCCACACAAAAACTCAGAGGGAGTGAATCAACCTGATATGTGTTTACCAAATTACCATCCCAGTCAAAAACCAGGATCTGACCCGGAATAGTCTCTGATTTAAGTTGACTGGTATGCAATTTTTGTAGTTTTGTTCCCGGTTGCATTAATCTTAGTACATAGCAGTATTCTGATGTTCCATAAATATCAGTCGAGTAAACTGTAGATTCATAGGCAATTCCAGAGTATTGCTTTGAGGGGGTTGGTTTTTGAATCTTCGAGAAGTAAAATTCTTTTTCCAACTCTCCGTTAGCATTAAAAAACAATATTTCATCGAAGTACTTTGATGCATAAATTATTGTTTCCCCGTTTGAGCATAATAAACCGAAATAGGCATTATGAATAAATATTTTTTCCAATCGGACTTTTGGATAATAGCTTATCCATTGTTTCTTTCTTGTTTTGATATCATAAATAAAAAATATCCCTTTGGATAGATCGGCATCAATATTTATTCCTGCGATTTTATTATTATTTAACCTGTTTAGCATGTCACATGAAAACAGATTTACGTCTATATCTTTTGATGCAATACCTAAGGATAAATCTTCATAGAGAATAAGGCTGTTAAAGTTAATTTCGGTTATTTTGGGCATGTTTACATCATAGAATTCGAATACACTCTCCATGGGATTAATTGTCGTATTTGTAAGGAACGGGAACGGAAAGTTAAATTCGTATGGTCCTCTGCCTTTAATACCGAATTTTTTTATAAAATTTAGTGTTTCTTTATCATAAATATGAAAAAAATGTTCGTCGCAATTTGCTATTAAAACCAGCATCCGGTCATAGATGAAAGCAATATTGTAACAACCATCAATTATCATGGTTGTATCAGTTGCGATTAGTCTTTTTTCAATATTAAGCGGTGTAATTTCATTTGTAGAACATGAAAAAAACAGAAGGGGAAGTATTGATACTAGAAAGAAGAATTGTTTGTTCATTGTAATGTCATTATTAATTTCTTATGACAAAAAAATCATATAAAATGAGTGTATTATAAATATTTATTTTTTTGATACTGCTTTTATATTAAAAAATTACCAAGATTCAGAATAAAAATAAAACTATGAAATACAAATATTTTCTAGGTATTCCAATGTTTTATGACATTTAGCTATAATGCAAGTTAATAGATTATATCTTTGCAAAGGGTAAGATATTCATCTATAATTGAACTACTGTATTTGTTAATAAAGAGAAAACGACTTTCTGAATATTGAGAATCCATAATAAATAGAAAGGAACATGTAGATTCACAGTTTGTTAAGTTAAATTCAATGAAAGGAATATTCATTACCTCAATGTTATAGTCTATTATCGCTTCGTAAAAATCATTTCCATATTCCATATTAGGGAAAGATGTTAAAATGATTATATCTTCCTTTTTGAATCCAATATTATTGTTTGCCAACTTCTTAATTGCAGGGGAAACGCAATTATCACAATAAGGGAAATCTATTCTAAATACTAACTTAGTATTTCTTCCTGTATTAAAAATATCCTCTAGTATACACTTTGCACTATCTGATATTTGAATCTTTGAGTTATCATATTTGATGGTATTTAAATAAGCATCTTTCATACCATTTATAAATAAATCATGAGAGTCCTGTAACGATAATATATTTGATTTGTATTCATTACGCTTTGAGATTGCCCTAATGCTAATCCAAATGTCGAACAACATTAATATTATTAATAAAAAGGCTAGAGTTTTTTTACTCATATTTTGGCTTGTTTACTATATAAATTTTGATAAATATTACAACCAACTGAATTAACTTGTTCTTTTCGCTTAGTATTGGTATTAAGTTTATTAAGTAGTATTCATATGATATCTGACGATTTTAACTGAATCATTAGTTTTATCCTCATTCATGATAAGGTACAAAACATTTGTGTATTCGTCTACACAGAAACAGACAGGTATTGATTCAATAGTACAAACATTTGCTAAATCCCCTTTCCAGTTAAAAATTAACAGTTTAACGGGTGATTTTCTTGCTTCTATTATGTCTGTTGCAGGTCTGGCAACTCTGATTATATAACAATAATCTTTTGTTCCATAAATATTAATCGTATATAAAAATGATGATTTGTAGTCAATGATTAAATCCTGCTTGTTTAAGCTTGGTTTCAATATTTCTGAAAAGTAATATTCATGTATTAATTTCCCATCTGTATCAAAAAATAAAACCTCATCGAAGTATCTTGCTGCAAATATGATAATTTTCGTATTTGAATATACTTCGCCATAGTAGGCTTGCCATCTGTATTCCGGGGCTATATTATAATTAGGTATATAGTCTATCCATTTTTTCTTTTGTGTATTCCTATCATAAATAAAAAACATCCCATCCGCGGAACCAATATTAACGTCATGTCCTACAATCTTATTTTCAGATAACTTATTTAACATGTCGCATGCAAACAAATCTATATCCTGATCTTCAGTTGTCATGCTTTCAGGTATTTCTTCATTGTGAACAATATCAGTAAAATTGATAGATGATAATCTCGGTATGTTCAAATCAAAGAAACAAAAAATACTGTCAGCATTATCTGTCGTTGTATTTGTTCTATTAGGAAAGGGGAGGTTAAATTCATAAGGTCCCCTTCCTTTTGTTCCGAATTTTTTAATAAATTTCAGTGTTTGTTTATCGTAAATGTGAAATATATAATCATCACAATTTGATGTCAAGACAAGGAGGGAATCATAAATAAAAGCTGTATAATAACAACCATCCTTAATTACAGTTGTATCAATAACCTCTAAATCATTGGTAGTTGCCAACGGATGAATCTCATTCTTTGAACATGAGATAATTAAAACACCAAACAGTATAATTAAGAATTTATTCAATCACACACCCATTTTTATTACAAGTGCTATTAGTTAATCTAACTTGCAATATCCTTTCCCAGTTGGCCATACCCAATGAGCATAACAATCTCCGCACCATAATGTAGGAACACCGTTCATATCTAAAATACCAGGGACACAATATTTGTATCCAGGTGGTATTTCTTCATCAGCAATACTTTCTGTGAACGAAAATATTTGAATGGATTCAATATTTTTATCATTCATCGCAGTAATATTAATAGCAGCTAAGAAAATACTAATGATAATGCCAATAAACATTTTTATTTTTTTCATGTCTATTAAGTTATTTTTATTAAAGTATTTCTATTTACATCCACCATCTCCAGTTCTTTTAACATAGTGGGAATCACAATCTCCGCACCATCTAACCTTTTCCTCTCCAGTAGTTTGCACTTCTCCTACTGTGCAATCTTTCCATGGATCACCTTCCTCATCTGCTGAGGCTATAGCATAATTAAAATTTATTTTTATATTTTCAGACTTTAGGTTATTTAACATGTTAAATGTTAATAAACCTATAATTGCAGTAATAACAATTAATTTTTTTACTTTCTTTCTTTGTGTATTCATAATTAAAGGTTTTGTTGTGAATAAATTAATAAATATATATATAATATGTAGAAATACAATATAAATATATATAATATATATGTGTATAACAAATTTTTTATCTCCTTTCCAAAAATTTCTTATCGAATACATTTTAACTTCATAAGACTTATAGAATCTATGCACTACTTAAGAGAAAAATGGCAAGTATTTTACCTAAAAATTTAACAGCACCTTGCCTATTATTTTTTCTTCAGGAACAAATCCCCAGGCTCTTGAGTCATAGGATACCGACCTGTTATCACCCAATACAAAAAAATAGTTATTTTTAAAGGTATAATGACTCACTAATGTCCGATTAAATAAAACTGATTTTCAGTTGTTCATCATTTAGTTCTTTGACATATTGGTAATTCTGATTTGTAAACAGTTCATTTATAGGTGTTTTGTCGAGTAGAGAAATACTCAAAATCTGCAAAATTTCGTAGGTTAAGCGGTCAACTTTCAATTTGTTGCGAACTAGTGCAAACAGGTAGTAGGCAATTATTTCTGAAAAAACCTGGTTTTTTACTGCGTTTAGTGTCGTACCCCAGAAAGATTTGATCTTCAAATGTTGTTTTATCCATTTTAAGAACGAGTTACTATTCAAAAGCTTTAAGCCAGGAAAGGAGATCATTGTCTTTCATCCATGAAGGAGCAGCTTGTGATACCACTTCCACGTAAGCTTTTTCAAGTGCCTCTCTTTTTTGCTGAGAATCTGCTCTGGCATATGTTTCTGTAACCGTAACAGAAGAATGTCCTAAAATATCACGGATATATACAAGATTAACTCCAGCTTGCAATAGGTGCATCGCTTTAGAATGCCTCAATGTATGACAACTAATTCTTTCAGGTATTACTTTCGGTTCTTTTAGACGAGCTTTATTGGCATATTTTCTTAGAAGATAATTAACCCCGGATCGAGTAAGCTTTTGCCTTCTGGAATTAAAGAACAATGGATGCATTTTCATTGATGGCTCCAATAACATATTTTCAATCATATAGTTATGCAGATGATTTATTTGAGATTTCATTAATGGTACAATTCTTGATTTGTTTCCTTTACCAACAAGTCTAACAGTAAAGGGAGATTCTAACCTAAGCATAATTGGGGTCAAATCTAAAACTTCCTGAACCCGGGCAGCACTATCATACATGAAAGAAAGCAAAGCTAAATCTCTCCTCCCTCTTTTTGTTGACTGGTCAGGTTCCTGCAATAGTAGTTTTATGCCATCCAAGGTAAGATAACTAATTGCTTCGGTATTAACCTTCTTAAATCCAATGGATAATATTCGCTGCCATTCATGCATATTTTCAGGGTTACGATACTGCATAAAACGAAAAAATGAATGCATCGCTGCTAACCTGCTATTTCGTGTTGAATCCCCACACTTCCGGGTGAGTTGAATCCAATCCAAAAAATTAACAACTATTTCTTTGCTAATGAGATCTGTTGTTAATTTACTAGCAATTATACGATTAACCTTTTGCATGTACTCTAAAAAAATTACAAAAGTATCCCTATAAGATAAGATCGTATTTTGGCTCACTCCTTTCTCTCCAGGTAAATACCTGGAAAGGAACTCTGACAGGAATTTTGCAAAGTCAGTTGGTTCCATCGTTCTCTTGATTTAAAAAAACGAAAGAACTAATCTTTTCCATTTTGCCAAGCAGTTCAGGGTACATGTCCGCTGTCAGTCTCACATATTTATCTGTAGATTCTAATCTCTACGGGGTTAGTTCCCCGAAGCTCTGCTTCGAGAAGATTATTTAAATTTGTTATGTGAGTGAATATGTTCATAAGAGTCATAACGTTTCAGTACTTCTCTACCACGTTGTGTGTCCAGCCAAATATCGGCGGGTTGTTTTCAGCAAGGCGGTTGACCAGATTTTGAAAGACATTTGCCTTGAGATCTCGAAGCGTTATGAGATTGAGTTCATTGAAATAGGGACAGATAAAGACCATGTTCATTTTCTGATACAAAGTGTACCAACGCTGAGTCCAACCAAGATCATCAAAGCAGTCAAAAGCATCACGGCCAAAGAGATTTTCAAACTTCATCCTGAGGTGAAAGAGCAGCTTTGGGGTGGAGAGTTTTGGACTAAAGGGTACTATGTTAATACTGTCGGTCGTCATGGTGATGAAAATACGATACAGGCCTACGTGCAGGCCCAGGGTAGACTTGATGAGTATGAACAAATTCACTCACAACAGCTCAAGCTGTTTTAATACCTCGTAGCTCTGCTGCGAGGTAGTTTATTCTTTTATGTCCCAGGTAAGTAGCAAGAACTGGCAGGGTGCAGTACAAATCGGATCCGGTACTTGTCATCTTTGCTAAAGCATGGACGGCAAAAGTATGTCTGAAATCATGAATTCTTGGCCCATTTCCTTTACCTCCATGAGTTATATGAGCATGGTATAGTATTCGTCTGTAATATTCATATACCGAACTGTGTGAACATTTTGTTTTATTGCGTTTTATAAAGAAAAAAGAATCATCGGGCTGGGAACCAAGAATTAACTCTTTGAATTCATGGTATTGAAAGCACGTATCAGTAAGGGAGTCCGATAATGGAACCAATCTTTCCTGTCCGTTTTTGTTGTCTGTGATAAAAAGGGTTTTCTGTGTAAAATCAACATCCCTGTTTCGAAGAGATAAAGCCTCTCCAATTCTTATTCCAGTTCCATATAAAAGACGTATTAATATAGGCATTGAGCTATCTGCGTACTTGAGAAATTGACCTCTGATCTTCAAATGATCACATGCATAGAAGATTCTTTTCAGTTCTACATCTGTAAAAATGTATGGTTTAAAGGTGCTTGTGTTTTTTGGAAGTTGCGGAACGTATGACCTTATTCCATTATTGTTTAGATACGATGAAAACTGGGCTAATATTGATATTCTGAGATAACGAGTAGACTCGGCCTCATTATCTTTTTTTCTACACCATGCATCTGATAATTCTTTACTAATGCCAAGTATATCAATATTCAACTCAACTGCTAGAGCTTCAATCTGTTTTAAATACCAAATGGCAGATTGAAACTTATATCCCAAATTGCGTTTATGCTCAATGTATTGCGTTATAACTGAAGTAAATACACTATTATTCATAACAGCACCCTCCTTTCTGCTCAAAAAATATATTTAATACGGGTGGAATCTCAAGAGCACATTGTCTTAAAGACTCAATATCAATTCTTAGATAATGCATTGTAGACTCAATGTTTTCATGCCCAAGTATTCCTGATATTACAGAGACTGGAGTTTGTTTTTTTAACAGAATTCCTGCCAAACTATTACGTAGGGCATGGACTCCTCGTCTTCTTTGTGATTAAATCCTGCCCGCCTGAAGTAGGTACCGGCTATAGAATAAAGATTTCCATTTGCCATGTTGCGATAAGGAGAAATAACATGTAAGAAGACATACGGCTCATCAGAAATAGGTCGCCCATACTTTAGATAATCAATAATGGCTTCACCAACTTCATGTATTAGAGGTAGCTCAATTGGTATTTTTGTCTTTTGTTGTGTTAGTTTAATCAAATTACTTTCCCAGAGAATTTCATTGAATCTTAAGTTGCAGATATCAGATGACCGTAGCCCAAGTCTGGATGCAAGAAGCATCATGGCATAATCTCTTTTCCCTTTAGGATTGCTTCGATCTATTGTTGATAGGACTTTCTCAATCTCTTCTTTTGAATAATGTGATGGCAGTGCTTTCTTTTTAATAAAATTATTCTTGGGTAACATCTTATTAAGATCATTCTCAATACGATTTGTCTCGCGTAAGTATTTGAAAAACATCCTTCCACAAGTAAATGAATTAGATTTTTTCCCTTCCTGTTCTTCTGAGATCGTAGCAATATAGTTCAGGAGATGCATGCGGGTAATCGATCCTAAACTTGATATACCTTGACCTTTAAGATATTGAAGGAATTCATGTAAATTGAGACGATAATGCTCTTTCGTACGTGGACTTATTCCTTGATTACTCTGATGCTCAAAAAAATCAGTCATTGCAAGACCAATTTCTCCATCAAAAATTCTAGTTATGCTACTTACTTTCCTTTTCATTTTCCCAGTTTCCTGGAACATAACTAATGTTTTTATTGCACGAACCATATACCGTTCTTTCTTTGTCATCTGATCATAATCAATACCACCCAGATTATCATAAATATACTTGCTCCCAATTCTTTCAGAAAAGGAGTCTAGTTTATGCCTAATTATGTACTTCTTAAGTCCTCGCCAAATGGTTAAATACCAGTCAACAGTTAATGAAGAGTAAGACATTTTTTTCAATTGCAATGTTGCTGCATCGATTAATTCATCCAATGTATTAAATTCCATAGCATATAATTTTAGTTAGAGCAAGTAATATTACTTACCTTAACTAAAATTACTATCGGGAGTTATGTGTAGCAAGAGAGATGATAAAGTTTGTGATGGATTGATCTACTGTGCCTTGCGAAAAGGGACTTTACATAAATACTGGCTTCGCATAATATTATAAGCGTCTGGAAAAAGGAACATTTGAAATTCCTCGCTATGATGCATCGGTTGGAAGCATTACATTGAGTTATGCTCAAATGGTTATGATCATGGATGGTTTATCTATTAAAAACCTTCAAAAACGCGCACGTTACACCCCGCTGAAAACACCTGTAAATCAGGGATAAAATGCAAGCTTTTTGAACCTGTTTTCTCAAGATTTTTAGTGTCATTTTGTGAAAAACTACCCGGGTATTTTCTTCGGTAATTAGTTGTCTTTCTATACTTTTGATACATGTCAAGGGCACCGGAAAATATGACTAAAAAGCAGCTTCAGGCATTGGTTTTGGAACAAGAGAAAAAGTACCAGGCCACTAAAAAGGAAGTACTGGCTGCCCGGAAGAAGATCCAGGAAAAAGATAACCAGATCCAGGTCATAACTAAGGAGAAAGAGCGGCTACTGAAAAAGCTTCAGGAAATGTTGGAGAAGTTCAGTTCAATGAAGTTCGAACTATCCCAGCTGAAGCGTTTGATTTTTGGTTCAAAACGTGAACGTTTTGTGTCCGGGGCTGAAAACGGTCAAATGAGCCTTCCCTTTAATGTCGAAGAGGAAACCAGAGAAGATAGTAGTGTAGCCAATACAGAGACTGTATATTCCTTCCAGCGTCAGAAAAGAAAGAATCATCCTGGTCGTCTGACTCTTCCTGACCATCTTCCAGTGGATGAGATTATCATAGAGCCCAAGGAAGATGTAACAGGGCTGAAGTGTATTGGTTATGAGACCACCGATGAGTTGGAATACCAGCAGGCCATCCTGAAGATCAAGCGCTTCAAGCGGCCTAAGTATGCGAGGGAGGATAACGAAGGGGTAATCTGCGGGGATCTGCCTTCGCGACCTATAGATAAAGGCATCGCCGGTCCCGGTTTGTTGTCCCATATTCTTGTCAGCAAATATGTCTATCATCTTCCATTTTACAGACAGTCACAACGGTTTAGAACCGAACACCAGATCGATATCCCCCGCTCAACGATGGGAGGTTGGCAAAGCTCAATAGCCAATTTGCTACATCTCTTATATGAAGAACAAAAGCGGCAGATACTGGGTCAAGGTTATCTTCAGGTGGATGAAACACCGATCCAGGTGCTTGATCCAAAGAAAAAAGGGAAGACCCACAGGGGGTACTACTGGGTTTACTACTCGCCTATTCAGCGCATGGTACTGTTCGATTACCAGGAAGGTCGTGGCCGGGATGCTCCCAGAAAACTATTATCAGATTTTAAGGGTTATCTCCAGACAGATGGGTACAATGTATATGACTTATTTGCCAGGAAAAAGGATATCACACTTGTTAATTGCATGGCTCATGCCCGCCGTTATCAATACTTGCAGAAAATCAAAAGAAACTCCGGATCTCATTATCTAACTATTTGATATCCAATAGCAACTTCTGATAATAACTATGGATAAAAATATGTGTAATTTGGTTTTGGCAGCAATGTTGCTACCCTTAACCAATTCACATTATGAAATTACGACTCGTATCTATTGACGAACAAATCCAGTCTTGTTTGGACACTATTAAACAGCTGGATTTCAAAGAGAGTTCGATTAAGCGCCACCGAAAACATTTACTTCACTTAAGGGATTATCTGAGGTCGAATGGGAAAAATTCTTACAATGAGAATATCGGTGAAAAGTATCAGTTTGATCTTCTATCAGAAGGAATCTTCAAAGACTACAGGCTGAAGGAGATCAGACACACTATTAACTTTCTAAATGACATTATAAATCAAGTTCCTGTAAGGAAAAAGCGAGTTTATCTCAAAGTTTATCCATTGCCTGGTGACTTTGGAAAACATATTGAGACTTTCCTGCAACACGTTAGAAAAGAAAGTCGTCCTACAGAGAATGTAATGCGTAATTATAAGGCTGCATTGAGTCATTTTGCTGTCCGTATGCAACAAGACCGAATCCGTCTGGAGACTTTGGATCAGATGTCCATCAGTCGTTTTATCTCTTCACTACAGAATACCCAATTGCGGGTTTGTGTACCTGTACGCCGTTTCCTGCGGTATCTCTTCGAAACAAATATTATTAAAACGGATTACAGCATTCCATTGTATGATATCAAATGCCATCGTGCGGAGAAACTACCTTCCATATACAATAACGAAGAAATCAGAAAGATGGAGGCATCAATAGAGAGATCAAGTCCAACAGGGAGGCGCAATTATGCCATTTTCCTACTTGCCTCACGACTAGGGCTAAGAGGAAGTGACATACGTTTTCTTCAGTTTAATGAATTGGATTGGGATAAAAATGTAATCAAACTCATCCAATGCAAGACGAAGAAGATTATAGAGCTACCTCTTTTGAATATTGTTGGAGAAGCTATAATTGACTATATCCGTAACGGCCGTCCGAAATCCGAAAGTAAAACGATTTTTCTTACAGCAAATGCACCGTATACAACTATTTCCGTTCCAGGAATATCAAGCATTGTGTCCCATATCATTTATAAGGCTGGAATTGACACGAAAAACCGGCATCATGGTTCGCATTGCCTACGCCATAGCCTAGCAACCAGACTACTCAAACAAGGTACGACGCTACCTGTGATCTCAGAAGTATTAGGCCATAGCGATAGTCAGGCCACAATGACCTACCTGAATGTTGATGTAAATGGCCTCTTGCAATGTTCACTTGATGTGCCACCTGTAACCGATGGTTTTTATATGCAGAAAGGGGGATGGTTCTATGAATAAGTTGTTCGAATATACAAGCGTTTTTGCTCCCTATATTGAAAGTTATATCCACGAAAAGGAGCTACAAGGTTACAAAGCTACCCAGCTTAAATGGATATTACTCGAATTCGATAAGTTTTTTGCAAAAGCATCCAAGACGGATTTATTTATCAGCTCCGAGGATATAAAGGCCTGGGCAGCGACCCGGACCATTGATAAACCAAACACCCTTTATCGGAAGTATTGTGCAATGGCGAAGTTTTGTCGCTATATGTGCTTGCTGGGTTATGAATGCTATATTCCCACTCGTCCGAAAAAGCGGGGTAGTAATTATACCCCTACAATCTTCACGAATGAACAAATGAAGGGCATCTTCAATGTTTGCGATAACATGGTTATGAAAGAGCATCATGCTCAAAGTATTATGTTTATTATACCTGCACTCTTTCGGGTTCTTTATAGCACAGGAATTAGGGTTAGTGAAGCTCTATCCATACTGAACAAGGATGTGGATTTTGACAGAAAAGTCATCATCTTAAATGATACCAAAAACCGCTGTCAAAGACTAGCACCAGTCAATGAATCATTGGAATATGTTCTCAGGCAATACATATACCACCGAAATAAGATACCTGTATATGGAATTGCACATCCAAACTCTACTTTATTTGTTTCAACCACTGGAAAATCCTGTTCCCGTCGAACAGTTCTTACCTACTTTCATCGTATCATCGAAGCATGTGGAATCCCTCGACGATGTGATCAGCGAGGACCTATGGTTCATGAAATCCGACATAGTGCGGCGGTACATGCACTTGTAAAACTAACTCAAAAAGGATTGGATATATATACCTCTCTTCCTTTGCTAGCGGCATTTATGGGACATAAGAAAGTGCGGGACACGGAAAACTATGTAAGACTGACACAGGAGATTTATCCGGATATTATAAATATGAATGCCGAAGTTTTGAATCAGGTTTATTCATGTTTTCTAACTAATCTAAAACAAAACTATGAAAACAGATGTGACTGACTTCGCTGAAAATCCGGAATCATTTTTTACAGATTACCTGGCTGCAGAGCAAGGTGTGAGCAAACATACCATACGATCATACAGAGACACGTTTGTCCTACTTATTGATTATATGGATAATGACCACAACGTCTCCGTCAATAAACTCTCAATGAATGACTTTAGTCGTGATAGAATCATTGGATTTTTAAATTGGTTGGAGAATAACAGAAATAATAGCATCTCTACACGGAATCAACGCTATGCTTGCATACGTTCTTTTTTTGAGCATATGCAACGAAAAGATCCGACCAGGTTAGCAACATGGCAATCCATTCGTTCCATTAAATCCAAAAAGACTCCGGGCACAGTGATGAATCATTTAACCGTAGATGCAATCAAGTGCTTACTTGATCAAATACCTACTAAAACCAGTAATGGCAGACGAAACCTTACGATACTTTCCCTGCTTTATGAGAGTGGATCTCGAGTACAGGAACTTATAGATCTTACCCCATCTTGTTTACGACTGGAGAAACCTGCCTTCATCCGTTTGCATGGGAAAGGTGATAAGACAAGAATAGTACCCCTTATGAATCAACAGGTTGAAATCCTTAAAATCTATCTGGAAGAGAATTACTTGAACTCCCTCTCACAAAGTGAACGGCCTTTGTTTTTTAATAGGAGCGGCGCTAAACTTACATGTTCCGGTGTCACTTACATATTGAACAAATATGCCTCAATGGCCAGGGTTGTTCATCCTGAACTCATTCCAAGGAAAATCAGCCCACATATATTACGGCATTCAAAAGCTATGCATCTGCTGCAGGCAGGTGTGAATTTGGTGTATATCCGCGACATCCTCGGACATGTCTCCGTGCAAAGCACTGAAGTTTATGCAAGAGCCGATTCAAAACTTAAAAGAGAATCATTAGAAAAAGCCTCCCGTGACATAATCGATAAAGAAATCGGAAAGCCGTCTTGGGAGAAAGATAATGAGCTCAAATGCTTCTTAAAAAACCTAGCATAAAATTATCAAAAGCTGTTTTCCAAAGTAATATTCCTAATGTACAGATTATTAATAGATCAGGAAAACAGCTTTTGATTTTCTGCAAGTATTGATAACTTCTGTTATCACAATCTTGTGATAACCGCCGAGGCTTTGAAAAAGCTTTGCCATACAATAAAAAACGTGCAGAATATGCCATGGAGATGTTCCAGAAGTTCTATGCCATAGAACAAAAAGCGCGTGAGCAGGAATTATCCCCGCAGCAACGCCATAGCCTGAGGTTGGATGAATCATTACCGGTAATGAATAAACTGGGGAAATGGATAGTGGAGACATACAAAACATCTGAGCCAAAATCACCATTGGGTAAGGCAACGGCATATTGTATCCCGCGCTGGGACAATTTACTGGCATATCTTGAGAATGGGGGTCTGGAAATAGACAATAACCTGGCCGAAAATGCCATACGTCCAATCGCACTTGGTCGGAAAAATTACCTGTTTGCCGGGTCAAACCGGGGAGCAGAGCGTGCAGCTATGTTTTATTCATTCTTTGGCACCTGTAAGAAGAATGATGTCAATCTATATGAATGTCTCTGGAAGGTCCTGGAGGTGATCCCGACCTATAAGGTCAACAGGCTTACAGATCTATTACCACAGAACCTGGAACTCTAATCCCAATTTACACAAAGTATTTGCCTATATTTAAAGAACAAGACCTACTTGGTAGGACGGATACAGTAGCAGTAAAAGTATATGTTCCAATTGGTAGTGTAAAACTAGCACATTCGGTTTCTTAAATAAGGAATTTAACCCACAACTTCTTTAAAGGAATTAATGTTTTTCTAGCCTCTTAGTAATTATATTGAGATAATTACGAGTATAACCATATATTTCTTTGGCTGGTATAAACACATATTTTGTCCTGTACAAATTATCAAGAACAAATAGATATGGCATCCCTATTCTTTCAATAGGGATGTCTAGCATTTCATGTCCAGTATTAAAAATTGGGATAGTAAGGTCTTGTGATTTTATAAAGGCCTTAAGTTTCCGAACATTATCATAGCTTGCCAGAATTACTATATTATCAAGATTATCACTGCATTCAGCATAATTCATTAGTTCTTTTAGACTATAATCAACGCATGATGAACAATGCTTTTCCGTAAATCTTAAAATAATATGAGGTTCATTATCAATAATTGAAGATAGTCTAAATTTATTTTGATTTTCGTCCTCTAATAGTATATCATTCACATGATAATCTTCTGAATTTAATTGAAGTGCGATATTCCCTAAAAGTAGGTTATACTTAGCATCCAACTTTGAATACTTTTCTACTACAACAGCATTAGTATCCTTAATACCAGAAAGATATATTACTTTGATAAGCAATAATATATTTATGCAGATAATTACAAAAAAGAGCAAATAAAGTATTACTTTCTTCATATTATTGTATAACATTAATTGAGTTCCATCACACAGCGAAATCCATATCGATAAATTGTTAAATCTTTAGTAACCGGTCCTCTATCAGTTATTGTAAAATCATCTTGAAAGCAACCTCCTTTAACAACCACTCGCTTGTCCTTTGAGGTATTAATCAAGTATGGCGAATCACAAAATTCACCTATATTACCCGTCATATCGTATACGCCAATCGAGTTTGATTTTTTCAAACCTACAATCTGAGCATCCCAGATTCTTCTATAATATCTGTTTAACTCATTGGCGTTATCACTATTCACCCAACCAACTTCTTCACTCCTGTTACTACCGCTGTATCTGAGGGTATTATTAATCCCTCCTTTTGCAGCATATTCCCATTCTGCTTCTGTCGGAAGCCTTTTACCTGACCATTTTGCAAATTCCTTTGCATCTAGGTATGAGACGTGCATTACAGGTCTGTTGTATCTATACCTTGGTATAAGCCTTCCATATGCATCATGTCTCCAATTTGTGTTTTTTCGGGCTTCTCCTCCAAATATTAGACTAAAACCATTTTTTTCTGCAGTAGTTATATATCCAGTTGCCTGGATGAAATCTTTAAAATCATTTACAGTAACTTCATATATATCGATATAAAAATCATTTAAAACTACTATTGTATCAAAATCAAGTCCAGGTTGTGAAAATCTGTATTTGCCTCCTTCAACAAATACCATATCATTTCTGGTTTGACATACTCCCATCGTACCGTAAATGAAATGGAAAGAAATGACGAGTACTATTATATGAATTCTCACTATAATAATTATCTAAAAATCCTTAATCCTCACTTCAACAATAATTGGATTACTATATTCTGTGGTTTTATCTAATAAATCCTGAATATCTGGATTAAAGGTATTTATATTGTTGTCCCTTTTCATTTTAGTAATTATCGATGATTCAATAATATAATAGAATTTATCTTTATAGGTAGTAATTGGGATGAAGTCGCTATAACCGTCAATGTCATTAATCAGTGGGATAGGTTTCTCTCCAGGTTTTAATCCTTTAACTAAATCTATTATTTTTTCTGTCCGTTTGGAATAAAAAACATAATGATATTCGGTATATCTGTTATATAAAATAAAAATGAAGCTGTCTGTTTCGTGTAACATTATAATGTTACATTTGCCCGTTTCCCCCAAGTAATTATTAACAGCCATTTTATCATCTCCCCTTTCTATTAGATCCCAGAATTTTTCATTTAAGGCTAGATCTCCAAAATCAATATAGTATTTTGCTACTATTGAATTTCGGGTTAAATGATAAATGGTATCGTTATACTGAATCTTAAGTCCTTTAATATTTTCATTAATATTTGAAAATGGAAGCAGAGATTGAACCAAAACCTGAAAGTTAATACTTGAACGAAAGTAGATATCTTTATGAATTGGCCTACCCTTCTTGTTCGTAATTAAAAGGTTAGGATATTTTGAATTGAAAATAAAACGATTCTCAGGTTTATAGTCAAATAAAAATGCCAATCTATCTGGCGAAATGTACTGAATAAAATTAGCCTGGAAATTGGTATTTAATTCATTAATAAATTTACCATCTAAACTATAAAATAAAAGCTTGTGAGTTGCACCACAAAAAATTAATATATTATTATCGTTACTATCAAAAGTAAAATCTGTTAATTCAGTGTATTCCCCTGGCCCCCGTCCTGATTTGTTAATAACTGAATTAATTTTTCCATCCGTGTCAAAAATGTAAATGGATTTTGTAATATACGAATCCATTATTATTATTTTATTTTCAGTATGAATAATTTTATCTATGTTCCCTATAACACAATTTTTATCTGTTTCTAATTGAATATATTTTAAATCAACAAATAATTTTGAAAACTTAACAGGTTTTATAGCTTCTGATGGGTCTATTTTTATTCTAGTGATATCCATTTGTTCCTTATTAATAGTTGAGTTACAACCCATTAATAAAAGAACTAAAAGACATAGGGTGGTTGCCTTTTGCATAAAAATAACTATTAAATAGTACGTTTAATATATTATAAAAAAGTATTGAATTATAAACGCACTTAAATAAAATTTAGGACTGGCATTCACATGCTGTTTGCTCACTTGGATCACAACATTTACCACTGTAAGGTTTGCATACTAGGTGTTGTGTCCAAAAACATGGCCAACATGTTACTAATTTCAAAATATAATCGTCATAATCATATTGAGAACATTCTAAATCCTCTGCTATTGCAGTCTTAGTTTTTAATTCAAGTGTTACCTTGGAGGTTGCCTTTTCGTTACTTGAATAGTAAACGTTGACACTTAGTAACCCAATTCCAAATAAAATAATAAAAAGAAAGCTCAGTTTTTTCATTACCAGAATGATTTTATAGAAGGTTAATTAATTATTCTTAAGCAAAGTTAATATATATACATTGTTTATCAAAATAATATGTTAATATATTTATTATATTTTAGTTTTATTTTGAGAATTATTAAACTTTCAGCCACGGTTTTGAAAACAATAAGGTATTTTATCATTTTATCTTAAATTAGGGAAAAATCACTACGGAAGAGTTCAATAATTTTTGGTTAGACTTAAATAAGCCCCAGAACTTAGACAACAAGTATAATTAGAAATTTAATAAACTTGTTGTCATGAAAAAAAGAACAAAACACAGTACGGGTTTCAAAACAAAAGTTGTCCTTGAAGCCCTACAAGAGAGAGAATCAATACAGGAAATGATGTTTCCTTCACTTGAAAACCATACTTTTAACCACGGACTTAAATGTTACCACCAAACTACACTTTTTGATACCATCCTTCTATATTGTTGAATTGATGCAGGATTCCAGAGGGGTGTTTTTAC
>Ga0315539_1000826_pt1 | contig 23204 bp, 19 predicted proteins | sample SalMarSW160150MG_FD_203097 | JGI IMG/M metagenome (GOLD analysis project Ga0315539, IMG submission 203097) | Salt marsh sediment microbial communities from the Plum Island Ecosystem LTER, Massachusetts, United States - Salt Marsh Sediment SW1601-150 ... | reverse complement strand
GGGTGGGTTGGTCACTCTGACTCTCGTTGTGCTGCTCATGCTTCCCCGTGTTTTTTTGATCTCACCCCATCCAGCGGATGCCCTGGTGGAGGTAATTGCCGTGGCCTTCATCGGCTACCTCGTGGTGTGGATGTTGGGGGGCAAGCAAAGAGCCATTTCGCGGCTGAAAACGCTCAATGCCGTCACCAGCGTGTTGACCCAGCCCGTGGAACTGGAGCAGATTCTGAACGACGTCTTGGACAGAATTTTGGAAGTGATGAACGTGGAAACTGGCGCAGTGTATCTCCTGGATGAAGAGGCCCAGAGATTAACCCTGATCGCTCATTGCCACCTGCCGGCTGAGATAACCGAATGTGTGGACGGGTTGAAGTCGGCCAGGATGCTCGCCCGCTACGAGGGCCTGAAATGTCAGTTGGCCATGCCGTTACGTTCGGAGGGCAAGATTAACGGCCTTCTCATTTTAGGCAACCCTGAGCCTTGCCTTTCCCTTCGCAAGGAAGTGAAGCTGGTAACCACCATTTGCAACGAAATCGGCATGGGAATCAAGAACGCCCGACTGTGCCAAAATACCGCCCGGCAACTACAAATCGAGCGATGCGTGTGCGAGGTGGCTGAGGAAATCACCTCTGAACTGGAGTTGGATAAGGTTCTCCCCAAGGTGATGCAGATCGCCGAGGAACTGGTGGGGGCTGACGGGGGGGTGGTGGCCTTATGGGATGAGAGGAAAAATGTCATCACCTATCCATATCTTCGCAATCTGCCTCGGGAATTGGCCGAGGTGACAGTATCCGAGGGGGAGGGGCTATCTGGGGAAGTGATGGCCGCTGGCCGCCCTATGATCGTTGACGATTATCAAACCTATGCCCGGGCCGTGCCTGCCTTTGTCCGGGCCGGCCTCGCCAGCGTGGTGTCGGTACCCATCGTGAGTGGCGTGAGGACATTTGGCGTACTGAGTCTTCTCACCGTCAATGAGGCCAAGAACTTTTCCGATAGAGATCTGGCCATCCTCACCGGCATCGGGCGCCAGGCCGGCATCGCGATCGAAAACGCCTACTTGTATGACAACATGCGTTTCTACGTCCGCCAAATCACCCAGGCGCAGGAAAATGAGCGCAGGCGTATCGCCCGCGAGCTTCACGATGACACCATTCAATCCCTGGTCGTGCTCTCGCGCCGGCTCGAAGCTATAGCGACCTCTCACGAGCAACTGCCTGAGACCATCCCCCAGCGTACCAGAGAGATCCAGGAGCTGGTAGACAACATGATACAGAGGGTGCGGAGATTTAGCCAGGGTCTGCGGCCTTCCACTTTGGATGATTTGGGCCTCTTGCCTACGTTGGAGGAATTAATAGCGGATTTGAATCGAACTGGCCTCCGGGCGGAGCTTCGGGTAACGGGCAGGAAACGACGCCTGGCGTCCGAGGCAGAGCTGACATTCTTCCGCATAGCGCAGGAGGCGTTGAACAATGTCAAGAAACATGCTCAGGCCACCGAGGTCGTGACCACGGTGGAGTTAACCGACAGTAATATCAGGATGACAATCCAGGACAACGGAAAAGGATTCAAACCCCCCACACCGATCAACCGCCTGGCGGCCAGGGGTAAACTGGGGATCATTGGCATGTACGAACGCGTCCGCTTGCTGGGAGGTGCGTTGGTGGTGGAGTCGGAACCCGGCCAAGGGACAACAGTGATCGTCAGCGCGCCAATCTAGGTGCTGCGGAAGAGGAATGATGGGATGGATGCAGAAACGGCCATTGAGACCAAGATAAAACCCCAACTCATAGACACTTTCGGCCGGCAGGTGGCCAACTCTCTGCTAACCCTGGCCACGGTTTGTTATGCAACCACCAATGGGGATGAAAGGGAGAAGTATAGGGCTTTTGTACATTCTATCTGTTCCGATGACCGCGCGATGAGCACGTGGGGTGAAAGAGGCGCAGCAAGGCGGGAAGAGGAGTGGGAAGCCCTGGTGCTAGTAGCCTAAGTAAGGCCCGCGCCTGGTTCGGGCGGACAATGATAGAGCCAAGGAGGAGGAGCTATGACGGCGAAGATTCTGGACGGCAAGGCATTGGCTAAGGAGATCAAGCAAGAAGTCATCGCTGATGTAGATGCCTTTAGGAAGGCTTATGGCTTCGTCCCGGCCATAGCCGTGATGCGCATCGGTGAGGACCCGGCCTCGGTAAGCTATGCCAAGATGATCAAGCGGAACTTCGAGGGGGTAGGGATGAGATTCAGCTTGCATGTCCTGCCCGAAATGGCCAGTCAGGTAGAGGCCAACAGCTTAATAGCGGAGCTCAATGCCCACGATTCGGTGCAGGGTATCATGATCCAAGAGCCTATACCCAGAGGCATTGATGTGGCAGCACTTAAAGCCGCCCTCTCGCCGGCCAAGGATGCCGACGGAGTAAGCCCCGTCAATGCAGGGCGCTTGGCACTGGCGGCCCCCCTCGGAAGGCCATCTGGCGTACTGGATTACCTGGTACCGGCTACCCCGCTTGGTGGGTTGGAGATCCTGAAGCGTAACAATGTTAAGATCGAGGGCCAGCGGGCGATCGTCGTTGGCCGCTCCAACATTGTAGGGAAGCCAATGGCTTTTCTGCTCATGCAGCACCAGGCCACGCTGACCATTTGCCACTCTCGCACCGTCAACCTGGATGCGGTCTGCCGCGAGGCAGACATCCTGTGCGCTGGCATAGGTCGGGCGCAGATGATCAAAGGCGATTGGATCAAGCCTGGGGCCGTGGTCATTGACTTTGGCTTCAACCGCCTGGGGGACAAATGGGTGGGTGACGTGGATTTTGAGGCTGCCAAGGAGGTGGCCGGCATGATCACTCCCGTGCCGGGCGGTACAGGCTCGATGACCAACGTCATGCTAATGAAGAACGTGCTCGAAGCAGCCAGGCGGCAGGTAGCGCGTTAGAGCAGGGAGCGGCGCAATCAGTTTGACAATCCCCCGTCCCTGTGGTAATATTACGCGGTGCTGCTGGGCAGCGAGATAAGCGCGAACAACGCATCATGCCCTTGACAAACATGATGCCAACAATAAAACAAATGATTTACAAAGGAGGAACAAATGATTGTAGACGTCAAGTCGCCGGTACCTAGCGACATCAAGATCGCTCAGGCGGCCAAGATGAGGCCCATCAAAGAGGTCGCTGCGGAGATAGGTCTCAGCGAGGATGATCTGGACCTGTACGGCAAGTACAAGGCCAAGGTCCACCTGGATGTGCTGGAGAAGTTCAAGGATCGGCCCAACGCCAAGTATATTGACGTGACGGCCATCACCCCTACCCCGCTGGGCGAGGGGAAGACCGTCACCACCATCGGCGTCAGCCAGGGGTTGGCCTACCTGGGCAAGAAGGTCTTCACCTGCATCCGCCAGCCTTCGCAGGGGCCAACCTTCGGCATCAAGGGTGGCGCGGCCGGCGGCGGCTATTCCCAGGTCGTGTCCATGGAGGACTTCAACTTGCACCTGACGGGCGACATCCACGCCGTCGGCGCGGCTCACAACCTGCTGGCGGCGGCCATTGACAACCGGCTGGCCAAGGAGGCCCGTTGGAGCACCGACTATCTGGCCCAGGCGCTCTGCCCGGATGACGAGTACACGCCATCCATGCGCAAGCGGCTGGAGAAGCTGGGCATCGAGTCGGCAAAGCCCTCCGATTTGAGCGACGAGGATAAGGAGCGGATGTTCCGCCTGAACATTGACCCCTACTCCATCCAGTGGCGGCGGGTGGTGGACGTGTCCGATGCCGCGCTGCGCAACATCATCATCGGCCTGGGGGCGAAAAACGACGGCCCCACGCGCCAGGCAGGGTACGACATCACCGTGGCCTCTGAGATCATGGCCGCGTTGGCTCTGTGCAGCGACCTGGCCGACCTGCGCGAGCGCATGGGCCGCATCATCATCGGCACCAGCAATCCAGGGGCCTTGAGTGCGAAACGGCCGGTGGAACCGATCACGGCCGAGGATCTGAACGTGGCCGGTGCGATGACCGTGCTGCTCAGAGAGGCCATCATGCCCAACCTGATGCAAACCCTGATGGGCAGCCCGGCCTTTGTTCACTGCGGTCCCTTCGCCAACATCGCCCAGGGCAACAGCTCCATCATGGCCGACAGGATCGCCCTCAAGCTGGTGGGGCCGGATGGCTATGTGGTCACCGAGTCCGGCTTTGGCGCTGACTGCGGCATGGAGAAGTTTTTCAACATTAAGTGCCGCGTCTCCGGCCTGGTGCCTAACTGCGTCGTTATCGTTGCTTCCGTCCGTGCCCTCAAGATGCACGGCGGTGGTCCCAGAGTTGTGGCTGGCAAGCCCTTGGACAGGGCCTACACTCAGGAGAACCTGGAACTGCTGCGAAAGGGCCTGTCCAATCTGACCCAGCACGTCGAGAACGCCCGCAAGTTTGGCGTCCCGGTAGTCGTGGCGGTCAACAAGTTCACCAACGACACCGCTGCCGAGATCGAAGTGGTCAAAAAAGCGGCCCTGGAAGCGGGGGCCGAGGCCGTAGCCATGAGTAACGTCTGGGCCAAGGGTGGCGAGGGCGGCGCAGAACTGGCCGAAGCAGTCATTGCAGCCTGCGAAAAGTCAAATAACTTCCGCTTCCTCTACCCGGACGATATGACGATCAAGGAAAAGATCGAAACCATCGCCCACGAGATCTACCGCGCCGCCGTGGTGACCTACACGCCCGAAGCCGAGGCCAGGATCAAGCTCTTCACCGACATGGGGTTGAGCCACCTGCCGCTTTGCATGGCCAAGACCCACCTCTCCTTCACCCATGATCCGGCTGTCAAAGGCACGCCGCGTGGATGGACGTTGCCCATCACCGATGTGCGGGCCAGCGTAGGCGCGGGGTTCCTCTTCCCGCTGTGCGGCACCATGCGCACCATGCCCGGCCTGCCCACCAGGCCAGTCTTTACGGACATTGATATTGATGTGGAGACCGGCAAGGTGCTGGGGCTGTCCTAGGTCAAGCTATCAAGGCAGGGAGAACAACCGCGCTCTCCCCGCCCAAATATCTAATATCCAAGTGACTACTCAGGTGTCATTGCGAGCGAAGCGAAGCAATCTCCAATGCGCGAGTAGGGGATTGCTTCGGCGGAAAAGCGCCGCCTCGCAATGACACAGCCTGAGTAGGGCTACTGTATATTGGATGATCGATTAAGGAGGAAACGCAAACGTGGAGAAAACCGTGTTGCACGTACCGAAGATGTACGCCGACCACCACGTCCAGGCCGTGCGTGAGGCTTTGCTGCCCTTGGACGGCGTGGAGGAGGTCATGGCCAGCAGCGCTTTCAAGCGCGTCGTCGTTGGCTACGACTCGACCCGCCTGGAGCCGGGCGCGATAGAAGAGGCCCTTCGAGCGGCCGGCTACGGGCCAGGAGAGGACTGGGAAGTCCCCAGCCCGCCTGAGGGCAAGGAGGACGAATCCACCTGGTTCAAAATGATAAGACGGGTCACCGAGACCAACGTGCTCGACCTGAAAATGTCTGGAGACTTCCGTAAATATTAAATGCTGGAAGCTAGAAGCTGGATTCTGGTTCCCAGTTTATAGCTTTCGAAATGGAGGAGCTTGATAATGACCAATGACAAGACCATAGATCCAACCATCAAGACTATGCTGGAGATTGCCGAGGCCGAGGGCATTTCCACTGCTTTCTCTCGCGCCGAAGCGATGAAGCCCTGCCCCATCGGGCACGACGGGGCCTGTTGCAGGAACTGCGCCATGGGCCCCTGTCGCCTGGTGGGTAAGCATGACAGGGGCGTCTGCGGGGCCACCAGGGAGACCGTAGCGGCCCGCAACTTCGTGCGCATGATAGCTGCTGGCGCCTCTGCCCACTCTGACCACGGCCGCGACATGGCCCTGACGCTCCTGGCCGCCGCCGAGGGCGAGGCCCCGGATTACGAGATCCGCGACGTGAACAAGCTCTTGGAAGTAGCGGAGTTGCTGGAGGTAGCTACCCAGGGCCGGGAGACCATGGAAATCGCCAAGGATGTGGCCGAAGCGGCCCTGGCCCAGGTCGGCAATCAGAAAGGGGAGATCCTTTACCTCCAGCGGGCCCCGAAAAAGCGACAGGAGGTCTGGCGCAAGGCGGGCATCGCCCCACGGGGGATTGACCGCGAGGTGGTGGAGATCATGCACCGCACCCACGTGGGAAACGATCAGTGGTACGAGAGCATCCTGATGGCGGGGCTGCGCACTGCCCTGGCGGATGGCTGGGGCGGAAGTATGCTCGCCACAGACATCACCGACATCCTCTTTGGCTCCCCGGTCCCGCTTACGGCCCAGGTGAACATGGGGATGCTGAGCGAGGACGAGGTGAACATCGTTGTCCACGGCCACGAGCCGACCCTCTCGGAGTTGATCCTGGTAGCGGTCAACGACCCGGAGATGATCGAGTACGCCAAATCGAAGGGGGCGAAAGGCATCAATTTGACTGGCATCTGCTGCACGGCCAACGAGACGCTGATGCGACAGGGAGTGCCCACCATTGGCAACTTCCTCAGCCAGGAGCTGGCCATCGTCACCGGGGCCATAGAGCTGATGATCGTGGACATCCAGTGCATCATGCAGGCTCTGGCTCCTCTATCTGATCAGTTCCACACCATCCTGGTCACCACCTCCCCCAAGGCGCACATCGAGGGCGCCACCCACATCGAGTTCGACGAGCATCGCGCCCTGGAGATCGCCAAACAGATCGTGAGGATGGGGATTGATAACTTCCCCAACCGCCGAGAGACCCACGTCCCCAAGGAGGTCAATCGCCTGGTGGCCGGCTTCTCCCACGAGTACATCAACTACGCCCTGGGCGGCTTTTATCGGGGCTCCTTCCGTCCCTTGAACGATGCTGTGGTGCAGGGGCGTCTGCGCGGGGTGGCAGGGGTGGTGGGCTGCAACAATGCCCGCACTCGACACGATTACTCCCACGAGTACATCACTCGCAAGCTGATCGAGAACGACGTGCTGGTAGTGATGACCGGCTGCGGAGCCATCGCTTGCGCCAAGTACGGGCTTCTGTCACCAGAGGCGGCCCAGTACGCCGGGCCCGGTCTGCGCGAAATCTGCGAGACGGTGGGCATCCCGCCGGTGCTACACGTGGGGAGCTGCGTGGACAACGCCCGCATCCTTACCACCCTGAGCCAGATGGCCACCGAGGGCGGGCTGGGCGAGGACATCGCCGACATCCCGGCAGTCGGATTCGCCCCGGAGTGGATGAGCGAAAAGGCTATCTCCATTGGCTGCTACTTCGTCGGCTCAGGTGTGTACACCATCTTCGGCAGCGAATCGCCCGTGGCCAACAGCCCCATCGTGGATCGCTTCATCAGCGAGGGGTGGGAGGAGCGGATCGGCGGCAAGCTGGAGTTCATTCCCGATCCCGACGAGGCCGTCCGCAAAGCCCTGGAGCACATAGACAAGAAGCGAGCCGCTTTGGGTCTGGTGGAGTACGATCCGGCGCGCTTCGGCCAGAGCGGCGACAGGCTGATGCGGCAGTTTGTAGAGGCCATGGAAGCTGGTCTGCCAGTGAACCTCTACAGCGCCAAAGTGCCAGAGTTAGTGCGAGGAGGAGAATAAATGTCCAAATATATCGCTACCGCCGCCATCCGCGGCGCTAATCGCATCGTCAAAGAAGCCGATGACTTGCTACAGAAGGCCCTGAAAGAACTGGGGCCTGACGCGCCGATTCAATTCCCGAACACCGCGTACTATCTCCCCGTCATCCTGGGCTTCACCGGCCTGGAGGTTGGTAAGGTCGGTGATCTGCCGCCCGTGATTGAGCGGGCCAAGTCGTTGCTGCACCCCAGGCCGGAGGATAACGTCTGGCTGCCCTATCTTGGTGAGACCCTCGACTGCGGAGTGGCCACACTTTTTGCGGAGGAGGCCATCGAGGGTATCCGTTTCGCCTACGGCCAGCAGCCAGAGCCGATGCCTGGCTTGCAGCTCACCGGCACCAGCTTCACCAGCCCCGACATGGAGGGAGAGGAGGCGGGCGGCTATGTTAACGGCCCCATTGATGACATCCAACTGCGCTCCTGGGGCATCCAACTGGTGGACGGGCGGATGCCTGGCTTCGCGGCCATCATCGGCGCTGCCAAGTCCAACGAGGCGGCTGTCCAGATCGTGCGGGAGTTGCAACAGCGTAACATTCTCATCTTCCTCTCCGGCAACGTCAACGGACGGAGCATCATCCATCAGTTGATGGAAGAGGGTGTCGAAATGGGCTACGATACCTACATCGTGCCCTTCGGCACGGACACCATCTCCGCCATCTATGCCGCTGGCTTCGCCACTCGTTCGGCGCTGACCTTTGGCGGCATGAAAGGCGGCCAGCCCCGAGGAATGTTGCTCTACAACAAGTTCCGAGTCTTCGCCTTTGCCCTGGCTCTGGGTGAGGTGGATGATCTGAAGTACGCCACTGCTGCGGGCGCCATCAACTATGGCTTCCCAGTCATCGCCGATACCGTCATCCCCCAGATACTGCCCACCGGCGTCACCCAGTACGAGCACGTCATCTCCATGCCCTTCGACGACATCGAGGGAGAGACGGATGCCGAGAAGGCCAGGCGACTGGTGCAGCGCTGCATCGAGGTGCGCGGCGTCAAGGTGAAGATCGCTGAGGTGCCCATCCCCGTTCCCTACGGCAGCGCGTTCGAGGGCGAGAGGGTGCGCCGGGCCGACATGAGGGTCGAGTTCGGCGGCAAGAACTCCCGCGCCTTCGAGTACCTGGGTATGAGACCCATGGACGAGGTGGAGGACGGCAAGATCGAGGTCATCGGCCCCGGCTTCGAGGACATCGAAGAGGGGGGATACATGGACGTGGGGATCGTCGTCGAGGTGGCCGGGCGGAAGATGCAGGAGGACTTCGAGCCAGTGCTGGAGCGACAGATTCACTACTTTGTCAATGGTGCGTCGGGCATCCAACACATCGGCCAGCGAGACATCACCTGGATTCGTCTCAGCAAGGCTGCGGCCGAAAAAGGTTTTAACCTGGAGCATTTCGGCAAAATCCTCCACGCCCGCTTCCACTCCGACTTCGAAGCCATCGTGGACAAAGTACAGGTCACCATCGTCACCGAGCCTAAGCTGTACGCTGAGTGGCTGGAGAAGGCCCGCGTGGCTTACGACTTCCGTAACAAGCGCCTGGCCGAGATGACGGACGAGAGCGTGGATACTTTCTATAGCTGCACTCTCTGCCAGAGCTTCGCCCCCGATCACGTCTGCGTGGTCAGCCCGGAGCGCTTGGGGCTTTGCGGCGCGTATAACTGGCTGGATTGCAAGGCTTCGTTCCAGATCAACCCCACCGGGCCAAACCAGCCCATTCTAAAAGGCGCGGTCATAGATCCAGTCAAGGGCTATTTCGTCGGGATCAACGACTATGCAAAGTCAGGTTCTCATGGGTCGGTGCAAGAAGTGGCAATGTATTCCGCCATGGAGAACCCGATGACCGCCTGTGGTTGCTTCGAGTGCATCATGATGGTCATCCCAGAGGCCAATGGCTTCATGATCGTCTCCCGCGAGGACCCCAGCATGACCCCGGCGGGGATGACCTTCTCCACCCTGGCTGGCATGTGCGGGGGAGGCATCCAGACGCCCGGAGTGATGGGCATCGGCAAGTACTTCATCATCAGTAAGAAGTTCATCCCCGCCGACGGAGGACTCAAGCGGATCGTCTGGATGTCCAGCTTCCTTAAGGAAGCCATGGCCGAGGAGATGAAGGCTGCTGCCGAGCGAGAGGGGGATCCTGACCTCATAGACAAGATCGCGGACGAGCGAGTGGCCACCACCGTGGAGGAACTTCTCCCCTACCTGGAGGAGAAGGGACATCCAGCCTTGACCATGCCACCACTGTTTTAGAGATTAGAGATTGGAGATTAGATATTGGAAGGTCTGACAATCCAATATCCAATACCCAATACCCAATATCCAATCGAGGAGGACACAACGAGGATGCCTGTTACAGTAGAGATACCCACAGAGAAATGGAGGGGTTCGGTGCGGGAGGTCACCATTGGCGCCACCGCCGAGCAAGGTGGGAGCAGGGCCAAGACTGTCACCGTTGGCGGTGAGACCACCCTTTCCTTCCTGCACTTCTTCGAGGGCGAAATGCCCCACCCGCCCGTCATTGCTATCGAAATCCAGGACCATTACCCCGAAGATTGGTCAGTCCTTTTGCAGGAGGCCTGGGGCGACGCACTCAACGATCCAGCCACCTGGGCCGAGAAAGCTGAAGAGTACGGCGCCGACCTCATCATGTTGAAGCTGAGGGGCGCCGATAACGAGGGCCACGAGACCACTCCCGATGAAGCCGCCGCCACAGTCAAGAAAGTGTTGGCGGCGACGGGGCTGCCCCTCCTCGTGCGCGGACCCGGCCAGGCCGAGCTGGACAACGAGCTTTTGGTGGCCGTGGCCGAGGCCGCCAAAGGCGAGCGCATAGCGCTGGGTCTCTGCGAGGACAAGAATTATCGCACCATCGTCGCGGCAGCGCTGGCTCACGACCAACTGGTCATCTCCAGCACCCCGATGGACGTGAACCTGTCCAAGCAGCTCGTCATCCTGATCAGCGACATGGCCCTTCCCCTGGATCGCATCCTGATGGATCCCACCACCGGGGCCTTGGGCTACGGGATCGAATACGGCTATTCGGTTATGGAAAGGCTGCGCATAGCCGCTCTCACTGGCGACGCCATGACCCGGCAGCCCATGATCTGCTTCGTGGGCGAGGAGTCCTGGCGGCAAAAGGAATCCAAAGCTGGCGAGGACGTGCCAGAAGAATGGGGCAACTGGGCCAAGCGAGGAGTCACCTGGGAGGTAACAACCGCCACCACTCTCCTCCAAGTCGGAGCCGACATCGTTACCATCCGCCATCCTGAGACAGTGGAGATCGTCGAGAGTTTCATTAAGAAGCTGATGGCGGGCGGTTAGAGGAAGATAGTTGGGCATGGGGACCTGCGTCCGCTCAAATTGTTGAGTGGCAAATGGATGGAGGTGTTGTCATGTACGAACGCATTTCAGTTGATTCGAGAGTCTGTCACGGACAAGCCTGTGTTAGAGGCACCCGCATCCCCGTCCACCAGATTGTTCGCATGCTTGCCAACGGTGACACAGTTGAAGAACTGCTTGAGGACTATCCCTCACTTGAACGCGAAGATATCCTAGCCTGCCTCGACTATGCTGCCGCACTAGCTGAAGAGCAGGTTACACCCATTCAAGCACTAGCTGGTGCAGTATGAAGATCTTCGTAGACGAGAACGTACCCTTGATGACGGTCAAAGCTCTACGTGACCTGGGGCATGACGTGTTAGACATCCGCCGAACGGCAGATGAAGGTTTGGCAGACGATACTCTCTGGGAAATGGTTCAGCGAGAAGGACGATTGCTTATCACGACTGACAAAGGGTTTGCTCAGCACCGTGATGAGCTACATCATGGCATGGTAATCGTGCGTCTTCGACAGCTAAATCGGCGCAAGATTCATCGGAGAGTGATGCAAGCAGTTGCTCAATTCACAGAAGATGAATGGCCAGGTCTACTGGTTACAATGCGGGATGTGGTCCAGAGCATCTGGCGAGCAAGAAGGACAGGGTAGTCGAGTTGGCAGAGAATAAGTCCAAGGCCATGCCCCAGTTTGCATCGCTTGATGAACTCGTAGAGTTCTTCAACACCCACGATCTGGGCGAATACTGGGATCAAATGCCCGAAGCCCATTTCGAGGTTGACATCAAGACAAAGACACACCTATTCGCCATTGATGACGAACTTGCCACAAGGGTCAGTGAGATCGCCAGATTGAGGCAAATCCCATCCCAGATGCTTGTCAATTCCTGGTTGAGAGAGAAGGTTCTGGAACAAGCATAGCAAATATTAGCAAGGAGACTATAAAATGGCATTGAGCGGTCTTGAAATCTACAAGCTGCTACCCAAGACCAACTGTAAGGAATGTGGTTTCCCCACCTGTTTGGCCTTCGCTATGAAATTGGCAGCGAAGCAGGCCGAGCTTGCGGCCTGCCCCCACGTATCCGAGGAGGCGAAAGCGGCCCTGGCCGCCGCTGCGGCTCCTCCCATCCGACTGATCACTATCTCCAGCGACGGCAGAAAGATCGAGGTGGGCAACGAGACGGTGATGTTCCGCCACGAGAAGACCTTCTACCACGAGCCGGGGCTGCTGGTGCGGGTCAAGGACACCCAACCGCTGGAGGAGTTCGAGGACATCGTAACCAGGGCGGCTAACTACTCTGTGGAGCGGGTGGGGATGGAGCTGAGCGTCGGCGGCTTCGCCGTGGAGAACGCTTCTGGAGACCCCGCGCTGTTCGTTGAGCGGGTCGAGGCCCTGAAAGCCATAGCGAATCTACCTCTCGTCCTCATCTCCAAAGACCCTGCGGCCCTGGAAGCGGCTGTGGCCAAGCTTGAGGGGGATGTCCCTCTGCTCTACGCTGCCGACGAGGACAACTGGCAGGCCATGGTCGAGCTGGCCAAGAAGCACAAGCTGCCCCTGGCCGTGCGCGGGGAGGGCGGCCCTTCGATAAGCTCAGGACACCGCCTCACCGCCCTGGCCAACCTGGTAGAGCAGGTTAAGAACGCGGGCGTGGAGGACATCGTCCTCGATCCGGGGGCGAGAGAGCCCGTGGATACCTTGATAACTCTGACCCAGCTTCGCCGCCTGGCATTGAAGAAGAACTTCCGTCTGCTGGGTTATCCAATCATCACCTTCCCCGGCGAAGGGGCCGCATCAGAAGCCGAGGAGGTGGCCCTGGCTGCCCAGCACGTCGCCAAGTACGGCGGTCTCATCGTCCTCGACCACTTCGATCCGGCTACCATGTACTGCCTGCTGACCCTGCGGCTGAATATCTACACCGATCCTCAGAAACCCATCCAGATGGAACCAGGAGTCTACGAATTTGGCGAGCCAACGGCAGATTCGCCTCTCCTGACCACTACTAACTTCTCATTGACCTATTTCAGCGTGGCGGGTGAAGTGGAGAGTTCGGGGGTACCCTGCTGGCTGTTGGTCTGTGATGCGGAGGGCATGAGCGTGCTCACTGCCTGGGCGGCGGGCAACTTCGACGCCGAGGTCATAACCAAGATGGTCAAGAAGTTCGATGTGGCGGAGAAGATCGCTCACCGCAAGATCGTCATCCCTGGTCTCGTGGCTGTCATCTCCGGCGAGCTGGAGGACGAGCTGTCTGGCTGGGAAGTGCTGGTCGGCCCTCGCGAAGCCGTGGACATACGGGCTTATCTGAAGCTTTGGCAAAACTAGTGATCAGATAGTCGGGTAGTTAGAAGCAGCGGATAGGCAGCAGGTAAGCGGATGCAAGAAACACGCATCTGCTTATCCGTTGCCTATCCGCTGCATCAAGGGGTGCACTACGTGCTGAATTTTATATCCCCCCACCTGGCCATAAATTATTTCCTCCTGGCTTTTATTACCATCGTGGGGGCTTTGCAATTCGTTGCCGCCCGCCACAGACTGGCTGGCCTCACTTTGATAGGAAGCGCCAGTAAGCCTACCTGGGGCTACCTGCTGGCTACCCTCCTCATCATGCTGGCCTTCGTCTGGTTCTTCGCCGTAACACCAGAGGTCTTCGAACCCGGCCTGGCCGGTTCCGAACTGGCAGTCCTGTTCGGGATAGCCGGGCTTTGCGCCCTGGCCTTCACCCTGCTCGCCTCCTCCATTCTCCACAGGGTCCAGCATCGCGAGAAGTCTGCCCCCAGGAGCGATAGTCGCCTCCGTCACGAAGCCGTCTCCTGGCAGGAGTTGAGGGGCACACTTTATCTACCGGAAGACACAAACGAGCCCAGGCCAGCCATCTGCGCCCTGCCCGCCCCTTCCGAAGAGACCCTCTCCCCGCATCCTGTAGTGGCCGATCTGGTTGATGAAGGCTTCATCGTCCTGACCATAGATTGGGGACCTGAGAAGGAGGTTCGTTATCCTGCCATGCTGGCCTCACTGCCCAGCGCGGTGGCCTATCTGACGCGGCGGGATGAGGTCAACCCTGAGCGCATCGGCGCCCTGGGAATTGACTTAGGTGGCGATTTAGCCATCCGGTCGGCTGGGACTGACCAACAGATCGCGGCTGTGTTGGCCCTGGCTCCTTTCCTGAGCCAGGCCAATACCCAGCCAGGACTGAGTATCCTGAAGGAAATGTCCTATCTGGAGGCCCTCCGCTGGGCCAGTTTTCGGAAGCGAGGGAAACTGGTGGCTGAGTTAGCTGCACTGGATTCTATCAGTAAGTTGGGTTCTCGCCCCTTGCTCCTGATTTATGGCGATCAAGACAGCATAATCCCCGCCGAGGAGGAAATGGCACGAGGAAGGCTGAAGTCACTGCCCGGAGAGGGGCACCTGAGTCTGCCCGGTAGCCCGGCAACATCCGCCCTGGTGGCCCGCTGGTTCAAAGAGAACCTGTGAGCGCAGGTCTCAGGTCGCAGATTGGATTCGGACTTTGAGCTTCGGACTTTGGATTTCGAATGATGGCCCTCGATCTTCAGTTGTTTCGACTGATCAATAACCTGGCTGGCCGCAATGCTTTTCTGGATAGCTTGGCGCGGCTATTGGTCAACGAATATTTTCTGACGACGACCATGGCTTTGATCCTGGTCATCTTCTGGTTCGAGGGCCAGGATCGAGACCAGAGGGAGAGAAATCAGAGAGCAATACTCCGGGCCCTCGTGGCCCTGTTGTTGGCTAACATCATCTTGAAGCTGTGTAATCTGATCTACTTTCGACCGCGCCCCTTCGTTGACCACGAAGTCAATCTGCTCTTCTATCACCCCACGGATTCATCCTTCCCCAGCAACCCCGCCACTGTTGGTTTTTCCGTGGCCACCGCCATTTGGCTGTACAACCGCCGGCTGGGAGCTTCGCTCCTCGTGCTGGCCACGTTATTCAGCCTGTCCCGCATTTACTGCGGCGTTCATTATCCTTTGGACGTCATCGCCGGAGCGCTGCTCGGTGCTCTGTCTGCCTACCTCGTGGTAAGGAAAGGCGGGTTCATTGATCCCCTGATAAGCCTGATAATCAGGACGGGACGTAGGCTCTATCTGGCCTAGCCGGCTGGCCAACTTCGCAGACCGAAGTCTCGTCCCCCCCCGATATGCCTCCGGACTTTTACACGACCTGCCAGGGCATCGAACGCCTCCCACTGAAATCGGGAGGCGACCGCGTGCTTCTGGCGCAGATCGAGGTGGGCGAATAAATAGACCTTGACTTTTCGCGTTCTCGATAGTATCATTATTGGAAGGAGCACTGTGGGTGACCGAGGAGCAGTCCTGAAGCTGCAGGATGCGTTGATGAGATTAGAAGGGATACGAATTGGCCACTCCCTCGCCGAAATCATCCGCGAGCGCGGCACAACGGTGCGTTTCGGCCAAACTCCCAAAAATGTGATTGCCTATTTTGACCAGAAGGGGAACGAGATTGTGGTCAGTGAAGGGGCAAGGGACAGTTCGCCCAACGTCCTGGCTCAACACCTGGCCCACGAGGGCACTCACGTGCAATGGAATCGGTCCGGTTCTATTGACCAGGAGCATCATGCTTTCAAGGCTGAGGTTGAAGTTTGGAATCACTTGAAGGGAGATGAGACCGACGAACAGTGCGACCAGGTAAGTTGGATGATTTCGCTGGGGGAAATGAGGGCCAAGTGGATCATCAGCGATCTCTATCCGAACCTGCCGGATTATGCTTGAGGTGAACCTGCGAGGAGGTGGTTCATCATGACAAGAAGGAGTTACGCTCGTTATCAATCCGGTAAACCTTACGAATATACCTTTCTCCATCCTGCCGATTGGAAGGCACGAGAAATCGTAGAAGAGGACTATATGGATACTTATATCGCTGGTCCTCGTAATCAGGCGAGGACCTATTCCGCCTCGTTTGCAGTAGGGGTGACGCGAGCGGCGGACCGGACACCGACAGAGGCAGCGATAGTGTTCCTCTCTAAGTTTCGTTCGGCTTTCAGCATCCAGGAATTGGGGCCATTCTCTACCACTGTAGCCGGAGCGCCTGCGGTGGAGGTGGAGATTGCTTATTGGATGCCCTTGCCGTTGAATAGCATCCATCCTCAGCGGACTGTGATCCGTGAACGCAACATCTTTTTCCAACGAGGAGACCAGCTCTATGAACTGCGCTACGCGGCCTCGGAAGAGGACTACGAGACCTGGCTAGGAGCCTTCCGGATCTTGGTGGAGAGCTTTGCTTTTCCGGAGAAGCCAACCGATATGCTCTCTTACCACCCGGTGGCAACGGCAGTTCCCCAACCGGTGCGAGAGGAGTCTCCGGGATACGAGGCCGAAGAGAACCAGAGCGACGGAGAATCTGAACACCGCCAGAACTGAGTCGAGAACCATCTACTGGCTGCCCATAGGATAGACAACCCGAAAGATATGTACCACGTCACCCTTAAGCCTTCAGGTAAACGAATAGAGGTCGAGGCCGGCGCACTGCTGTCCGATGCCATTGACCAGGCCGGGCTGGAGCTTAACTTGCCCTGCGGCGGCCAGGGGCGCTGTGGTCGCTGCAAGGTAGTGGTCGAGGAAGGACAGGTCAAGCGGCGCTCCATCAGCCGCCTCTCCCAAACGGAGCTGGAGCAGGGCTACGCTCTGGCCTGTCAGGCCGTCGTTGAGAGCGATCTCACCGTGTTCATACCGCCTCAGGAAGTGATCCTTCGTGCACTCCCCAGCGAGAAGGAGGCCCGGAAGGTCATCACCCTGCCCATGGAATGTGATTGGCGGGAGAACCCGATTCGCTCCTTCTTCCTGGAGATCGAGCCGCCCAGCCTGGCCGACAACACCACCGATCTCGAGCGTCTCCAGAGGGAGTTGGCCCGCCAGCACGGCATCAGAGGGCTGGTGGCTGACCTGCCCACGATCAAGAAGCTGCCCCGCACTCTGCGAGATGCCGACTGGCGAGTGACGGCGGTGCTGGAAATGGGTACCTGGCTCTCCCCTGATGGCCCTCCCCGGCTCATTGACCTGCGTCCCGGCGACCGCACGGCGAACTCCTGGGGCCTGGCGGTGGACATCGGCACCACCTCCAACGTGGTCTACCTGATGAACCTTTTGACCAGCCAGGTGGTGGACACGGCGGCGGAATACAACGCCCAGATCTCCTGCGGCGAGGACGTCATCTCCCGCATCATCTACGCCACCAAGCAGGAAGGGGGCCTGGAGCACTTGCAGCGATTGGTGGTGCAGACCATAAACGGGCGCATCGCCGAGTTGGTTGAGCGCAACGGTATAGACCCGACAGAGATTGACAAGCTGACGGTGGCCGGCAACCCCACCATGATCCACCTCTTCCTGGGCCTCTGGCCGGAGTCCATCCGTCTGGAACCCTACGTGCCCACCGTCAATCACCCGCCGCCTGTCAAGGCGCACGAGCTGGGGCTGCACGTCAATCCCGCAGCCACGGTGGACTGTCTGCCCGGCGTGGGTGCTTATGTGGGAGCTGACACCACGGCGGGCGTCCTCAGCTCCCGCATGTATCAGACCGAACAGTTGACTCTGTTCATTGACGTGGGCACCAACGGCGAGATAGTGTTAGGTAACTTCGATTGGCTCCTGTCCTGTGCCTGTTCGGCTGGGCCGGCCTTCGAGGGCTCAGGGGTGCAGTCAGGGATGAGAGCCACCATCGGAGCCATCGAAGAGGTCTGGATCAACACCAAAACCTACGAGCCTACCATCCGGGTCATTGGCGACGTGCCTCCGCGGGGCATTTGTGGCTCAGGGATGATCTCGCTGCTGGCGGAGATGTTCATCACCGGCGTCATTGACAAGGCCGGCAAGATCAATCAGAGCCTGGACACCCCGAGGGTGCGCATCGGTGAGCACGGCCCTGAGTACGTGGTCGCCTGGGCCGACGCCCCCCCTCTTTCCCCCCCAAAGCCTGCCCTGAGCAAGGTCGAAGGGTTGGGGGGGATGAAGGGAGGGCGCGAGGACGTGGTGCTAACTGAGGTGGACATCGCCAACCTGATCCGGGCCAAAGCAGCTTTCTACGCCGGTTTCTCGGTGTTGACCCGCAGCGTGGGGCTGGAGTTGGCTGAGGTGGAGCAGGTGCTCATCGGCGGCGCCTTTGGGCAATACATCAACGTGGAGAAGGCCATCCAGATCGGCCTGTTGCCCGACATGCCCTGGGAACGCTTCAAGTTCCTGGGCAACACCTCGGCCTTGGGGGCCTACACGGCTCTCATGTGCCCCGACATGCGCCAGGAGGTGATGGACATCGCCAGCAGGATGACCTACCTGGAGCTATCGGCCGACAACACCTTTATGGACGAGTTCACCAAAGCCCTCTTTCTGCCTCACACCGACCTGGCCAGCTTCCCGTCGGTGGTCAGGCTGCTGGAGGGCGGGTAATTAGAAATTAGAGATTAGAAATTGGATGTTGGACGTCCCAACCTCCAACATCCAAAATAAGGAGGATACAAAGTGTACATCATTGGCGAGAACATACAGATCATATCCAACGTGGTCAAGAAGGCCGTAGGTGAGAGGGATGCCAAGCCTCTCCAGGAAATGGCCAAGAGGCAGTTCGCGGGTGGGGCGCAGATGATTGATCTCAACATCGGCCGGCGCAAGAAGGACGGGCACGAGGTCATGCCCTGGTTGGTCGAGGCCATCCACGAAGTGGTTCCAAACGCGGCCTTATCGCTGGACACCACCAACGCGGTGGCCATCGAAGCGGGCCTGAAGCGCTGTCAGGAGTTGGGCATTGAGGCTCTGATCAACTCCACCTCGGCCGACCCTGAGCGGTTGGAGGTGACCATGCCTCTGGCAGCAAAGTATGGCTCTAAGATCATCGCTCTCGCCATGGGAAAAACCATCCCCGCTACCGCCGACGGTCGGGTGCAGTTGGTCATGGAGGTCCTTTTGCCCAAGGCCATGGAGCTGGGAGTTCCCATGGAGAACGTATATCTGGATCCGTTGGTACTGACAGTCAAAGGGATGCAAGAGCACGCCGTAGAAGACCTGAACGCGATTCGCATGTTTAAGGCTCTCAGCGATCCGCCACCCATGACCGTGGTGGGCCTGTCCAACGTGTCCAACGGCGTGCCGCACGAGAACCGCAGCCTGATCAATCGAACCTTTCTGGTGATGCTCATGGCGGCCGGGCTCGACTCGGCCATCGCTGACCCGCTGGACGAGGCCCAAAACGAGGCGATCCGCATCATCGTCGAGCGGGACACCAGCACCCCCGTGGGCCAGCTTTTGGTCAACCTCTACGACGCCACCGCCGCCATGGAGGAACTGGACCCATCCCTGGTGGACATGGGGGACCCTGAGCAGGCGGCGATTTACAAGACCCTGCAGATCCTGAACAACCAGGTAATCTACGCCGACGCCTTTTTGAGGATGTGAGGCAGCGAATTAACAACGGATAAGCGGATGAAAGGAGCTCTCATCCGCTTATCTGCTTGCATCCGTTGCGGCAATTGGAGGGGACATGATCACCGTAGGCATCCTGACCATCAGCGATAGCAGCTATCGCGGGGAGCGAGAGGATTTGAGCGGGCCCCTCCTCCGCGAGCTGGCCGTCGAGCGATTGAGGGCCAAAGTGGAGTTGGAGGCGGTCGTGCCCGATGAGTTGGACATCATCAAAGATACGCTGATGGCGTGGTCGGACGAAGTGGGCCTTGACCTGATCCTCACCACCGGCGGGACCGGCTTTGGCCCGCGGGACGTTACGCCAGAGGCCACCAGGGAGGTCATTGAGCGGGAAGCGCCGGGCCTGGCTGAGACCATGCGGGCCAAGGGCCTGGAGATCACACCCCACGCCATTCTCTCTCGCGCTGTAGCTGGCATCCGGGGCCACACCCTCATCGTCAACTTACCAGGCAGTCCCAAGGCGGTGAGGGAGGACCTGGAGGCCATCTTGCCGGCCATCCCCCACGGGATCGAGTTGCTCAAAGGGGGCCGAGGGGGACACGAGTACCGAGGCGACGGTGCATGAGTTGCCATTTGCACAGACCAAAACACCCCATACTTTTAGTGTGGGGTGTTGCTTTTTATGACAAGCCTGCGCAGGGTTGAAACTCAGGCGTATCTCACCACCTCGAAGCGGTAGAGCTCTATCGGTTCGTCGGGCCTGATGCCGGCCTTGCGCCGGGCGACGTCCACCTGGTACTCCACCGTGTCCACCCCCTCCAGGTCCGGCAGCAGGAGCCCCCTCCGCCGATCCCTGGCGCTCTTCACGATGACGCCATAGCGCCTGGGATCCAGCTCCTCCAGGCCGTCCACCGGCTCCGGCTCACCGAGGACGTCCACTTTGACGTCCAGGTCGGCAAGCTCCTCTGGAACGATGGGCGGGAAGCGAGGGTCTTGAGTGGCAGCGGAGATGGCGTTCTGGATCACCTCCTGGGCCACGTTGGCTTGAGTCGGCTCGATAGTGCCGATGCAACCCCGCAGCATCCCGTGTTTATGGATGGAGACAAAGGTGCCGGCCTGCTTCTCCATCTCCGGCACCAGCTCTTTTGGCGGCTGGACGGTCTTCCCGTGGCGCACGTAGGTTTCGATAGTGTCTTTGGCTAGTTGTACGAGAGGGTGTAAGTTTGGCATGAGAATCCTCCCTTGCTAACTCTGCTCATAATTATACATCTCCTGCCTCTAATTGTAAACCGCAGCAGTCGCTACGCCCTCAGCACCTGCCGGGCGATGACCAGCCGCTGGATCTCGCTCGTCCCCTCGCCGATGGTGCACAGCCGCTGGTCGCGGTACATGCGCTCCACGTCGTACTCCTTGGTGTACCCGTAGCCGCCGTGGATCTGAAGAGCTTTGTAGCAGGCTCGCTCTGCGGCTTCGGAGGCATACAGCTTGGCTATGGCAGCCTCTCTGGTGAAGCGCACGCCCTTGTCTTTGAGCCAGGCAGCGCGGTAGACCAGCAGCCGGGCGGCGTCAATCTCGGTGGCCATGTCGGCGATCATCCACTGGATGGCCTGGAAGTTGGCGATGGGCTGGCCGAACTGCACCCGCTCCCTGGAGTAGGCGACGGCCTTCTCGAAGGCGCCCTGGGCCAATCCCAACGCCATGGCCCCGATGGCGATGCGGCCTGCGTCGAGAGTGATCAGGAACTGCTTGAAGCCCTCCCCCTCTTGGCCCAGGAGGTTCTCTTTAGGAACCCGACAGTCCTCGAAGAAGAGCTCGCTGGTCACTGAGCCCTTGAGCCCCATCTTCTCCTCGTCGCGCCCAGGGCGGAAGCCCGGCGTGCCCTTCTCCACGATAAAACTACTGATGCCTCGCGTGCCCTTTTCAGGGTCAGTCACGGCCGTTATCACCACCACGCCAGCTATGGACCCGTTGGTGATGAAAATCTTCTGACCGTTGATGACCCACTCGTCGCCGTCCAGCACGGCCCGCGTCCTGGTCGCCCCCGCGTCGGAGCCTGCCTCCGGCTCCGTCAGGCCGAACGCGCCCAGCTTTTCGCCCCTGGCCAGGGGGACGAGATACTTTCGTTTCTGCTCCTCGCTGCCGAAGAGGTAGATAGGCTCGGAGGCCAGGGACGTGTGGGCGTCTAAAGTGATGGCGGTGGAGCCGCAGGCGCGGGCGATCTCCTCCAGGGCGATGGCGAAGCTGACGTTGTCGGCTCCTGCTCCGCCGTATTCCTCAGGGATGGGAAGGCCCAACAAGCCCAGCCGGCCCATCTTGCGGATGGTTTCCCAGGGGAACTCCGCCTTCTTGTCCGTCTCCTGGGCGATGGGCACGATCTCCTTTTCGGCGAAATCCCGCACCATCTTGCGGATCATCTGCTGCTCTTCGGTGAGTTCAAAGTTCATTGTGATTCCTCCTTGATCATTTGGTCATTTCGATGATCACTTTATCGTCAACGACTCTCATCTCCTCGTCCAGCACCCGCAGGCGGGCCATGGTGGAGAGGAGATAGAGCCCCACCTCGATCTGGTATTCGCCGGGAGGCGCTTCGTAAGATAGCTGCACCGAGTGGATGTCCTCGATGATTTCACCCTCTTTCCACTGGCTGGTGGGATAGGTGCCGTGGACAGGCCCTATGTCCTCCTGTCCCCAGATGCGCTGCTGTTCATCTATGATATGGACGAAAACGGTGTAGTCCTCGTCCATCCTGCTCAAGCACTGCCAGGTGAGGGTGAGTTCCAGGGTCTCGCCGGGGCGGAGCTGCCGGCGGTCGAGGTCGTATCCCAAGAGCAGGAGTTGGTTGTCGAAGTTGATGGCCGGGCCGTCAGCCTGGGATGTGCTGCGTACCTGGATGGGTCGCAGGGGGCACCACTCGCTCGTCGAGACTAGCCAACGGCTCCTCACGGGCAGCATCTCGCCCAAACCGTGGCTCAACCCCACCCGCAAACCGACCTCCCCCGCGGTCGAAGGCATGGTCAGGTCGTGGCTGGTCTGCACAATCTGGCCCACCTCCCAGCGCGAAGTCGGATACTCGCCGAACAGGGGAAGGACATTCTCCTGCCAGAGCAACCCTCCGGCCTCATCAACCATCTGCAAGGCGATGTCATAATCCCCTGCGCCTTCGCGCAGCTTCTGCCAGTAGAGAGTCAAGGTCGCTTGTCCGTTGGGGCGGACGAAGCTGGGTCGGTCGTAGCCCAACAGGGTCAGCTCATCGGCGAAACTGGCTCGCAGGGGATACGGGATGTCTGAATTCTCCGGGGATTGCCAGCCTTCTACCTCCAGGACGTGAACGCGGCCCATCTGGGCGATAGAAATGCTCTCCTGGCTGAAAGGTGGGAACAGGCCCACTTCCAGTCGGTATGTGCCAGGTGGGATGGCCTCGCTGATAGCCAGCTCGTGGAAGTCGGGAACGATCTCACCAAGGCGCCAGGCGACGGTGGGGTAATAGCCGCTTACGGGATGACGTCCCTCCTCCTCCAGCCAGACGTGGCCGCTCTCGCCCACCAGGCGCAGGCGAACGTAGTAGTTGGCGTCAACTTTGCTCAGAGCTTGCCAAAACAGGGTCAGGCGCAGACAAGCCGGCGGCTCGACGGTCAAAGAATCGGCGTCGTAGCCCAGGAGGCGGATGTCCTGGCCAAAATCAGACGATAGGGGTTGCTCGATAGGCGGCTCCTGGGTGAGGAGCGTCGTGCCCACCTCCACCAGCGGCCCCAGAGAGCGCAGGTGGAATCGCCCCTCCAGACCCGGCAGATAGCGGGCCAGGTAGACCGGCTGACCTTGAGCCAGGCGAGTCTCCAATTGCTGACGATAGCCTGCTTCGTCGCCCATGACGATGATGTCGAGATC
>Ga0315539_1000825_pt1 | contig 23218 bp, 19 predicted proteins | sample SalMarSW160150MG_FD_203097 | JGI IMG/M metagenome (GOLD analysis project Ga0315539, IMG submission 203097) | Salt marsh sediment microbial communities from the Plum Island Ecosystem LTER, Massachusetts, United States - Salt Marsh Sediment SW1601-150 ... | reverse complement strand
TTTCTTCTATCAGCCCGGTTGCTGAAAACCTCAGGACACCCATCGTATATCCAGGCTTCCTTGCCGGCTTTTAGAACACGATAGCATTCATCAAACACCATGCGTGGTGTCTTCCAATGGTGCGAAGCGCCCGTACTAACCACAAGGTCTATCGAGTTATCCTCGAAAGGGAGCTTTGCCGCATTGCCAAACACAAATCGAGCGTTATCAACGCCTTTGGCATGGCGTCTGGCAATCTTGACCATTTGCCTGCTGAGATCGATGCCATAGACCTGTAGGCCGAGTGCCCTCTTGGCAATCTCTATTGACAAATAGCCTGTTCCCGAACCTAAATCAAGAATAGTCCCGTTTCTCATCTTCTCTACTATGTCATTAGCTATCTTTGTTTCAGGCTTTCGAAGAACTTTTGCCACTGTCGCATTGTAGAATATAGCACCAGGGGTTGGGATTGCTTCAGGCTTCCTCAGTAAATCCTTGATGAATCTTGTTAGAGACATGAGCATTCCTCGAGCAAGATGTCGCTGGAATCACACCATAGTGGGAGGTCCACTTCGCTCATCTTAACATATCCTTTGTCTTTAGCAGGACAGATGACTGCGAAATCAGAACCTCCGCAAGCCGAACCAGGCCGGGGAAGATTATAATCCACCCAAAGAAAGGGGTGCAAGCGTGGTATATGAGCAGGTATTTAAGCGGGGAAGGTTTTGAGAGGTACTATTTTAGTAAAGGTTGGGTGTTCCCCGGCTGGATAGGCTTCTCTCAATGGATTAAAAAAGAGTTTGGAGCATACCCTAAAAAGGAGATGTTGGTTGAGCTGGCGAAGATGAGCAATGTAGAGCGTGAAGAGCATACTTGGTTTGGGCTGTATCTGTGGGAGAAAAAGAGGGGAGTGAAATAGTGGAATGAGGGAGCAGTTGTAACTCCCCTTATTAGTTATGTGGGTGGATTCATTTACAGCACTTAACGATAGGTCTATAATTTGCGTATGCAGAAAGGTAAGTTAAGCGGCAAACTGCGGCAATTTATAGCTCCAATGCGGAAAGCTAGGTTAATCGACAAGCCGTGGAAATTTATAGTTCTAATTATATTGGAGGTAGTTGTTTTTGGCTTAGCCTATTGGCTTCTTGCTGTCCACTTTTTCCCTGCTAACGAGGCTATACGTAATGCCATAGTAATACTTTATATATTTGCTGTAGGAATAACAATAATACTATATGGAAATGTTACACGGAATCGTTATTTAAACATACTAGGCTTCGCCATTTTCTTGTTTGCAGTCTTTGTTGTCATTGATAGGTATGAGGAGTTTGCGGTAAAAATTAGCGCCTTTGCTGCGCTGCTGGTGGCCTTCGCGGCGTTCGCTGCTATTGATGAAAATAGGCGCAATAGACAAGATAGCATCGAACGAGAAAGCCGTGACAGAAAAGAGCGGTTGATTGATGAAGTTGACAAATGGCTAAGAGAACTAGATGGCCGTATTTTCCCTATGCCTGCTGGTACACTCCTGTCAAAAATATCAGTAATAGAAGATAGAATGCGGAGAAATCCCAAAATTCCCTTCGAGAAGTGGCTCCAGGTAGATGATGTGGACCGTCGTTCAGTCGAGGTGCTGGGTGCAACTGAAGGCATCGAAGAAGCTGTATACTATCAAAAACTGACATCGCAACTTAACGAAGAACTCAGCAGCTCAATAGAAGTAATTGTGAGTAACTTGGAGGAGCGGCTTGAACTCTTCCTTGCGAGGGAAAAATATCCACTTGATTATAGCGATAAGGACAAGTTGTCTGAATTAAATAGAGCGTTGACTGAAAATGCTGATAGACCTTTGGAAGGTTTGGGCTTGAGTGACGAGGTTGCTATTCGTGTACGCATTGAGAGAAATGCAGGTGCTGTAAGGAAATCAATCCTCAACGCTGTTGACAAAACAATAGAAATCAAAACAAGCTTTATTCAAGTCAGCTAAGCAAATGGTGTCACTAGTAAGTATTGACAAGATATACGATAGAGAAGTAATATTGGAGCTTGAAAGGAGGCAGGCGGCCTCCGCCTTTTTTACCGGCTACATGGGGTTCACGTGGTCGGAGGTTCAAATCCTCTCACCCCGACAACGTGCACTTAAGAATTGTTTTATTGAGCTTCTTCTAGTTGCCCCTGATATTCACTGTAGTAAAGCAAGTTCTATAGAAAGTGACCTTTGCCCATTATTCGGTTCTTAACTTATAATGAAACTATGCAATGTCCGAATGACAATACCGAGATGTATCAGGTAAAAATCGAAGGTCATTACAGTCAGCCAATCTTACTTGAACAATGCAAGGAATGTGGTGGGATTTGGTTTGATAAGATGGAATTATTTAGTGCGAGACATGGAGAGGCAGAAAAAATCGAGGTATTTGATTCGAAAAGCCTATGGACTCCTACAAATATAGAAAAGCGAATCCTTAGATGTCCATTAGATCAATCGGAGCTTTTCCAGTTTAAAGACCGGTACTTTCTTAAAGGCATTATTTTGGAGCGCTGCCCTTGGTGTAGTGGAATCTGGCTAAACCGAGGTGACTTCACAAAATTTCAACAGGCCCGGCAAGAGCTAAAGCGAACCAAAGAAAGAAGCTCTAAAGATAAGAGGTTGGAAGAGGATATTAAGCGCACATTGTCAGCGCATCGTGCTGAAGCTGCTAGTAATACATTAGAAAAACTTGGCAGATTTCTGTCTATGCCAATTGATCGAGCCACCTTGCTACCATTGGAGTATTCGGAGAAGCAGCTGGGACAAGGAAAAACCGGCAATTTAATTTTAGATGTCTTGATGTTGATATTGATGGCTCTTATTCGTAGAAGATAGAAAAGCTCAAAAATATAGCGGATAACAAGATGAGTTTTTGTGCAATTCGGCAAATTGCACAAAAGTCAGAAAAGTGCAATCCCTTCTTGACAGCAGATTTCAAAGGAGATTGCAATCCACCTCAAGAAAGGAGGCAAGCGGCCTCTGCTTTTCTCACAAGCTACATGAGGTACTAAGTAGCAAGTCCCGCAGCTTTCAGGATATCTGGAACCACCTCTTCCCGGCCTATGGCCATGACATGAACTCCATCGCATATGGATTCTTTTTCCAGAGTGGCAATCATCCGACCCGCGATTTCTATACCCTTATTGATTGCCTCGCCTTTGGGGGCAGCCGCTAATTCATCAATCAAGTTTTGGGGCACAGAGACGCCCGGGACATTTTCGGTCATATACGTCGCCATCCTGGCTGACACAAGCAGAATGATGCCAGCCAGTATCTTGACCGGGAACTGGCGGGCATATTCCATAAACTTAGCGAATTTGTCCAGGTCATAGATGGCTTGAGTCTGAAAGAATTCGGCACCGGCTTCAATCTTTTTTTCAAACTTTATTAACTGAGGCTCAATCGGGTTTGCTTCAGGTGTGACTATGGCTCCGGCACAGAACTCCACAGCCCCGTCGAGCTCATTCTCTCCAAGGTCTTTGCCCGCTTCCAGCTGCCGAATTGTCTTCAGCAACTGTGCCGAATCCAGGTCGAAAACGCCCTTGGCCGCCTTGTGGTCGCCAACTACAACAGCATCTCCAGTCAGGCAGAGGACATTTCTTATGCCTCTGGTGTATGCGAAGAGAAGCTCGGCTTGAAGGGCAAGACGATTACGGTCGCGGCAGGTCATCTGTAATATGGGCTCGCCTCCTTGTTCTTTAATAGCCAGACAGCCGCCAATGGAGGGAAAGCGCATCACGGAACTCTGGTGGTCAGTAACATTCAGCGCGTCTACTTTGTCCTTGAGAAGGTCAATATGGTGGAGCATCTTCTCAATGTTCGTCCCCTTTGGTGGACCGATTTCGCTGGTTATCACAAATTTATCAGATTTGAGAACTTCCCTAAAACTCGGTGCCATAGCTCCTCCTTCACGTAATCCTGATAGTTCGCGGCCTGAGGACCGCGTTGTAATCTCTGGGGGAATAATACTTACGCATCAAATCCAGCCGGCCCTGTGCTTCCAGTCGCTGATATATGAGAGTCCAGGCACAATCCTTTTCCTTATCTACCTCGCATTTACCATTGTCGGTGCCACCACATGGACCGTTCAGCAAACCTTTGTGACATGCCGTCAGGGGACAGATGCCAGCAGTTTGCCCCAGGACACACTGACCACACTGGGCACAAACCTCTTGAAAACAGCCTGGACTATCCTCGACACCTATGAAAAGCGTATCCAGGGCCGGAATGACCGGCTTGTCAATATAGGTACTCAGCTTATGCACTCCTAAAGCACAGGCCATGACCAGAATACATTTGGCATTCTGAATGGCTCCATTATTTTCTTTAACAGCTACTTCGGTCATCTCATCACAGGCGGTAGGGATAACTGTCCAGCCGGTGACCAGCTTGCCCAGTTCTTGTAGGCGCTCCCTCATTTCCAAGACCTCTTCCCTCCCACCAGTTTTAGTCATTGTGGCGCATGTGCCACAACCAGCAATATACACTCGGTCAAACCCGTCTAACTGCTGCTCGATTTCCTCAAAAGTCTTTTGCTTAGTAATAGATTTCATGCCTAACCTCCCACGAATCAAAAAAGTCAAAAGTTAAAGGTTAAAAATCAAAATTACAAATCAAAAATAAAACTTTTAAATACCTTTCTTTGCATATTTGCTGTTGCTCTGTCATTTTGCACTTTTATTTTTGCCTTTTGCATTACTTTTCTAGGTCGCATCTTAAGCAACGCTTAGCCTCCTGTCTCGCCTTGTCCTCAGAAAAGCTCAGCTCTATCTCTTTGAAGCTACCTTTCCTCTCCTCAAGAGGGAGATGAGGTGTTTCTGGCCTGAATTGTGGTTCCCAGCTTTCTTCTTCCTCTCCACTTATTTTTTCCTTAATAACGCTGGGCTTCAGGTCATACATCTCGACCCGTGAGGTATCGCCCCGGAGATATTTGTCTATGGCGATAGCCCCTCTCCGGCCAGCCGCAATAGCTTCTATAACCATGCCTGGTCCGGAGACAAAATCCCCTCCGGCAAAGACCTCGGGAACATTGGTGACCAATCTGTTCTCATCAACTGCCAGCCTTTCCCACCGAGTACGCTCAAGAGCACTATCCGGGGGTAAAAATGACAGGTCTGGAGCCTGCCCCACAGCAGCAATGACAGTATCCGCTGGAGCAAAAAACTCTGAGCCAGGAACGAGGATTGGGCGCCGGCGTCCGCTGGCGTCAGGCTCACCCAGCCTCATGTGGACACACTGTAAACCGGTCACTTTCCAATCATCGCTTACTATGCGGGTGGGGCTGACGAGGAAATTAACCTGGACGCCTTCAGCCAGAGTCTCATCATACTCCACCTCAGTTACTGGCATCTCCTCCCGCGACCGACGGTAAAAGATGCTCGCCTCATCGGCACCAAGGCGAAGAGCGGTGCGAGAAGAATCCAGGGCCACATTGCCACCCCCGATAACAGCAACAATGCGCCCAATCTTGACAGGCTTGCCAACCTTCACATCCCTTAGAAATCTCAAACCATAATAGAAGCCTTCAATATCCTCCAGTTCTCCAGGTATGCCAATGTTCTGGCTCCTTTGTGCCCCAGCGGCAATAAAGACAGCTTCGAAGCCACTATCTTTGATATCTTCTATGGTGAAATTTACGTTGATTGGTGTGTCGTATTTTATCTCCACTCCCCGCTTGGCGATATAATTTATCTCCTTTTCAATAACCTCCCGCGGCAAGCGAAAGTCGGGTATAGCTACCGAAAGCATGCCCCCGCCTAGGGGAAGAGCTTCAAAGACCGTGACAGGATAGCCCATTTGAGCCAGAAAGTAGGCGCAGGACAGCCCTGTAGGTCCCGCTCCTACCACCGCTACTTTTTGACTGTGAGTCAGGGGAAAGGGTTCTGGTTCAGGTAATTCTTCGATGTGATCAAAATACCAGTCGGCGGCAAAGCGCTTAAGCGCCCTGATAGCTACGGGGTCGTCGAGTTCCCCGCGGCGGCACCTCCCCTCGCAGGGGTGATGGCAGATGCGGCCGCAAATAGCGGGGAAGGGATTGCGCTCCCTGATGGTGTTGACAGCCTCCAGATACTCACCATCGGCAATTTGAGCCACGTATTTGGGAATATTGATTCCTACCGGGCAGGTATGCTGACACGGTGATATCATGAGGGCATCGCACACGGCGGCCGGGCATTTTTTCTCTTTTATGTGGGTTTCATATTCATCTCTGAAGTACTCAAGAGTAGTGAGCACGGGGTTGGGACAGGTTTGCCCCAGACCGCAGAGCGAGCATTCCTTAACCGTCTTGGCTATGGTAAGCAGAGTATCCATATCCTCTTCACGCCCCTTGCCCTGAGTGATTCTGGTAAGTATTTCTAGCATTTGTCTGGTTCCCAGGCGGCAAGGGACACACTTCCCGCAGGACTCCGCTTGAGTGAAGCTCAAGAAATACCTGGCTATCTCCACTATACAGGTGGTCTCGTCCAACACCACCATGCCGCCAGAGCCCATAATCGAGCCTAATTGAGCCAGTGTTTCATAGTCCACGGGGGAATCGAGAAATCGGGCAGGGATGCAGCCGCCTGAAGGACCGCCTGTCTGCACCGCCTTAAACCGCTTGCCCCGGGGGATACCACCCCCTATATCAAAGATAATGGTGGATAGGGGAGTGCCCATAGGCACCTCCACTAACCCGCTGTTGGCAATCTTCCCCGTGAGGGCAAAGACAGCCGTCCCTTTGCTCTTTTCAGTACCGATGCTGGCAAACCAATCAGCCCCGCGGTCAATAATGATGGGAATGGAAGCCACGGTCTTTACATTATTGATATTGGTAGGCTTTCCTTCCAGACCTGATTGGGCGGGAAATGGGGGGCGGGGGCGAGGCATGCCCCGTCGGCTCTCAATTGAAGCCATTAGAGCTGTTTCTTCACCACAAACAAAGGCCCCGGCGCCTTCTTTGATGTGCACCACAAAATCAAAGCCCGAGCCGAGAATATCTTTACCCAAAAAGCCCCTTTGCCGGGCGTGCTCTAAGGCAGTGTGAACTCGCTTTACCGCTAAGGGATACTCAGCACGGACATAGATGTAGCCCTCATTGGCACCTATGGCATATCCAGCAATGGTCAACCCCTCAACAACGGCGTGGGGATCTGCTTCCAGGATGGAGCGGTCCATAAAAGCACCGGGGTCGCCTTCATCGGCATTGCAGATGACATATTTCTTTTCTCCGGGAGCATTACGGCAAAATTCCCACTTGCGCCCGGTGGGGAAACCAGCGCCACCTCGCCCGCGAAGGCCAGATTTCTTAATCTCCTCAATAACCTGCTCGGGAGTCATCAAAAGAGCCTTTCTCAACGCCCGATAACCCCCGCGAGCAATATAATGCTCGATTTTTTCCGGGTTGATTTGCCCGCAATTCCGCAGAATGACACGCTGCTGTTTTTTGTAGAAGTTTATCTCTGAATAATGCGGCATGGCTTTGCCAGTTACCGGGTCATGATAGAAAAGGCGTTCCACAGGCTTGCCATCTCGAAGATGAGAGGCGACAATTTCTGGAGCATCCTCGGCCTGGACATGGGTATAGAAAATGCCTTCAGGTTCGATGACTACATTGGGACCCTGCTCGCAGAAACCGTGACAACCAGTGAAATCCACCTCGGCATGGCTTATCCCTTGCCGGCTTATTTCTTCCTTTAGAGCCTCATATACAGCATCAGAGCCGCTGGAAAGGCATCCTGTTCCCTGACAAACAAAGATGGTGCAATGGCTTTCCATATTACTTTTCACCCTCTCGATTCTTAAGCAGTTGCTCCACTTTTTTAGGGTTCATATGACCGTGGACGTGGTCAGCGACGACTATATTTGGGGCCAGGGCGCAAACGCCGATGCAGGCTACGGTTTCCAGTGTATATTCCAAATCAGGGCTAGTCTCCCCTTCTTCTAAACCTAGGTGCTGCTTAACCAATTTCAGTATCGTCTTCCCTCCCCGCACATGGCAAGCTGTCCCTCGACAAACTCTAACAACTTTTCTGCCCCGTGGCTGAGTGTAAAGCTGGGCATAAAAACTAATCACCCCTTGTACCTGACTGGGGAAAACCCCCAAGCTTCTGGCTATAAGCGGTATAGACTGAGGAGGGATATACCCGAACTCACTTTGGATTTTTTGCAGCAGTGGTATCATTGCCCACTTCTGCTGACTATATTCAGAAGCGATGGCATTTATTCGTGCCAGGTCAGCCTTTGTGATTGTCTTCGCTTTATTCATGAAGTTCCAGCCTTTCTATTCTCATATTAAGTAGCACGGGGGGCTTGTCCCCCATCCTTTTGTCGAGGACAAGCCTCGGCGTTACAATTTCTCTATTTTTACGCTGCATGCTTTCAGTGAAGGCGCTTTTGTTTCGGGATTTAAGACAATGTCGAATAGCTCATTAACCGGAGTCTCTGGGAATGAAACTGGCATAAAGAGCATCCCCTGACGCAGTGTATCGGTAATCTTGGCTATTGTAGTCACCTCGCCTACAGGTGAGATTACCTTGACCTTCTCACCATCAGTGATGGCAAGTTTTCTGGCGTCAGACTCACAAATTTCCACAAAAGCCTCCGGCGAGAATTTTTTCAATCGTAGAGACCTGGAGCTTCTGGAGCCAGTGCCGAAATGATAAAGAGTAGTCCCGGTGAGCAGAGTAAAGGGATAATCTGACTTTCTCTCCCCTGCTTGTGGAGTATATTTAATGGGGGAGAAACGGGCAAATCCCTTTAAGAGTTGCCTACCATAGGTGCGTCCTGTTTCCCCGTAGGCTAATTCATCCTGTCTTTCGAAATCAGTATAGTCTTCGTATGAAGGAACTAATTCCTCAATCTCACTCATAACATCCTGTAGAGAGGAATATGGCATCGGAGACCCCATTTTGTCAGCCAGCCGCAGGATTATCTCCCAGTCTGGCAGGCTTTCACCAATAGGCTTGATCGCTTTACGCACCCTGTTTACCCTGCCCTCAAAGTTAGTGAATGTCCCTTCTTTTTCGGCGAAGCTTGCGGCAGGTAGAACTACATTTGCCAGTTTGGCCGTCTCAGTAAGGAACATATCCTGTACCACCAGAAAATCAAGGGAAGATAGGACTTCTGTAATGAGTCTCGAATTTGGAAAGCTCAAGACAGGATTTTCTCCTACGATATACATGCCTTTAATCTTTCCCTTTTTTACCTGTTCCATAATCTCCAGGGTCGTTAGTCCAGGCTCAGCCGGCAAGCTTGCCCCCCAACGTTCTTCGAACATCCCCCTGGCCTGGGCATCCGTTACACTCTGATATCCAGGCAGAAATTTGGGCAGTGTTCCCATGTCGCAGGCGCCTTGTCCATTATTTTCTCTTTGTAGCGCATACACGCCACCCCCCTTACGCCCGATATTTCCCGTCAGTAACGCCAAATTTGCCAGGGCCCCTACACCATCAGTCCCTCCGGTATGCTGCGTGATTCCTGTGCCATAGACAATTGCCGCCCGGCTTGCCTCGGCGTATAATCGAGCGGCGGCACGAATCTCTTGACCTGTAATGCCAGTAGTCTTCTCGACGTACTCCAGGGTATACTTTTTCAAGCTTTCGTCAAAAGCTTCAAAGTTATCTGTTCTTCTGGCGACAAATTCCTCGTCCAGCAAGCCTTCGTCAATAATCACCTTGGTCAGGCCATTTATAAGAGCCACGTCAGTGCCGACTTCAGGTCGTAACCAAAGATGGGCAAACAAAGAGAGCTTTGTCTGCCGAGGATCTATCAACAATAATTTGACACCGCGCTGTTTGACAGCACGCTTTATGGCATAACCGACGGCAGGGGCTGAGGAACTGGGATCAGCCCCGACAACCAGTATAAGCTCGGTTTGTTCCAAGTCACCAAGATAATTTGTAGTGCCGGAGAAGCCAAGGGAAGACCCCAGGCCGATACGACTGGCGGAGTTGTACAAGCGACCGCCATTATCAATATTGTTGGTGCCCAGCACACATCTGGCGAATCTCTGCAAGAGGTAGTTATCTTCGTTGGTGCACTTGGATGAACCTAGAACAGCTAGGCTGTCGGACCCTCGCTTATCCTTTACTCGCTTGAATCCAGTAGCTACTTGCTCCAGGGCTTCTTCCCATGACACCTCCTCAAAAGTGTTATCCCTCTTGACCAGGGGTTTGAGCAACCTATCCGGGCTATGGATAAAATCACAGCCATAGCTTCCCCTCACGCAGAGCGTGCCTTTGTTCACCGAGCTTTCCTTGCCTGGCGCGATCCGCACTACATGTCCATCCTTGGCTTCCAGGCAAATGCTACAGCCACAGCCACAGTAGGGACAGGTTGTCTGGACAACAGTCTGGGTTGTTCCTCTATATATTTTCTCCTTCTCCGTCAGCGCGCCTGTAGGGCACAGCGCCACACAAGTTCCACAGAAGGTACACTCAGAGTTTTCCAGGGGCAAATTGTTCAGTGTCGCCGGTATGGTCGTAAATCCTCGTTGAAAGTAGTCAATAGCACCTTCAACGACTAGTTCCTGGCAGGCTCGAATACATTTAGCACACAATATGCACTTGCTCAGATCCCGTTCAAGGAAGGGATTGACCTCCCCAATGCTGGCTATCTGGGGAATTCTTTGAAGATCCACCAATCCGATGCCCAGGTCTGAGGCAATTTGGCGTAGCTGGCAGCGATTGCCTTTATCGCATACCAAGCAAGAATCAGGATGGCTGGCTAGCATCAGCTTAACTATGGTCTTGCGGCGCTCTATAACCCGATTGGAAAGGGTATTGATCACCATTCCCGGCGCTATCGGGGCGACACAAGATGCCAATAAGGCGTTATTTCGTTCGTCTTCTACCAGACAGACACGGCAAGCCCCGACTGAAGAGAGTTGAGGATCGTGGCAGAGTGTGGGGATATCTATGCCTGATTCCTTCGCCAGTTCTAGGATGGTCATCCCCGGATAGCCACTTACCTCACGACCGTCAAGAGTAATGGTTATCGGCTGCAAACCAATATCCTCCTTCATAACCCAGCAGTTGGGGGTAAGGATTCCCAAAGGGGATTACTTATTTTTATCTAGACCCTCCGGCCAGTTGGCAGACACGTAGGCAAAAGACCGAGGGAAGTATCTTCCTTCACCTACTGTCCTTATGCCAGTCAAGAGGTCGGAACTGGCAGCGCTCTTGGCAATAAAGCCGTAAGCCCCTACCTGCTTAGCAACAAACATGTTCTCCTCTTCGTCATATTGGGTTAGAATCAAAACCTTTGTCTCTGGATATTCCTCGGTTATTTGTTTCGTTGCTTCAAGTCCGCTCATCACCGGCATGACTATATCCATCACCGCCACATTCGGCGTGAGACGCTGCACTTTATCAATGGCATCTCGCCCGTCAACAGCTTCACCTATTACTTCCATGTCTTTTTGCAGACTCAGCAGGGCGCAAATTCCTTCCCTGACGACAGCATGGTCATCTACCACCAGCACCTTGATTCTTCTCAGTGTCTTATCCAGGAATTTCTCAGCCCAGGCCACTATTGAATCTGACTCGACTGGCTTGATTAAATATTGTTCGGCTTCAAGCTTCAAGCCCTCGTCCATACGCCACCCCTTAATCAGACGCTTTTCCTGTGGGGCATCAACCACAATGAGAGGCACTCCTCTGAAATTGGGGCTCTGTTTCAACCACTGGTGCAGCTGAAAGGCATCTCCGCGTGGCATTATTGTGCCCAAAATAATCAGGTCAGGTTTTTCGTGACGCGCTACCTCCTCTGCCTCTAATCTGTTGCCAGCGGTAAGCACTTGCCAACCTTTTGCCAGTAACTTAGCTTGCATATCCGTAATGAACTCCGACTCATCATCCACCAGCAGAATTTTAGTGTTCTTTTCCATCTTTCACCCCCTTGCCAACTACACGTTTTTAGGAGTTTGTTTTAGCCTGCTACCATAAAGTATAATGCCCGGTCTATTGAAGGCATAGAGGTGTTTACCCCAAAAGGCAAGGAAATATCACCGCAATTTTTTGCAGTTAATTGCTCATTTATGTGGATAACGTTTCCCATTAGTGGGGTGTGGGAAATAGGCGGTGCCGTGAAAACTGCGAGGCAATAATCTCAGACGACGATAATGCCTTTGCGCAGGGCATATTTGAACAGGTCAAGGCGGTTGTGGATATCCAGCTTTGCCATCAGGTTAGTCTTGTGTCTTTCTACAGTTTTGGGACTAATGACCAGCATTCGGGCTATCTCACGAGTAGAGTGCCCTTCTGCTAGCAATTTTAGTATTTCTCTCTCTCGGTTGGTCAGTTGTTCAGAGATGTCCTTGTTTTTTCCTACTCTGGCTATCTGTCGGTAGTCTTCGACCAAGAGTCTGGCTATGGATGGAGATAGGAAAGAATCCCCGCGGTACACAGACCGAATGGCTGAGGTAAGCTCTGAGGATGCCGCTGCTTTACTGATAAAACCGCTGGCCCCAGCTTCAATAACGGGTAATACATATTCCCTGTCTTCGTATTGGGTCAATACTATCACCTTTATCCCCGGGAACTCTTTACGTATTCGGCGAGTTGCTTCCAGTCCATCCATAAGAGGCATGACTATGTCCATAAGCACTATGTCAGGCGAGAGCTTGGTAACCATTTCCAGCGCTTCCCTGCCATTGGTGGCCACGCCTATTGCCTCTATATCCCCGGTAAGAGCAAGCAAGGCACAAATACCATCACGCACGATGGCATGGTCGTCAGTTACCAGTACTTTTATTTTCGCCATATCTAATGTCTTGACCTATTGGAATCTTGGCCCAAACTGTAGCTCCTGCTCCAATCTTGGACTCAATACCGCTGGTGCCGCCAAGGAAGCCGATCCTCTCTCTCATACTGAATAATCCACGGCCTCGCCCGCTTTCCTCCACATCGGTGATTTTGGAAACATCAAATCCTTGCCCGTCATCGCTAATACTTAACGAGAACTCACCTGGTTGATATACCAGCACTATGGAAGCATTCTTTGCTTTAGAATGCTCGGCAATGTTGCCAATGGCTCCCTGAAAAACGCGGAAAAGAGCAGCTTCTACATCAGGGGGAAACCGCATCTCAGTCCCTTTAACCTCCACTGTTACGTTAATGTTTAAGGGCTGAAGCCTATTCTTGGCATGCTGGCGAACAGCAGCGACTAACCCCAGCGTATCCAATACAGCAGGGTGGAGATTGGAAATTACCCTACTTACTTCCTTATGTACCTGCACTGTCAGCGATTGGACTTTCTTCAGGCTAGCAATGAATTTATCATCTTGATCACCAGACTTCGCGGACATTTCTATCAGCGCTTCTAGCTGAAGTGCTATCCCAGAGAGTGCTTGACTGGTCTCATCGTGTAACTCACGGGCAATCCTCCTCCGTTCCTCCTCCTCTGCGACAAGATTCTGTCGTGCAAGTTTGCGTAATCTTTCCCGTGCTTTTCTCAGCCGCTCGTGCAGTCCTGCCTGCTCGATGGCTATGCCAAGTTGGTCCCCAATCGAGTGCAAGAGATGCACATCTTCTTTGGTGAAGTGATGTGGCACATGGCTAGAAACGTTGAGCACTCCTAGAACGTTATCTTTCGCTCGGAGAGGGACGCTGATGAATGCCATTAAACCTTCTAAACTTATCAAATCAAGCCGGGCAGCGTTTGGTTCTGAAGAGATATCCTCCAGTAGTACTGACCTGCCGCTTTGAGCTACTTTTCCTGCAATTCCCTCGCCAAGCTTAAGATGCATCTCTTCAGCATATTTGGCAGACAGGCCGTGATAAACACGGTAGGATAGCGTCTGCCCCGACTCATCCAGGAGCATTATTCCTCCAACACTTCCGTTCACGACGTTGAGCACATTATCCAAGCCAATCCTAAGAATAGCATCCAACTCATGCAGACCGCTGATTGCCGCCGAGACTCGACTCAAAGCCACGAGGTCATGATAATATTTCTCAGCTTTGCTACCCTGATCAGATAGATTTAAATCAGAACTAGCTGAGCTGGCAGCTTTCTCAACTTCCTTACCTTTTTTCATTGTCCTTTCTTCACCAAAGCAACCCTACATTTAAGCCTATACAAAATAATGACCTTTTGCAACCTCTTGTGTTTGCTACAATTAAGCAACGCATTGCCTTCTTCCCCAAGATAGGGGAGTCATCCCTGGCATCGCCAGGCGGTGTAAAGCATGATGGGGTTAAATGAATTGGGCAACCGCGTCATTTTAAAACATTGCCTATTGCTTGTTATTGGCGGAGAGGGTGGGATTCGAACCCACGGTCGGGAAACCCGACACACGCTCTCCAGGCGTGCCTGTTAGACCACTCCAGCACCTCTCCGCGGAGAGGGTGGGATTCGAACCCACGAGGCATTTCTGCCCACCGCTTTTCGAGAGCGGCACCATCAACCACTCGGTCACCTCTCCTTGATTACATAGCCAATTATAGCATACAGGGTATCTTTGATTGGATGATTCTTGGCAGGCTTCCCACCTATGTAGTATGATTGCCCTACTTTGCTTGGTTTCAGGAGCCGCCTTTGATTTGGTTCAAGTTTGTTCTCTGCCTGGCCGTTGTCTTATTTGCCGGAACAAAACTAGCTCAATATGGGGATGCTATCGCTGAGAAGACGGGCCTGGGGCGGATATGGATAGGGCTGGTGCTTATTGCTGCTATTACCACCATGCCGGAACTTGTCACTGCAGTCAGTTCTGTAGCACTGGTTCACTCGGCGGATTTAGCTTTGGGCACGCTTTTGGGAAGTTGCTGTTTCAATCTCTCTATCCTGGCTTTACTGGATATTCTCCACTCGCGTACCCCGGTTTTGTCCGTGGCAAGCCCGAGGCATGTGATAACGGCTGGCTGGGGAGCATTGCTCATTGCCCTTGCTGCCGCAAGCATAATCGCTGGTGGCAGGTTTTCCTTTTTGGGCTTGGGTTGGATAGGCATCCCAAGCATTGTTATTCTTATACTGTATTTGCTGGGGATGTGGTGGATATTCCGTCGCGAACGCGGTCAGCGATTGCATGCTGCTCCAACTACCTCCCTCCAATACGATAAGTTTACTACAAGAACGGTGTACATCAGATTTGCTCTGGCAGCAGCAGCAATTATTGCTGCTGGAATATGGCTATCCTTTATTGGAGATGAAATCAGTGAGGCTACTGGTTGGGGCAGCACCTTTGTCGGGACTTTATTTCTGGCGATTACTACGTCGGCACCGGAGTTAGTGGTTGCTGTTACTGCCCTCCGTATGGGTGCCGTAGATTTGGCAGTGGCTGATATATTAGGCGCCAATATGCTCGATATTGCTATCATTGCCCCGGTTGACCTTGCCCAGGGTCAAGGATTTATTCTTTCCTCAGTATCAAGTGGTCATCTTATTATTGCCTCCGTGGCAGTGATGATGAGCCTTCTGGTTATTGTCGGGCTGAGGTTTCGGCGAAGGTGCAAAGTTTTTAAGGTGGTTAGTTGGTATACCCCCGTTTTGATCGCGCTTTATATTTTCGGCGCTTATGCCTTATTTAACTCAGGAATTGGTTTGTGATACACTATTGAGAATTAGGCAGCCCCTGTAGCTCAGAGGATAGAGCACTGGCCTCCGGAGCCAGGTGCAAGGGTTCGAGTCCCTTCAGGGGCGGTTTGTAATTAGGCTGTTTAAAAATTTAGTTGCCCAATTTATTTTAACCCACAAAATCATAGGTTTGGTTGGGTGAGAGTGTATTGGGCGACGAGGTCTGATAAATCGGGCAGCTACAAGAACCCCAAAATTGAACGGGAAATCAAAATTAAACTACCTCTTGGTATGATAAGGAGGTGTTGTGTTATGACTGAGCTTCTTGAAGTAAGATGGCATGGCAGAGGAGGGCTGGGAGCGGTGACTTCGGCGGAGCTGGTTGCCCGTGCTGCTATAAGCGAAGGAAAATATGGGCAGTCATTTCCTAGCTTTGGACCCGAAAGGAGGGGAGCACCGGTACTTGCTTTCCTGAGGATAAGTGATGAATTTATCAGGACCAGGACAGTTATCTACGAGCCCGATGTAGTGGTCGTGCTCGATCCAGGGTTGTTGCACGCAGTTGATGTGACCTCAGGGCTTAAAAAGAATGGTAAAATCATAATTAATTCCAGGAAATCGCCCGCTGAACTGAAGTCTGAATTCGGGTATAAGTGGCCTGTAGCTACAGTGAACGCTACGAAAATCGCCGGAGAAACTATCGGGATGCCTATCACTAACACCGCTATGATAGGCGCACTGCTAAAAGTTACTGAGGCCGTGAAAATTGATTCTATGGTTGAGCAGCTACATGAACGGTTCGGGGCGCGGGCTAAGGGAAATATCGAGGCCGTGAAAAGAGCTTACAAAGAGGCTGTGATAGAGGAGTAAGAAATGACGGAGAAAAGGCTAAAAACGGGGTCTGATTTTACCTGGAAGGATATGGAAGTTGGCAATATCGTAACAGAGGTGGGAAATGCTAGCGTTCGGAAGACTGGTGACTGGAGGACAGAAAGGCCCATACTGGATAAAGAAAAGTGCACCAGGTGTGCCTTGTGCTGGATTTATTGCCCTGATGCCGCCATAAAGCCCTCTGAGGAAGGGTATTATGAGTCTGACCTTTATTACTGTAAAGGTTGTGGGATCTGCGCTAGTATATGCCCTGCAGGAGCTATAACTATGATAGAGGAGGAAGAAAAATGAGTAAAAGAGTGGGGTTAGAGGCATCACGTGCTGCTGCCGAGGCAGCCAGAATGGCTGACGTTGATGTCATTGCTGCCTATCCTATAACACCCCAGACGCATATCCCTGAGAGGCTTGCCGAGATGGTGGCTGATGGTGAGTTGAACGCCGCTTATATTCCGGTGGAGTCGGAGCATTCGGCCATGAGCACTTGTCTTGGAGCTGCTGCGGTAGGAGCAAGGACTTTTACTGCTACTGCAGGTCAAGGCTTGGAACTTATGCATGAAGTTGTTTATGTTGCTTCATCTATGAGATATCCCATAGTCATGACAATATGCAACAGAGCTCTTTCTGCACCCTTAAGCGTTTGGGGAGACCACTCCGATGCTATGGCTGTCCGAGATACCGGCTGGATCCAGGTATTTTGCCAGAACAACCAGGAGGCATTTGATATGACTCTTTGGGCATTTCGTGTTGGTGAAGATTCCAGAGTCCTTTTCCCCGTAATGGTTCATTTCGACGGATTCCATCTGTCACACGTAACAGAGCCAGTTATCTTGCCAGAACAAAAAGAAGTGGATAAATTTCTCCCAAGATTCCAATACCCTTTTGCTTTAAACCCCGATAAACCAATGACCCACGGAGCTTTCGGTCCCCCCGACATATATGCAGAAGCGAAGGTAGCTCAAGAGGTAGCGTTCAGGAAATCCAAGGGTGTGATAATTCAAGGGTTTAAAGAATTTGGAGACATATTTGGCCGTTATTATCACCCCGTCGAGCCCTATAAGACGGAAGGAGCTAAACTGTTGCTTCTGACTATGGGGAGTTTTAGTGAGACAGCCAAGATTGCCATAGATACAAAGAAGGACAAAGGAGAATCTGTAGGGCTTATCAACTTGCGTCTTTGGAGGCCTTTCCCATTCGAGGAACTTCGCCAGGCGGTAAAGGATGCCGAAACTCTTATCGTTTTTGACCGATGTATCTCCTTCGGAGGCCCCGGGGGGCCAGTTTCCTCCGAAATTAGGTCAGCCTTATATAATGAGAAAAAGAGGCCGAGGATTGTGAGTCTTATAGGTGGTTTGGGTGGAAGGGACATGTCGGTAAAAGATTTTGAGTATGTTATTGACCGGGGTCGGGAGATCGTGGAAAAGGGGTCGAAGGAGTTATTTGAGACAGTGGGTATAAGAGGAAAGGTAACAGGTATAAGGGGGTAAAAAATGGAGGGGAAATTTATAAAAATTGGCAAAAATCGTGTGACCGCAGATGAGTTTGTCGCTGAGGGACATAGTTTTTGTACTGGCTGCGGCGAAGCTTTGGCATTAAGGCTCGCCTGCAAAGCTTTGGGAAGGGATGTAATAATTGCCAATGCTACCGGGTGCATAGAAATTTGCACTTCGCCGCTTCCTGTCACCTCGTGGAGAGTTCCCTGGATACATACGTTGTTTGAGAACACCGCCGCTGAAATTTCGGGCATAGAAGCAGGGTTAAAGATTTTGATGAAGAAAGGTAAGATGCCTGAGAGGGACATTAAATGCGTGGCTGTGGCTGGAGACGGAGGGACAAGCGACATAGGAATGCAAGCTTTGTCTGGAGCGTTTGAAAGGAAACATGACTTTTTATATCTCTGTTTTGATAACGAAGCGTATATGAATACCGGTATCCAGAGGTCAAGTGCCACTCCTTATGGAGCTTCGACTACCACGGCACCTGCGGGCAAGCTTAGCATTGGCCAGACTACCTGGAAGAAGAACATGCCTGAAATTGCTGTCGCCCATGACATACCTTATGTAGCCACAGCCTGTCCCAGCTATCCTTTTGATTTAATAAATAAGGTTAAAAAAGGTGGGAAAGCCAAGGGGCCGGCTTATGTACATATACTATCTCCTTGCCCTACAGGCTGGAGATCACCCACCGATTTAACTATTGAAATAGGTCGGCTTGCCGTAGAGACTGGTATTTTCCCTCTCTATGAAGTAGAAAATGGTCGGTATAAATTAAATGTTGACCGACCTAAGCTTAGCCCGGTTGAGGAATACTTAAAGCTACAAGGCCGGTTCCGTCATTTATTGGATGGGGAGATTGAAAAAATTCAAGAGCACGTAAATGAAGAATATGCCAAACTCAAGGCAAAGATAGCCTGTTTTGCAGCTTGATTTCTTCTAATAAGCAAGGTTGATTGCTTCAATTCTCCTTACCTACTATAATACTTAGCTATACGGGGTGTGGCGCAGTGGCTAGCGCGCATGGTTTGGGACCATGAGGTCGGAGGTTCAAATCCTCTCACCCCGACCATCATAAAACCTTTTCCATTTTGTAGAAACCCAGAAAAAATTTGACAAGGACTTGACAGGTGAAATGAACTAAGGCATAATTGTTAGTCGTGTCTAACAATTCTGGGAGTAGGCAATGGTAAGACAAGAAGCACAAAGAACGCAGACCGCCAGCATGGAAGACTACCTTGAGGCGATAGCTAACCTCGGTGAAGGAAGGAATGTGGTAAGAGTAAAGCAGATAAGCGAAATGCTGGGAGTTAAGATGCCCAGTGTTACCTCTGCCTTGAAAAAACTCTCAGAACAGGAGCTTGTGGAGCATGAGAGATATGGCCACATAAAGCTCACTCCCGAAGGTGATGAGGTTGCCCGCGATGTGATTCGCCGACATAAGGCGTTGACCCGTTTTTTTGCTCAAGCTCTGGGCATTAACCGAGAAACTGCGGAAGAAGATGCCTGCAGGATTGAGCACGTCATTAGCCCCTTGAGTATGGAGAGACTAGCAAAGTTTGTGGAGTTTATAGAGGCCTGTCCACTGGGAGGGGCTAATTTCCCCAGTAGATATGAATATTATTTAGAGCACGGGGAGCTCCCTCGAGATTGCTCAAAGAGAAGTGTGAAGAAAAGGAAATAAAAACGGCAAAAAAATTTGAAATTTATAAGTTAAACAAGGCTAACTTATTAAAGACAGGAGATAAGCTATGACCACGCATCAAAATGAGCAAGTGACTCTGGCCGAGATGAAGACCGGGCAGACAGGCACTGTGGTTGGAGTCATGGGAGGACATGGCTTCATTCAGCGTCTGGATGCCTTGGGTATCAGACCAGGGAAGAAGGTGACCAAGCTGAGTTCTACGCTATTTCGTGGCCCGGTCATTCTCAGGGTGAATAATACCCAGGTGGCTGTTGGTTTTGGTATGGCCAGGAAAATAATAGTCGAACTAGATAAATATCTACCGCGAGCTTCCTAAGATGATGCGTATCCTGCTTGTGGGTAATCCCAATGTGGGCAAAAGCGCCCTTTTTTCTCGACTGACCGGTACACACATTATCGCTTCCAACTATCCCGGCACCACCGTGGGGTTCACTAAAGGGTATCTGAAGCTGGGGGAGGAGCGGGCTGAGCTTATCGATGTCCCCGGCAACTATACCCTTGAACCAAGTTCTAAGGCGGAAGAAGTAGCTGTGGAGATGCTCAAAGAAGGGGATTTGGTTATAAATGTCGTCGACGCCACCAATCTGGAAAGAAATCTCAATCTAACCTTGCAGTTGCTGGAGAGACAGACTCCAGCAATAGTTGCTCTCAACATGTGGGATGATACTCGGCATCGAGGTATAAATATTGATGTTGCCAAGCTGGAGGAACTTCTCGGAGTGCCAGTTGTACCCACGGTAGGCGTTACCGGACAGGGAGTAAGGGAATTAGTCAGGCGTCTTCCCGAGGCAAAGGTGCCCGAAAACGCTCGTACTTATTCTAATAGTGACGAGCGGTGGGCGAGGGTGGGTGACATCGTGAGCCAGGTACAATCGTTGAGCCATCGCCACCATCGCTGGTACGAGAATTTGGAAGATGCCAGTAGTCATCGGGTAGGCGGGATAGTTATCGCCCTGCTGGTCCTTTTTGCCACCTTCTGGTTCGTCCGATTCGTTGGCGAAGGAATAATTAACCATGTAGCTGGGCCTCTCTTTGAATGGCTGTGGACACCGTTGCTAGCCAAACTGAGCCTTGCTTTAGGGGCAGGTGGTTTCTGGCACAACGTCTTGATAGGTAACCTTATTGGGGGAGAAATTGACTATTTTCAGTCCTTCGGTTTGCTTAGCACTGGACTTTACATTCCCCTCGCTGCGGTGTTGCCGTATATCTTCTCTTTTTACTTGGCATTAGGAATAATGGAAGATGTTGGTTACCTGCCCCGCCTAGCGGTATTGATGGACACCATAATGCACCGGTTGGGACTACACGGTTATGCCATCATCCCCACTATTCTGGGCTTTGGATGTAATGTGCCTGCGGTTATGGCAACTCGTATTTTGGAGAGCCGTAAACAAAGATTTATTGCGGCGACTTTGATTTCTATTGGCGTTCCCTGTGCTGCTTTGCAGGCCATGATAATCGGACTGCTGGGACGGCAAGGGGTGGGATACCAATGGGTGGGATACGTAGCTATGGTCTATGGGAGCCTGTTTATATCCTGGGTTATCATAGGGCTAATCCTTAATCGTGCTGTCAAAGGATTCAACCCGGAACTTCTGGTGGAGATTCCCCCCTATCGCTTGCCGCCGTGGCGGGTCATTGGTGAAAAGCTCTGGCTACGGGTCTCCGGCTTCATTAAAGAAGCCTTGCCCATAGTCCTCGGCACCGTGTTAGTGGTAAACATCCTGTACACTTTAGGAGTTTTCAATGCCATTGCTGATATTACCGCCCCAGTATTGACTGGGCTGTGGGGGCTGCCTAAAGAGACAATTACAGCTCTGGTCGTCGGCTTTCTGCGTAAGGATGTGGCCATGGGCATGCTAGCTCCCCTGGCTCTAACTGCTAAGCAACTGGTTATCAGTAGCACGGTTCTGGCTATGTTTTTCCCTTGTGTAGCTACCTTTGTGATATTGGCTCGGGAGCTGGGGGCACGAGACGTGCTTAAAGCTGTTGGAATAATGATAGCAGCAGCACTAATAATGGGTAGCTTGCAGAACCTGGTCCTGTAGAGTGAGGTGCTTTTGCCAAAAAGGAGGTGAACATTGATAGTACTAAAAGACACGGTTGAAATTAAAACAGCTCCAGAACAGATTTTTGACTTTTTTGTCCATTTTAAGGAGAATTTTCACGCCTGGCATCCCGATCATGTGGAATGCCGCTACCTTAACTTTGAAGGCACTGCAAAAGAAGGCTCGGTTATTTATATTGAGGAATATCTTTATGGGAAACTACGCAAACTTAAGTTGCATATTACCAAGGTGAAGCCAAATTCCAGGATAGAGTACAAGACTTTCCTTGGCACGAAAGGAGTTTTTATTATAGAGCCACGGGGAGATAATTTGTTGTTTACTGCAGAGATGTATATGGGGACGAATATCCCCTTGCTTACAAACTTGGTGGATATCATTATGAAGATATTTATGTCGCGCCAACTCCAAGGCATAAAGCAACACATGGCTGAGGAAGGACAGAACCTTAAGAGAATCTTGGAGAAATCAAAAAACAAGGCGACTTAGGGAAGAGAAATAAAATTTGAACTTAAACCTATAGGAATAATACACACCCTTTGTAAAGACAAATATGTTCCACAATTTGACCAGAGAATGAATGTGAGAATTGGCTGGTTAAGAGACAAAGTAACCTAGCCTCTGCAGGAATACGAAAGATTTCAAACTTAGAGCAGGGTATTTCCCTTTGGGATTAACAGATATTGAGGCCTCTGCTATCTGACATTCTGAGGGAGCAAAGCGACCGAAGAATGTCACTGAGGCAAATTCCACGAAGGATCCCATGCCCATTAGGGTGGGGTTCGTGGAGAATCCTTCGCTGCCGCTCAGGGTGATAAATAAAAACACTCTCTATACGCCGCACCAAGTAGCTATATTGCTGGGTGGCTCTCTGGCCGATTTTGACAGTTTCCTAAGGATAGGGGGCTGGATTCACGAGCTCATTTAGCAGACAAAAGCTCTTTCAAAATCTGAGAGATATCTTTGACAGCCAGCTTATCATCCAGGTCTTCTGCCTTAACAGCATCGGTGAGCATCGTCAGGCAACTGGGGCAGGCGACTGCTAAAGTAGCGGCTCCGGTTTCGTAGGCTTCTCTGGCCCTGACCCGTGCCGGGCTATCCGTGCTGCCGGCTAGAAGGTCGGTAACGAAATTGCCACTGCCACCGCCACAGCAGAAGGCATCTCTCCTGTTCCGCTCCATCTCCACCAGCTCAATGCCGGGAATACTTTGCAATATCTGCCTCGGCTCGTCATAGATGTTATTATAACGTCCGAGGAAACAGGGGTCCTGATAAGTAACTTTTGCTTTAGCTCGTGAAGGTTTTATCTTATTCTTCTTAATCAAATCATTCAGGAGCTGGGTATAATGACATAATTCAAAGCTTCCACCGAACGCCGGATAATTGTTTTTCATCGTGTTATAGGCATGCGGGGAAAGTGTGACTATCTTCCTCACACCAAGCTCTTTGAATTTCTGGCTGTTTTTTTCCACCAGATTCTGAAACAGTCCCGTTTCCCCCAGCATATATATCTCGTTGCCGCAGCACTCTTCTTCTTCACCAAGTATCCCGAAGGATACTCCTGAGG
>Ga0315539_1000822_pt1 | contig 23259 bp, 12 predicted proteins | sample SalMarSW160150MG_FD_203097 | JGI IMG/M metagenome (GOLD analysis project Ga0315539, IMG submission 203097) | Salt marsh sediment microbial communities from the Plum Island Ecosystem LTER, Massachusetts, United States - Salt Marsh Sediment SW1601-150 ... | reverse complement strand
TTGGTAATCTCATTTTTTGTTTCATATTAGAATAATTTAGTGAGTTCAGGTTATTAAAATACTGATTTATTCATTGGTGACAAACTCTACATAGTGGATAATTTCATAAATTCATTGATCCTGCATGGCGCCTCAATGATGGTAACCATAAGCCATACATTGTGAATGACTAAAAAATAAGACTTACCGTTGTTCTCTTACCCTCCTCCGAGTTCACAAAGATTTCTCCTTTGTGCAGTCGCATGATCTGGCGACAAACATTCAGACCGATGCCTGAGCCATCGTCTTTGGTGGTAAAAAAAGGAACAAAGATCTCTTCCCGGTTTTCTTCTGGTATACCGGCTCCGTTATCCATGACAGAAATAATGGTGCGCTGGTCCTTGTCAAGAAAGCTCTTCAGAATGATCCGTGGATGGGGTTGCTTTTCCATGGCTTCTATTGAGTTTTTCACCAGGTTGATCAATACCTGTTCAACCAGTTGTGGATCGCTTTTAAACGTTTTGGTCAGGTGAATCTCTGTCAACAATTCAATGTTGTTCTCATTCAATTGTTCCATAAATAGCAGCCTGATCCGTTCGAACAATTCCTGGATATCACAACTGGTAAGTTGAAGCGGAGGAAGTTTGGTGATTTTCCTGTACTTGTTAATAAAATGGATCAGCCCTTTGCTTCGTTCCTCAATGATTTCTGTGCTCGAAAGCGCTACATCGATATCATCGTTACGGATCTCCGTTTTACTCTTCCCCTTTTTTGTCCCGGTCAGTTTTTTTCTGATAGCAAGGGTCAGGGTAGTGATTGGTGTAATGGAATTCATGATCTCATGGGTAATGACCCGGATTAACTTCTTCCATGAGTTGATTTCCTGTTCTTCCATCTGGTTTCTGATATCGTGCAAGGTAAAGATGGTGTATTCCTCTCCCTGGCTTACCATTTTTGTTGCTTTCATTGACAACATGTATACCTGTTCATTCACCATAAATTTCTCCACCAGGCTCCTGCCTGGCAATAGTTCTTTCAATTTGCTTCCGAGGTGCTCGTGGATCCGGTCCAGATCAGCAATATTCAGAATAGATGAAGCATTCAGGAACCTGACTGCTGCTTTATTCATCAGTTGTATCTTTCCCGAGCTGTTTATGGTAATGATCCCTGCATCAACATTGTCCACAATGGTTTGTAAATACCTTGCCTGTATCTCCTTTTCAATCCGAACTTTCTTTAACTCCTCCATAATGCCCTGAAGTGAAATCCTGAGCCCCCTGAAGTTTCGTTCAACATATTCAGAAGACCAGGAAAGTGTTGGATCATTCTCATTGAGGTATGTAAAATAGATCCCCAGTAACCGGTTTGTCCGGTTCAGGTAAAAAATCAGTCTTCCGGTAACCAAAGCGATCAATAGAAGGAAAAAGAGGGCTGTGGTTACCTGCCCCGTTTCAAAAAGGAAGTAGACAAAACCCATGGAGAGTAACGTGATCAGGATAACATGCAGAAACAGATTGATGTAAAATCGGTTATAGCCCATATTTTTTAATTTTTGCGTAGAGTGTAGTCCGGGAAATATCGAGTATTCTGGCAGCCCTTGAATAGTTGCCCCTGCATTCATCCAGGACCCTTGTAATGGCATTTCGTTCAACATCTGCCAGTTTAGAAGATTGTTCCTCACCGGTTCTGACCTTCCCAATTGAGAAAAGATAGAGATCCTCCGGTTTCAGGAAATGATTTTCACAAAGAATGACTGCTTTTTCGACCGTATGTTTCAACTCCCGGATATTGCCCGGCCAGGCGTAAGAACAAAGTTTATCCATGGCATTTGAAGTAAATTTCAAAAAGGATTTATCATATTTCCGGCCATATTCCTTAAGAAACGCTTCCGCTAAATAGGGAATATCCTCTTTTCTTTCCCTGAGTGGAGGCAGTTCAATTTTTATGGTATTCAGCCGGTAGTAAAGATCCTCCCTGAATGTATTATCCGATACCATTTCCAGGATCGGTTTGTTGGTTGCCGTTATGAGCCGGATATCCACCGGTATGGGTCTGGATGATCCCACCCGTGTAACCTGGCGGTTCTGAATGACATGCAATAACTTCGCCTGCAGGGAAAGGGACAGATTACCGATCTCATCCAGGAACAGGGTGCCACCATTGGCAATTTCAAACCGTCCAACCCGCTCTTCCTTCGCATCGGTAAAGGCTCCTTTCAGGTGTCCGAACATCTCACTTTCAAACAGGGTTTCACTCAGGGAAGCCACATCAACGGTGATGAAGACGTTCCGGGCACGCATTGACTTTCGGTGAATCTCCCGGGCTATCAGCTCCTTGCCCGTTCCATTCTCACCAAGGATCAATACATTGGCATCCGTCTGGGCTACTTTGTTCACCGTATTGATAATTCCGATCATCGTCTCAGAAGTTCCGGTGATCATCCTGAAACTGGAGTCAATATCCCGCGATAACAGGTTCTGCTTCTCCCGCATATGATTCAGTTCAATTTTCGATCTTCGCAGAATATAGGCGTTTTTCAGGGTGATCAACAGCTTTTCCGGATCCCAGGGTTTCGGGATAAAATCGGTCGCCCCCTGTTTTATTGCCTTAACTGCCAGCTCAATATCTCCATAAGCCGTGATCATAATAACCACCGCATGCGAATCCATCTTCAGGATCTCTTTTAACCAGAATATCCCTTCGTTGCCGGATGAATCACCCGGTTTGAAATTCATGTCCAGCAATACAACATCATAGGTATTCCGGGTAAACAGCTCCGGTATCCTGTTTGGATTGCGCAGGGTATCAACCGTGCTGAATTCATCCTTCAGTAAAATGGATAGTGAAGTGAGAATTTGCTCCTTGTCATCAGCAATCAGTATGTTTCCTTTTTTCATATAACTCCTGTTATTCAGATTAAAAGTATGAATTTTTGTTCAGATTGCGTACATGAATTGTTCAGAATATGAACAGTTTGTTTCGGTCAAACCATTTGTGATTCTATTTAAACAATTCATTATATGCTACTTATGAGATTTGGCCTGTTTCTTGACTTCAATAGAGCAATATAGACCCTTTTTAAGCTAAACAGGGAAATGAAGAACCAGCAACAGATCATTGCAACAGGAATAATACTGGTATGGGTAATACAGTCCATGTTTATTTCTCCGTGCCTTGCTCAAACAACTGTTCCATCAGAAGAGGATTTTATCCGTTCTATCCGAGAAGGGAAAATAGATCAGGCAATCGAGACCTATAATGAGGTAAAGAAAGCCTTCCCTGATTCCGTTATTTTCAGTAGAAAAGCATTAAACAATCTGGGATGGGAACTTGATCTTGAAGGAAGGTTGGATGAGGCAATCAAGGTTTTTCAATTAAACATCAAAGCGTATCCCGATCATTATGATCCATGGGATAGTTATGCGGAAGCACTATTACTTCGCTATGAAAGCGGTGATATTGAACTTGCCATACGGAATTTCGAAAAATCACTGGAACTGAATCCGGAGAATGAGAATGCCTCCCTGAGATTACTGGTATTGAAGAATTACAGCAAGCATGAGTATATGATACCCATGAGGGATGGAATCAAACTATACACTCAAGTCTATATTCCGAAAAATCCAAACCACAATTATCCAATCTTATTCAAAAGGGAATGGTATGGAGTCGGTAATTATGGATCAGGATACAAAAGGAAACTTCATCCGAATGATTTATTTGTGAAAGAGGGATTTATTTTCGTATACCAGGATATCCGCGGGAGGTTTATGTCGGAGGGAGAATTCGAAGTGTTGCGTCCTTACAAGGTTATTAAAAAGACGAAACAGGATATCGATGAATGCAGTGATGCATTCGATACAGTCGACTGGTTATTGAAAAATATAAAAAACCACAACGGCTGCGTGGGTATCTGTGGGGGATCCTATTCCGGATGGGCGGCTGTGATGGCTGCCATTAAACCTCATCCTGCGGTAAAAGCAATATCCCAGGGCGCTGCTCCTGCTGACTGGTGGATGGGTGATGATTGCCATCATTATGGCGCTTTCAGACTGATGTATACCTATTCATGGGTTGGATACGATGGCTGGCCGCGCCCTGAAGGTCCAACAACAAGGCAACCGTCCTTCCCCCCATATACAACACAGGATGGGTATCAATTCTTTCTGGAAATGGGTCCGTTATCCAATGTGAATAAAAAATACTTTCACGGCGAAAATCCTACCTGGAATGAATACATGGAGCATGGTGATTACGATGAATACTGGAAAGAGCGTAATATCCTTCAGCACCTAAGCAACATAAGGGTTCCCCTATTGAATATTGCGGCCTGGTTCGATGCAGAAGATTACCGGGGACCACTTGAAATTTACAGAACAGTCGAACGGATGAATCCCGGTAACCGGAATACCCTTGTGATTGGTCCCTGGAGGCATGGTGGGTGGCATGGAGAAGGTGAAAACCTTGGGGATATCCCTTTCGGATCAAAAACAGGTTATCAATTCATGAAGGAAATTGAATTCCCGTTTTTCATGCATTATTTGAAAGGTGCTGATGAATATAATGCACCTGAAGCATTCATGTTTCAGACGGGGGAGAATAGATGGAGGAGCCTGGATACCTGGCCACCTCAAAATGTAGAAGAAAAAAAGCTTTACCTTCATAGAAGCGGTACATTATCATTCTCCTCAGAATGGAATGGTTCGGAGATCAGTTATAACGAATTTATAAGTGATCCGGACAAACCGGTACCCTGGTCTACATTAAAACAGACTCAACAGGGGCATGTTTGGATGATAGCGGATCAGCGTTTTGCATCCGGGAGGCCCGATGTTCTTGTTTATCAATCAGATATACTTGAAGAAGATATCACCATTTCCGGTCCGGTAATCGTAAGCTTATCCGTATCCACTTCCGGAACAGATGCTGATTGGGTTGTAAAACTGATTGATGTATACCCCAGTGATGCCGAAGAACCTTTGGGTGATTACCAGATGCTGCTTGCAGGAGAGGTTTTCAGAAGCAAATACAGGAATAATTATGAAAAACCTGAACCGATGGTTCCAAATGAAGTAACGCATATAGAATTCAATATGCTGGACAAATTCCACACGTTTAAAAAAGGTCACAGGATCATGGTTCAGGTTCAAAGTTCCTGGTTCCCGGTGATTGACAGAAATCCTCAACAATTCATCAACATATATAAAGCAAAGGAGGAAGATTTTCAAGAAGCCGTTCACCGGATCTATTGTTCTGATGAAAATCCTTCCTTCATAAAGTTGCTAATCCTTGAAGGAGAATAAACCAACTGTTAAAAACTAACGGAATACTAAATCGATATCCCATGTTTAAAAACTATCTTAAACAAGCGTACCGAAATTTATGGAAAAATAAATTCCACACCTTTACCAACATTTTTGGATTGGGTTTTGGATTAGCCATCTGTATATTGATATTCATTTTTATTCAACATGAATTATCCGTCAACCGGTATCATGAAAACGTTGACTCTATTTTTCGTGTGGCTTACAGGTACATCGAGGGAACGGGGGATATAGGTTACGCAGCCTTTCAACCGGATGATATGGTTGAAGCATTTCGAAATGACATACCGCAGATCAAATGCCTTACACCGTACCGGCGTACCCGGGCCATGATTGGTTATGAGAATAAAAAATACCTGTTCAAGCTGGCTTTTGCTGAACCTGAATTCCTGGATATGTTTACCGTTCCTTTCCTTGCCGGCAATCCGGAGGGTGCTCTGGACAAACCCCAGAGCGTTTTACTGACCCGATCTGCGGCAGATAAAATCTTTGGCACCGATGGTACAGGATATGATCAGGTGATCGGTGAAAGCCTGGTTTTTCCTCAACCCGAACCCAATTTATATGTCATCACCGGTGTTACAGAAGATGTTCCGCAGAATTCAACCATGGATTATGAAGTAATCATTCCGTGGGTGAATCGGCGTACCTATCCACGTAGCAACAATGATTTCGGAGCGAACCTGATTTTCCTGCAGCTACACGACAAGAAACAAGCCCGGCAGGTGGAAGAGATTGCCAATGGATTGATCGACACCTATTGGGGAGAAGGAATTGCGCAAGCTGTGAAATTCGGTACCTTACAGGATAGTGAAGATAATTTCAAATTTTTCCTTCAATCATTAGAAGATATTTATCTCCATTCCGATGAAGTTTCAAGCGGTGGATATGAAAAGAAAGGAAACCTGAAAAGCATTTATATCCTTGCCAGTATTGCCATATTAATACTACTTATCGCCTGCATCAATTATATCATGCTAACTATCGGGCAATCGATGAACCGGATGAGAAGCCTTGGTTTAATGAACATTGTTGGAGCCCATAAAAGTCAGATAACACGGCATTTTATTACCGAATCATTCATCGTCACACTGATTGCCCTGTTTCTTGGAATTGTATTTGCCGAGCAGGTTCTCCCGGTGTTTAACCGGTTAGCAGAACGTCAGCTTTCCTTCTCCCTTTACGAACACTGGCAGAACTATTTCTATATGGCAGGCATTGTATTATTTATTGTTATCGTGACCAGTACCTATGTTACCCTCTCGCTATACCGGGTTAATCATCCGTTATCCTTTCTCAGGGGTGAAACAAAACTGGTGAACCGGTACCGTTTTGCCCGGATCTTCGTAACCGCTCAATACCTGATGACCATTGTATTAATGATCTCCGGCATCATGATCATCAAGCAATTGTACTACTTTAAGAATCAGCCGGTCGGTTTTAATGATCAAAATGTCCTTGCAATACTTGTTGACTTTAATTACAACAAAATACAACTGGTAAAAGACAAATTCCGGCAAAACCCAAATGTACTGAATGTTTCATCCGGTGACAGGAACTTTGCCAGCGGGAGCAGTTCCAATCAAATAAGAAACAGGAATGGGGAATTGATCAGTACCCGTTTTCTCAGAATTGATGCCAACTATATAAATACCCTGGAACTCGAGATCATAAACGGAAGAAATTTTAGGGAGGATAACCAGGCAGATTGGCAAAACGGGGTTATCGTGAATGAAACCTTTGTTAAATCATTTGAAATGGAAGAACCCCTGGGAGATTTTGTCGTCAATGACGAGGATACGGTAAATATTGTTGGCGTTGTTAAAGATTTTCATTTTGATTCCATGAAACGGGTTGTCATGCCAGTATTGCTTCACCTCTTTCCGTACAACAGCATCTGGTATGTTTTTGTCAGGATAGCCCCGCATAATGTTCCGGAAACCATTTCTTCATTGAAGGAGAGCTGGAATGAGATAGTTCCTGAATACACATTTGATTACCAGTTCCTCGGTGACATCCTGGACGATCAGTATAGTACGGAAGATCGATGGAGCAAAATAACGGGATATGCAGCCTTTGTGGCAATTTTCCTCTCCTGCCTTGGACTGCTGGGGATAAGCTCACTACTTGTCTCAAGAAGGATAAAAGAGGTAGGTATCCGAAAAGTAAACGGAGCAGTCATATCAAATATCCTGCTTCTGCTCTACCGTGATATCCTGAAATGGGTTGCACTCGCATTCATCATTGCCTGCCCCCTGGGGTGGTTCATCATGAATAAATGGCTTCAAAATTTTGCCTATCATACCACCATTTCCTGGTGGACCTTTGTTCTTGCCGGCGGCGGAGCTGTGGCGATTGCCTTGATTACCATTACCTGGCAATCCTTCAGAGCCGCACGGATCAACCCGGTCGAGTGCCTTAGGTACGAGTAAAACAAGGAAAAAGTTCAAAGTAAAAAGTATAAAGTAAAAGATTCAAAGTAGAGGTATTTTAATTCGTGTCAGATTAAACCGAAAGTTACCGATTACCTAAGAAATAAAGGAGGTCGACTCTCCGAGTCGACTACCTAAACAATGCAAATTTTTAAACTCGTAGCACCTGATTGCCCTGCCGGCAGGCAAGGCGTCAGACAGGCGAACTTTAGTCGTACTACGACTTTAGTTCGTGGTACGACTTAATATCTTCTTAGTGATACGATGACTGTCGCGAAGGACCATCTCTTGATCGGCAAGTCATCGTATCACTGTTTATATTATTATAGCCGTTACCGAAATACGACTGACGATACCGGTCTCGTTACCGGCTAACGAATGACGACCGGAATCCTGACTGTGTGTCCTCGCTACACTGCCTGGATAATGGTGGTTGGGTTGCTGTAACAAGAAATCAATAAGAAAACAGCTCAAGGAGTGCGGAATGTTATCTGAGGATTATTTTAATTGAAAAAAAATACGTTGTGTGTTAAGGGTGAAGATCCCGCAGGTAAAGGTTACATGTAATCCATAATACTACCCGAAATCTGAAGCAATGAAATTTCGGCGAGTTTTGTCAGGTATTTAACTGAAATAAGTCGTTCCTCAGCATCGAGGAGGCTCTTTTGAACTTCGCGAAGCTCAAGTCCCGCCAAACTTCCCAGTTTATACTGTTCGAGCGCTATTTCGAGGTTTTCGCGAGCCACTTCCAGGTTTTGCTCTTCGAGTCTGAGCAGGCGCAAATTGTTCTCGTATGCATAATAAATGGTCAGTAAATCAGCCTTAACCTCCTGTTCCACCTCCTTAAACAAAGTATTCCTGTTCTCGATTTCGATGCGGGCATTACTATTCTCACGTGTCCGGTTAAAGCCATCGAAGAGATCCATTCCAAGGGTAAGACCATAGTTCATGCCACGGACATGCTGATTGCGCACATCACTCGTTTCGTAGCCGTAGTAAGAATAGGTATAACCCGACGACAGGTTCAGATAGGGATAGGATTGCGATTTAATAATTTTATAGTCCAGTTCTGAAATGACCTGGTTTTTTGATGCAATTTGCAAACTGGTATTGTAGCGAAGGGTAAGTTTCAGAAGGTCTTCATACAAAAGGGTTTCGTTAATCTGGATCAGGGTATCTTTCAGGCAAATATCTTCTCCCAGATTATCGGAAGCCATTAATTCGTTCAGTCTGATCTGCGAAGATCGGAGCACCTCATTCTGGCGTGCATACCTTGAACTGTCGGCATTGAGATATACAATCGATTGCAATAGTTGCATTTTGGAAGCTGATCCAAGCAGGTAACGTTCTTCATCGATACGGACACGTTCACGAGACAACGAAACTGCATAAGCCAGGTTATCAAATAGTATTAGCTGTTCTAAATAGTAGTAGTACTCTGACACGATTTGGGCAACCAGGTTCTCGATCGACATCTGCGTATTAAGCCCTTCCAGTTCAGCCTGTTTTCCTAACTTCTTGTAGGTATTTTGTACCTGAAACCCTCTGAAAATAGTCATCCCAAGGTTGACTGCTGCCGATCCTGAGGTATTGTGGATCCCGCTTGACCTGTTTTCACCGCCTTCACGCAAATTCTGAGTGGTTGAATTTACAGTGCCTCCAAAGCGGTTTGTTGCAGTGATGGTTGGCAACATACCAGCATTTCCAACCGTGAAATTGTTTACCGCAATCTCCTCACGGTTACGGATTACCTGCAATGCAAAATTTTGTTCCAGTCCTTTCTGGATGCATTGACTAAGATCATATGAATCCTGGGCAACCACATCATTCAGGACAAAAAGAGAAAATGCCAGGAAAACAAGATGGTTAATTCTTTTCGGTGATTTCAACTTTGTCAGGATTATTTGGTTCATGGTTCATGCTTTTCGATTCACTTGAAATAAAGAGATACACAGCTGGTACTACATACAACGTAAGGAATGTAGAGAGAGTCAGCCCCCCAATAACGGCAATTCCCATTGCCACACGGCTTTGAGCGCCTTCACCCCAACCCAGAGCAAGAGGCATTACCCCGAGTATGGTTGACAAGCTGGTCATCAAAATAGGTCTGAACCTGGCAGCGGCTGAAAAACGGATTGCATCAAATTTGCTCATTCCGGCCACTTTACGCTGATTGGCAAATTCAACAATTAGGATACCGTTTTTAGATACGAGGCCTAACAACATGATTATACCAATCTGGCTGAAGATGTTCATGGTAATATTGAAATACCACATAAACAGGAGTGCTCCGGTAAGAGCCAGTGGAACAGTCATCATTACGATTATCGGGTCTTTAAAACTCTCGAATTGAGCCGATAGAACAAGAAAAATCAGCACGAGAGCCAAAAGAAAGGCGAACATCAGGCTGGAGGAGCTTTCAACGAAGTCCTTAGAGTCACCTGCGAGTGCAGTCCTGAATGTATCATCGAGCACTTTGGCTGCGATTTTATCCATCTCTTCGATGCCCTGGCTAATGGTTTTTCCCTCTGCCAGCCCGGAATATACAGTGGCCGCCACAAAACGGTTGTAACGGTATAACTGCGGTGGTGCTGTGGATTCCTCCAATGTGACAAAATTGTCGAGTTGAACCATATGGCCACTACTGTTTCTGATATACAATGATTTGAGATCAAGCGGTTTATTCCGGTCTTCCCTGGCCAATTCTCCCAAAATCTGGTATTGCTTGCCGTTCATAATAAAATAGCCAAATCGCTGCCCACTGAGCGCCAACTGTAAAGTTTGCCCGATATTCTGGGTTGAAACCCCCAGGAGGTTGGCTTTATCCCGGTTTATCACAATCTGTAGTTCCGGTTTGGTAAACTTCAGATTAACATCGGCCATAATGAACGTTGGATTGTTGTTTACTTCGGCCATAAATGCTGGTATTATTTCCCGCAGTTTTTCGATGTTGGGCGCCTGAAGCACATACTGGATGGGTAGTCCTGCACGCCGGCCACCAAAGGTCGATTGCTGGATCACGTTGGCACGGGCGCGTGTCTTTTTCCGGAGTTCTGCTGTTAACTGATTGGCAATTTCTTGTTGAGATCTTTTCCTTTCAGAGGGATCAACAAGCAGGATACGGACAAAACCTCCTCCTCCCCTGACCATGATCGTTATCTTGTCATACTCGGGAATAATCCGTTCTGCCAGTTCTCCGACATCTTCCACATAACTGAGATTGAACTCGTACGTGGCACCTTCCTGCGAGGTAACGCTCACATTCATCTGCGACCTGTCTTCAAGAGGAGCCATTTCGGCTGGAATATTTTCCCATAAAATAAAAATCAGGAAAACTGCCAATGCAAGAATTATCAATGAGATGTATTTTTTACGAAGGAACGAATCGAGTGAATTCTGATAGGCTCTGTTCAAAGCCACGAAGAATTTTTCCGTAAAATTATAAGCTTTGCTTCTCTTGTGTCTTGTTTTCAGTAATTTAGTAGAAAGCATGGGGGTTAGAGAAAGCGCCACAAAAGAGGATATAACAACAGCACCGGCAATTACGATACTAAATTCCCTGAAAAGCCTTCCCGTCATGCCTTCCAGAAATACAATGGGAATGAATACCGAAACAAGCGTAATGGTTGTCGAAATAATGGCAAAAAATATTTCGTTCGATCCTGCAATCCCGGCTTCAAAAGGCGTCATGCCTTTCTCTATTTTCACATAAATATTCTCCATCATAACAATGGCATCGTCAACCACCAAACCAATTGAAAGGACGATGGCCAGCAATGTGAGCACGTTGATGGTAAAACCGGCAATGTACATGATGAAAAACGAACCGATCAAAGAAACAGGGATAACAAGTATTGGAATGATGGTGGTTCGCCAGTCGCGAAGGAAGACAAAAATGATAACCACTACAAGAAAAAAGGCAAGGTATATGGTGCGTTGAACTTCACTAATTGAGGAGCGAATGTATTTTGTATTATCGAAACCAACGTCATATTCCACATCATCGGGTAGATCTTTCTTAATAAACTCAAGCCTGTTGTAAAGTTCATCCACGATCTCAATGTGGTTAGCGCCTGGTTGAGGAACAATAACCGTTGCAACCATGGGTATTCCATTTACTTTCATAATTCCGCGCAAATCTTGAGGGCCCAGTTCGGCACGGCCAATATCACTGACCCGAACAATCTGGTCACCGATTTGGCGTAAAATCAGGCTGTTGAATTCCTGTGGCGTAGTCATTAGCCCCAAAGCCCTGATGGTGAGTTCGGTAGAAGTACCTTCGATGCTTCCTGCCGGAAGCTCAACGTTTTCACGTAAGATGGCATTTCTTACATCAAGAGGCGTCATCTGGTAGCCTGCCAGTTTTGCCGGATCGAGCCAGATGCGCATGGCATACCGTTTTTCACCCCAGATCATAACAGCACTAACTCCTGAAATGGTTTGCAATTGCTGCTTAAATGTCAACTCCGCAATTTCGGAAAGTTCAAGAAGTGACCGTTGAGGGCTTGTGACAGCTACCATCATAATCGGGCTTGCGTCTGCATCGGCTTTTGAAACCGTTGGTGGATCACAGTCCCGAGGCAGAAAGCGTTGAGCCTGAGATACCTTGTCGCGAACATCGTTGGCGGCAGTCTCCATATCCACTGTCAACTCAAACTCAACACTAATGCTGCTGCGCCCCTGGCTACTTCGGCTGGTCAACGTGCGAATTCCCGGAATACCATTGATCGATTGCTCCAGTGGTTCTGTAATTTGTGTTTCAATCACATCGGAGTTTGCACCCGGATACGATGTGCTAACCGATATAATGGGCGGGTCGACGCTGGGAAACTCCCTTACTCCCAGGTAGAGCAGTCCGATAGCCCCAAACAGGAGAATTACCAGCGAAAATACGGTGGCCAGAACAGGACGGTTTATGCTTACAGATGACAGACTCATGGGTTAGAAATTACTGAGGATCCGTTAGTGATCAGGGTATCAAGCTGAACTGGAATATTATGCCGCAATTGCAGAATAGCTGTGATAAGCAAGGTATCCCCAAAACTTAGTCCGCTTCGGATCTGAATATGCGATTCTGTTCGCAGGCCGGTAGTCACCCGGACCTCGGCAGCTTTGCCATTTCTTAAAATGAATACCTTATCTCCATCCATCTCGGGAATTATCGCTTCTGTTGGGACCGATATTGTGTTTTCTATCTGCGATAAGAGTGCCCTGACACTTGCAAAGCGTCCCGGTTTTAGTTCTTCGTTGCTATTTGGATATATAGCCCTGGCGACTATAGTACGTGTGTCCATGTTAACTTTGGGATCGACAGCGTAAACATTGGCTGTGAAAGTTTTAGGAATACCGTCGATATCAAATGAAATGGGGAATCCGGGAGCAATTTCACCGGCATAACGTTCTGGTATGGAGAACTCAATTTTTAGCGGACTGATCTTGACCAGCCTGACTATCTTGGTTTGAGTGGTGGCAAAGGCCCCTTCACTGATCATGCGCAATCCGACTATCCCGTCAAAAGGTGCCCTTAATTCTGTTTCGGAAATGCGGGCTTCAATCAGCAGGATATCGGCTTCGAGGGATTGAAGCTCGGTGGCAACCTGGTCGTAACTTTCACGGCTTATTGCATCACGTTCGAGTAACTGGCGCTGCCGAAACTCACGCTCTTCAGTGAGCTTTCGCTGTGCCTGGAGTTTTAATAATTGCGCCTGTAAAGGCCTGTCGTTGATTTTAGCCAGTAATTCGCCCTTTTTAACCCTTGTTCCTTCTTTGAAAAAGATGCCCACTACTTTGCCCGAGGTTTCGAACGAGAGTTCAACCTCCTCGTCGGGAATCAATGAACCGGTGCTATAAATAAGCTCGTTCATCTGAGTCGGGACAATGATATAGCCACTGGCTAACAACGGTTGAACGCCCCTTCCCATACCCTGACCACTTGCTGGTTGGGCTGTTTCTGAACCTAAATCCGACTTGAACATCGGTTTAATTTTGGGGTAAAAAATGATCCCAAGTAGTACTAAAATCAAAATTATAGTGGTAGAAATCCTGAATAATTTTTTAGTATCCAATGCCATTGAATTAATATTATTGAACCGTTGGTTATTGAAAATGTAAAAACTGTTACGTCTGACTGGTATAATTAAATCCAGAAAAGGCAAGATGCAAAAATACAAATTGTTCAGGAAATTCACTTGGTTATTTTCATCTGATTTATTTTAAATAATTTTCGAACACATTGTCTTGTCCTAAATATTGTTTAATTTCTGATCAATCTGGCATTTAAGGATCTAAATACTCAGTTCGTCACTTCGTCTCACAGTCACTCAGTCCCTTCGTTTTTCTATCTCACCGCTCACTTCTCATCTCTTATCTTTTACCGAGGACCGAGGACCCAGCACCCAGCAACAGTTACATTTAACTTCTCACTGCTTACTAATTACCGCTCATCCCATAATCGCAACCGACCAACGTCTGACGTATTATGTTGTACAATCCCCCAAACCGTTGCACATTATCCCCCAAAAAAAACTAATTTGCCATTCCTGTTGATTCATTCATTAACTTAAGATATCTCATCATGAAAAATTCCATTAAACCAATCTCTGACACTGCCACAAAAACAAGCCTTTACATTGTTGTACTCAGCCTGATCGCAATCTGTTCTGTTTCTGGTCAGGCGGTTCATCAAAACATAATTGATAAGATGACCTATCGCGAAATTGGTCCGACACGTCAGAGCGGCCGGTTTGTTGATTTCTCTGTGGTTGAGCAGGATTACACCATATTTTATGCGGCAACCGGATCAGGTGGATTATGGAAAACCGTCAACAACGGGATCTCCTTTGAATCCATCTTTGATTTTGAAAAGGTAATATCCATCGGCGATGTTGCTGTCGCCCCATCTAATCCGGACATTGTGTGGGTGGGGACAGGAGAAGCCAACAACTCCCGCAGCACTTACTGGGGCGATGGTGTATACAAATCCACCGATGCCGGGAAAACCTGGAAAAATCTGGGATTGAAAGAATCCCATCACATCGGGAGGATACTCATTCATCCGGAAAATCCGGATATTGTATACGTTGCCGCCCTGGGACACCTCTATTCGGAAAATCCCGAGCGGGGACTCTATAAAACAATCGATGGTGGAGAAACCTGGGATCTGGTGTTAGAGGTTAAAGACCACAGGAAAAACATCGGTGTTGTCGATGTTGCCATGGATCCATCTAATCCGGAAATATTAATTGCAGCAGCCTATGATAAAATGCGCAGACCCTGGACATTCAATCCCGGCGGTCCGGGCAGTGGATTGTACAAAACAACCGATGGCGGGGAAACCTGGAAAAAACTGGAAGAGGGGCTCCCCACCGGTATGCTGGGTAAAATCGGACTCGAAATTTCAGCAAGTAATCCGGATGTCGTCTATGCCAATATTGAGAATTGTAATGTTCCTGGCGTCAGTGACGAAGAGAGGTACAAGGAGTTGCTGGAGGGTCGTCCGGAAAGTGGTAAGATGGTGGGTGATGAAGTGTACCGGTCCGATGACAAGGGGGCAACCTGGAGGAAAGTAAGTCCGGAAGATGAAGAGATCGGTGGCGGACCGGCCTACTATTACCAGCAGGTACGGATTGATCCTAAGGATGAAGAGCATGTATACATTGTCGGTGTTCGGATGTGGGAAACAAAAGACGGTGGAAAAACATGGGAAAGACCATTCCGGTTCGGAGGAGATAACCATGCCATGTGGATCGATCCCACAAATCCCAAACACATGCTGCTTGGTTATGATCACGGCATGGGGATTACTTACGATGCCGGTGAGCAGTGGTACCATCCCGACAACCTTCCCCTGGCTCAGTTTTATGCCATAGGTATCGACATGGAATATCCATATAACGTCTATGGAGGATTACAGGATAACGGATCAGTCAGGGGCCCCAGTACAAAAAGGAACGGTGGGAATATACTCTTCGAAGACTGGAAAAGTACAGGTGGAGGTGATGGCATGTACAATGAGGTGGATCCAAACGATAGCCGCTGGCTCTATAATGAATCCCAGTTTGGTCCCCTGACACGGATCGATCAGAAGACCGGTGAGCGCAAAAGTGTAGCTTACCGGGAGAGGGGATTGCGGTTCAACTGGAATGCACCCGTTGTGATCTCACCACACAACAGTGATGTCATTTACCATGGAGCAAACAAATTGCTGAAATCAACATTCCGGGGCGAAAAATGGGAGGTAATAAGCCCCGACCTTACCACCGCCGATTCGGCAAAGATTGTGGGTACCGGGAATATCCAGTATTGTACTGTCACTACCATTTCTGAATCACCGGTGGTTGAGGGTGTAATCTGGGTTGGAACCGACGACGGCAATGTACAGTTGACAAAAGATGGCGGAAAAAACTGGACCCTGTTAAATAAAAATATCAAAGGGAATCCGGGGTGCTGGATCAGCCGGGTGGAAGCATCCCATTTCGATCCGGCAACAGCCTATGTAACCTATACCGGTTACCGTCGTGACGATTTCCGCGCTTTTATCTTTAAAACAACCGATTATGGTGAAACCTGGACTTCCATTGCATCCAACCTGCCCGATGAACCGATCAATGTTGTTCGTGAAGACCTGTTTAATCAAAACCTACTCTTCGTTGGAACTGAAATGGCCGTTTATGTCTCCATCGATGGTGGCAAAACCTGGACAAAGATGAAGGGTGATATGCCAACCAATGCGGTATACGATATGAAGATCCATCCCAGGGAGAAGGAGTTAATCGTCGCCACGCATGGCCGCGGAATCTTTATCACAGACATTTCACCCTTGCAGGAACTCTCTTCAAAAGTACTGGAAAGCAAAGCCCATCTGTTTGGTATTACAACAACGGTCCAGTGGGTCGCTCTTGAGGATAACCATGCAAGTTATATTAATTATGATGGTGAAAGCAAACCGGCTGGAGTGATCATCAACTATTACCTGAAAAACGACCTTCAGGAGGAAGTTACGATTAGCATATACCAGGGTGACCGGTTACTCAACGTACTGAAAGGTAAAAACACAGCCGGGCTGAACCGGGTGATCTGGAGCATGAACAAACGGGACCGTGAGCGCACCGACAGGGAAAAAGAACAGGTGCAGCGACAGATTGACCGGTTTAAGGAGTATGGATTATCCGATGAACAGATCGAACAATACATGGGCAGGATGGATATGGAGTATATAACATCTTCCGTTGGCCCCGGGGAATATACTGTGGTGATGGAGGGAGGAGGAGTGAGCATGTCCCGTAAGGCACTGATCCTGAAAGATGCCTGGTATGATAAGGTGCTGAAACAATAATTTTCGGTAACCGGTTACGGGTAACGATGCCCGCCCTGTGAAATAATTCATTACATAAACACTCCGTCTTGGGCTATTACTATTTCACAGGGCCCGTTTCGGTTAACGTTAGTCGTACTACGATTGGAATTCGTGGTACGACTAAACCTGGCTTCTTATTTAGTGATACGATAACTGTCACCTTTGACCAGCCCTAAGCAAGTCATCGTATCACTTTTTATAGTAAGTTTACATTATATTATCATGTAACTTCTTGTTGCAACCCTTGTCCTTTAAGAAAACATAACTCAACTACCATGTTTCGCAATTTCATCACCATCACCTTCAGAAACCTTCTTACACACAAAGCCTATTCATTGATCAACATTTCAGGGCTTGCAATTGGACTTGCCAGTGCCATCCTGATCCTGCTCTATGTACAGGATGAATTGAGCTACGACCGGTTTCACGAAAACTATGACCAGATATACCGGGTCGGACTGCATGGGACGATCCAGGGGAATGAAATGATTGTTGCATTGACCTGTGCACCATTGGCTCAAACACTGGTAGCGGATTATCCGGAAGTAATGAGTACCACTCGTTTGTTTTCGCTTGCCGGTGAACCCATTGTCCGGTTTCAGGAGAACAGTTTTCTTGAAGACCGTTTCTTCTATGCTGACTCAAATTTTTTCGATCTCTTCTCAACTGGATTGCTCCGGGGTGATCCATCAACCGCACTTGCACGTGCCAATACCGTCGTTATCACCGATGAGATGGCGAGTAAATATTTCGGAGATGATAATCCTTTGGGGAAAATACTTGAAGTGGGGGTTGACAGGACCAGGTTTGAAGTTACCGGTGTGGTTAAAAAATTTCCCGGCAATTCACACATAAAATTCGATTTCCTCGCTTCGATGAAAACCATGTCCTTTCATAACAGTACCTTCTGGATAAACAACTTGTTGTATACCTATCTTCGGTTACAGGAGGATTTTCCTCCCGAGCAGCTGGAGGAGAAATTTCCCGATATGGTCATGAAATATGTTGGGCCACAGATGGAACAGTTTGTCCAGGCTTCCATGGAAGATTTTTTTAAAGCAGGGAATAAGTATGGCTATTTCCTTCAGTCCATAAAAGACATCCATTTGCGGTCGGATGTGGAGTACGAAATGGAACCGGGAGGAAATCTTGCTTCCATATACATTTTTTCTGTTATCGCCCTGTTCCTGATCATTATTGCCTCCATCAACTTTATGAACCTGGCAACCGCCCAATCTTCCACCCGGGCAAGGGAGGTAGGAATCCGTAAAGTGGTGGGATCGATGAGATCCAGGCTGATTAACCAGTTCCTGACGGAATCGGTTGTACTGAGCCTTATCGCTCTTTTGATCGGAATCGGACTGGTCTGGTTTGTACTCCCCCAATTCAATACCTTGTCAGGAAAAGAATTAAGCCTGAGTCTGTTACAAAACAAATTATTGATCCCCTCATTGCTGGTCCTGGGATTGATTGTCGGACTATTGTCCGGTAGCTATCCCGCTTTTTTCCTGGCATCCTTCCAGCCGGTAAAGGTACTTAAGGGGAAGATAGAATCCGGGCTTAAAAGCCGGTATTTGCGCGGGATCCTGGTTATCTTCCAGTTCAGCGTGGCCATTGTTCTTTTTATCAGTACGATTATCGTTTCAAGGCAAATGAATTTCATCCAGAATAAAGATCTTGGATACGAGAAGGAAAACCTGGTAGTGGTAAACCGTGTTTCGGCATTACAGGATCAGAAAGATGCTTTTAAAGAGGAACTTTCAAAAATTCCGGAAGTCATCGGATCAGGTTTTACCAACAACCTGCCAAACACGCTTTTTGGTAATACCGCGTTTCGTCCGGAGGGAACTACCGCTGAAAGTACACATGCCATGAATTTCTGGTATACGGGTTACGATTTCCAGAAAACCCTCAACCTGGAGATAAAAGAAGGCCGGTGGTTTTCCAGAGATATCCTGAGTGATTCAACAGCAGTTGTTATGAACGAAGCGGCTGTAAAAGCATTCGGAATGGAAGATCCTGTCGGGAAGAACCTGATGCTTATTGGTGGAACCGGGGATGGGGATCTTCCCCTGAAAATTATTGGAATTATTAAGGATTTCCACTATGAATCCCTCCATAAAACCATTCATCCACTGATTATCGGATTCTTCTACTTTCAGGGGGCCAATTACATGGTTGTACGAATCCTGCCGGAAGAATACCAGAAAACGGTAGAGATCATAAAGCAGAAATGGGATGAGTTTGTCCCCGAACAACCGTTTGAGTATTCCTTCCTGGAAGATGACCTGGCTACCAGTTATAACAACGATTTCCGCACAGGTACCATTTTTACGATATTCTCTATCCTGGCAATAATCATCTCTTTACTCGGACTGATCGGACTGGCATCCTATACAGCGGAACAGCGAACCAAAGAGATCGGTGTCAGGAAAGTCATGGGAGCCAATGTTTCAGGAATCATCGGGATGCTGCTGAAAGAAGTCTTTATCCTGGTCGGCATTTCCACGGTGATTGCCTGGCCGGCAGGTTATTTCTTTATGAAAAACTGGCTGCAAAATTTTGCTTTCAGGGTGGATCTGGGTGTTTTATCCTTTATCGTTGCTTCCCTTATAGCGCTGATCATTGCCATGGTAACCGTGGGATTCAGGGCATACCGGGCTGCTTCGGCCAACCCGGCCGAATCCTTACGATATGAATGAGACACATTTTTCACAAAGCAATGCTGAAGTGAAAAAGGATTGTCGAATTCATCCCGCTGTAAGCGGGGAGAGTGAGACTAAGATTTTACAAGTTTCTTACGCAGTAAAATCTTTAAGTCGAAAAAAAATGTTGTTGTAGCTAATTCTTCGTTAATACAAAGCTCCAGTATTCAAATTTGCCATCAACAAACGACTTGAATCGTTCTGTACCCTTTGTTCCTGCCCATTTCTGAAACGATCTTTGAAGAAATCCCGGAACTTTATTTTCAATCATAAACTCTCTGCGTTTCGTATCCAACTCGAGTCCCCTGGCAACATTTTCTGTTATTTCTTTCTCACTTTTGATTTTAAAACCACAGTGTTGAAATTTTTTCCGGATCTCTTCAACTTCTCCTTTGCCAATCACATCTGCAAATAAAAAATGACCATCGGGGATAAGAATCCGGTACACTTCCCTGAAGAATATTAACATATCACTATACCCCCGGGCCGACTCAACATTGACTACAGCATCGTAGGTTCCGGCATCGAAAGGGATCTTTTCAGCCCTGCCTTCCACAAACGATAAACCGGGGACATCATAGAACCGGTTACAGAATTTTATTACACCAGCCGATATGTCAACGCCGGTATATTTTTTTGGTTTATAATAACGGGAAATAAAATGAGCCCCACCGCCTCTGCCTGAGCCTATTTCTAACACCCTTTTATTCATGAGCTTCACCTGGCTGACTACATGATCGTATAGTTGAATTGGAAATCGGTTCCATTCATCTTCTTTCTTCAAGTCAATCGTTTTATCGCCATTCAGTCCGGCATATCCATAATTCATGAAGTTTACGGTACTATCTTTATCAAAAAGGATTAACAATGTATGCCATATCCGCCACATAGGCCTTCGGAACAGGGCAGGAACTTCACAATAGTTATCCACTAAGTTTGCCATGATCGTCTGCTTTGTGTTTGATTGCAACATTAACCCGAAAAAACAGACATATAAAATTGGAGGGCTGAATAACAGGGTTTAAGGGGTCAAAGAGGTCGAATTGTGGCGGATGATACTCATTCAGGGGTGAATGACATGCTTATTCAACACCGGAAATTATATTTTTCACCTGTATCAGATATTGCCTCGATACAGGAATTTTTTCTTCGAGGCAGCTCATCTGCAGACTGTATCCGCTATAGCTTCGCACCAGCTTATCGATATACATAACATTGACAATACTTGCACGATGACAACGGATGAAATGATGCTGATTTGCCAATTGAGTTTCGATATTTTTCAAGGTATTTCGTATCAGTCTTTTCTCAACCAGGTCGTTTTCCAGGTAATATATTTCAATGTAGTTATCGGCTGATTTTATGTAAATAATATTTTTAAACTTTAAGGTTAGTTTGTCGGATTTATTATTGGAAATAATATCAATTTCTTCCTCTATACCGATTTGATCAAAGTCCCTTATTTTTGATATATAATATTTGTTTTGCTCCTGCAAAATATCGATAACATGCGCCTGCGACTTGTTTTTATAAAGAATTAATAAAATAATTAACGGTAACAGGCACACCAAAAGCATTTTAAACATAATGTATAGCGATAGCTCAACTTTACCAACATACCGGATATAAAATGCAAAAGCAGTAACGGTAAAAACCAGTAACAATGAGATTAAAAGAAAGGGTGGGCCACTTTCCCACTCACTGATTCTAAACCATTTAGGATTCGAAAAGGGTAATAAAATAAGGATAATACATGCTACCAGGAAGTAAATTACACCTAACCCGGTGACAAATAACAAACGGTTATTGTAATCAAGTTGCTCAAGCGGAAATGGCTGAAAGAAAAGAATAAAAAGAAAAACACCAAAGCTCAGAATAAACAACCGGCCCAATTCATCCCTGAAAGAAATCTTGACCTGATTTTTTTGATAATCCAATAGAGGAAATTTTTACTAAAATGATGACTATTTGTTACGGTTAACCTATCTCATCGATGTCAACTTTTTAATAAAATCACCGACCAATCAAATAGCTCAAAACGACAACTGTTATCGAAATGCATGCAAGTTACAAAAAACCGTTCAGATTTCGAATTTTCCGGAGTTTTGTTAAATACCTTTATTCATAATCATTTGTTTAAACGATTTCGACAAGTTCAATTGCAAACTCGAGGTCTTTACGGAATCGTTTTTTCCGGCTTTTTTCATAATTGATTTTTTAGATTAGTAAGATAAAAAGGCAGGATCAAAAAAAAGAAAGCAACGAAGAACTTAAATTAATCAGGCACTTCACTTTGAATCTGTTGTAAAGGTACGCATAATAAATCGAACATCCCATTCAGGTAGGGATCTATATGGATTTACCCTCAGCCCACCGGAACAAACCGGAAGGTTTAAGAGTAGGGCACACAGGCTGGGCCTATAGGTTGGGTATTAAAAGTGCATCTAAGTAAAGTACCCAATCACCTCTTAGTCGACTCAGGAGAGTCGACCTACATACTTTGGGGATTGCCCTAAAGGTTCGGATCAGGATAAACCAATGTAGGGCGACTTTCCAAGTCGCCTTTTAGTCACCTAGGGAGACTTGCCTGCCCATCACGTTTTTCGGCATTTGGAAACGAACCGAAGTCGCTCCGAAGGAGAGCTTGTCCGCCCTTTTCGGATTCGTTTTACGGCACCAGGCAGTACATCGATCCTCTGGAAACAAAATAACAAGTGTCTAATGCGGTATGAGTGTATCACCATGCATATCAAAAATCTATGAAGATCCGGAGCATAAACTATCATGATAATAGGAAGTCTATCAGGACTTCATGATCCGCTTGTCAAAGCTTAGATCATTATGGATTTGGGAAAGCAAGAACCGTGTATGGACACCATGAGGACAGGCTTTTTCGCAATATCCCTCACAATCCTTGCAAAGACCTGCAGCTTTACCATCCATATCCTGGTAATACTGCATTGCTGTTTTTTCCATCCCGTGGGAATGAAAATAGTAATTATACCTCATGATTCTGTTTACAGGGATCTTGTGAGGACATTTACTTTCGCACAGGTTACACCCGATACGGCAGTTGAGAAAGCCAAGTTTACTTATGAAGTCGTCCATCAACATGGCAATTCGGCTATCCAGTGTTGTTCCTGAGAGTCTGACATATTTATCTACGTCAGAAAAATTGCGGAAACGGCAGCATATGGTATGTACATGAGGATTTGAAAGGATGAATTGTATTGCGCCCTCCTTTAACTGTTCTATATCATTCATATTGTACTTCCTGAAAAAACTGTCAGCCTTCTCCATCGCTTCATGTAATCCTTCATAGTATTTTTGTTCTTCCCGGTTTATTTCACGACCTCTTTCCATCAGGGAGGAATAGTTTTCATAAGCAAGAACCGGGTTTGACTTCATGATCATTGTACCAATATCATGTTCTTTACAGGCTTTGAGTATTCGATCACCCATTT